>ERZ779992.1262-NODE-1262-length-14222-cov-3.420061_pt1 | contig 14222 bp, 10 predicted proteins | sample MGYA00511934_ERZ779992 | MGnify/ENA primary metagenome ERZ779992 (study PRJEB29588, sample SAMEA2163248) | human gut metagenome | biome: human gut; feature: human-associated habitat; material: faeces | place: Denmark | collected 2008/2010 ...
TCATGCAGGAAGAGGTAACTCAGAAAACGGTCACGTTCTGCATTCGGACTACCAAAGTAACAGCAGATCTATTAAAAAAGGTTCTTGCTGTTTATCTGCGTCATCAGAAGCAGAAATCGGTAGAGAAGAAAGCACAGAAAAATCAGCCGAAACAGGGAAAGGTCACGGTAAAAGAGCTGGCAAAGCAGAATGCCGGGATGGTCAATATCGAGATCACGAACAAAAATATCAAGTCCTTTGAACGGTATGCCAGAAAATACGGGATCAATTATGCTTTGAAAAAAGATAAGAGTAAAGATCCACCGATGTATCTGGTGTTTTTTAAAGGACGTGATCAGGATGCCCTCAATGCTGCTTTCCGTGAGTTTTCCCAGAAACAGATTCAAAAAGCGAATAAACCTTCCATTCATAAGCGTCTTGCAGCTTACCGGGCAATGATGCCAAAGAAGACGAAGGACAAAGTAAAGAACCGGCATCAGGAGCAGAGTCGATGAAGAAACAGATCGGCAAACCTCTGATGCAGAAGTGGAAGAATAAGATCGGGGTCAGGCTGTCCGCCCTGGATAAAAAGAAACTGGTTCTTACCAATCTCCCATATGCTCTGGCTGCGTTCTATGCAGACCGGGCATTTTTTCTTTACCGGAATAGTCCGGGAGAAGATATGGGGAACAAACTCTTATATGCTATGGAACACGCAGATCGGATTTTTGCTGGTTTTGTGTTAAGCAATAACTGGAAAGATCTGCTGGCAGGGATTACGGTTGCAGTCGTTTTGAAAGTGCTGGTTTGGCAGAAACAGTCAGATGCAAAGAAACTCCGAAAAGGAATCGAGTATGGTTCAGCCAGATGGGGAAACGCTGAGGATATCAAACCTTATATGTCGGAAAATCCGTGGATGAACATTCCATTGACAGCAACAGAAGCCGAGTATTATCCACTGGTGCAGGCACTGCACGGACAGGTCATCCGGATTTCACCGGTATCAGACCAGTATATCAATCCGATGGATCTGAACCTGAATTATTCAGAGGAAGATAATCCGCTGTCCTTAAAGGCAGATTTTATTCTGTCCCTGTGTGAACTGATTGTCGGTGGAAAGAATGGACTGGAACCGGTAGAAAAGACGATCATTGACCGTTGTGTGCGGCTGGTCTATCAGGAATATCTCGCTGATCCGGTGCCAGAGAAGATGCCGATACTGGAGGATTTATATAATCTGTTGCGGAAACAGGAAGAGCCGGAAGCACAGCGTCTGGCAACTTCATTGGAGATTTACGTTACAGGTTCCCTAAATGTATTTAATCATCGCACAAATGTGGACATCAACAACCGTATCGTATGTTTTGATATCAAGGAGCTTGGAAAACAGCTGAAGAAGATCGGGATGCTGATTGTGCAGGACCAGGTATGGAACCGAGTGACGATCAACCGTTCCGCTCATAAATCCACCCGTTACTATGTGGATGAATTCCATCTTCTCTTAAAAGAAGAACAGACAGCAGCCTACAGCGTGGAAATCTGGAAGCGATTCCGTAAATGGGGCGGTATTCCGACAGGAATTACCCAGAACATTAAGGATCTTTTAGCTTCCAGGGAAATCGAGAATATTTTTGAAAACTCTGATTTTATCTATATGCTCAACCAGGCATCCGGTGACAGGCAGATTCTGGCTAAACAGTTGAATATTTCACCAACCCAGCTGTCTTATGTAACCAACAGTAATGAGGGTGAAGGACTTCTGTTCTATGGAAATGTGATTATTCCGTTTGTAGACAGATTCCCGAAGAATTCCCTTTATAAGATTATGACAACCCGCCCGGAGGAAACAGCCGAAGCAGGGTAATACAGGAGGAGTAAAACAATGTTACAGGTAATTTCATATGGATTGACATTTTGTGGCGGTGCTGTATTTGGCATCGCTATTCTCTGTTTATTACAGGCAGGGAAAGGGTATCCGAAGAAGGAGGAGTAATCAGTGGCAGAACAGAGAATGAAAGTCAGGGATAAGAAAGTCCAGAAAATGACCAAGGATGGTCTGGTGGAAGAAAACCTGACGGATAAATCTTCTGTTCGTGTCAGTAACCGTGCCAGTGATGTGCAGATGGGAGGAAAACAGGGGGAAAAAGAAGTAAGCCTTGTGGATAAGTCTTCCCGCCAGTCTGAACGGAGTGGGAAAAATATTCGTCCCTCTGTGCAAAAATCCAGAGATGCACCGGAACTGATACGGGCAGAGAAGCAAAGTGAGGATCTTGGACAGAGTAGAAAACAGCAAAATAGAAAAAGAATCCGTGCTGAAGTCGGAAAAGAATCCAGACTTGCAGAAAAATCCGAAGCCGGACAGTCAGGGAGACTGAAAGAAAAACGTGCGGATCTATCAGAAAACAGAGGAGACAGCCGGAGAAATCAGACCGGTGGTAGCAAAAAGCCAAAACAAAAACAGCGTTTGAAGTTTGCTTATGAGGAAACTGGTGCTTCTGTGAAAAATGATAAAGATATGGAGAAATTGAACCAGATGGATACGGATGGAGTCAATTTCCGACATCAGAAACAGAAGGAAAAAGCCAAAAAGTTTTCTTATGAGGAAGCAAAAAAGAAGAAGGAAGCAAAGCAGCATTCCAAGAAGGCACAGGTCTATCAGGCAAATGATGGAGAAGCTCCTGGAAAGAAGAAATCCCGCTTGAAGTTTGGCGAAGGGGAATCTGTGAAAACAGAAAAAACTTCTGTTGTCAAGAAAGCAGGAAGTGCAACTTCCGTAGCATTGCACCGTGAGATCAGCAAAAATGAAGACGATAATGCGGCGGTAGAAGGTGCCCATAAGTTAGAAGAAAGCGGCGAAGGTGTTTACCGGCTGGAACAGAGAAGTGCCAGACGCAGGAAACAGAGGGCATTCAGAAAAAGAAGCAGACTTGAAAGACAGGAAGAGAAACAGGCACAGGCTGCAGCCCATCAGGAGCAGAAGAAGCTGAAAAAACAGATTCAGAAGCAACAGATCAAACGGGATTATGCCAAAGCGAAGCGAAGTGAACAGACAGTATCAAAAGGAAATTGGGACAAATCGAATGAGTTATTAGCAAATGCAGCGGAAAGCCTTGAAAATGCAGGTGCAGATTTTATCGGTATATGTTCTAATACGATGCATAAATGTCTTCCGGCTATAAAAAAGAAGGTAAACTTACCTATTGTTCACATTGTTGACGCTACAGTGGAGGAGATGAAAAGAGAGGGAATGTCTGAAGGGCTGCTGTTAGGAACAAGATTTACAATGGAAGAATCGTTTAATAAGGAGCGATTTTATAAAAATGGAGTAAATATTATTATCCCTAGTTTAGAGGAGCGACAATTGGTACATGATATCATTTTTGCAGAATTATGTAGGGGTATTATAACCAATAATTCTAAAGAACAATACAAAAAAATAATATATAAGTACTGTAAAGGAAAAGAAACTGGTGTAATACTTGGGTGTACAGAAATAGGATTGCTAATTCAACAAAATTTCATGGATGTTCCGATTTTTGATACAACTCAAATTCATGCAAAAAAAATTGCGATGTATATGATTGAATAGTTTGTGTGAACAATGGTCGTTTGCGCCAGTCGAAAATATGCTTATAATATAGGGGAATAGTATATTCCGGATAAGTTTCCATCATCTGTTCGATAATATGGAAATCACTTTTGAGATTCACGTTTATGCATATTGAATCATAATTTCTATGAGAATATTGATAAAGACTGCTATATGTCGTAGTTGCGGCAAGGTCTTGATTAATATTCTTATAGAAAAAGCAATTTCCGAGTAACGAAACTTCGATTTCTATATTGGGGTGCTGATTTTGGGCTGCAAGAATATTCAATCAACTTTCGTTTTTGAAATAGCATTGAAGTGGTATCTACGATGTTTTGATGTGAAATGGATTCTGCGGTATATTGTTTCTGAACTTCCGAAAAAATCTCCCCTAAACAAATTTTAGGGCTAGTGAGGAATAAAAAATATTGATCGTTATGATCTGTATGGAACAACTGTCAGGAACCTGTTATACGAAGGGGATGCGAAAAAAAGAAATATCCACATTTACTACAGTGATGGAAAAGCATATGGTGAAAAACAGGAGATCAAGCAGAAGATACGCCGGCTGAAAAAATATCTAGACGGATGTGTTGGGAAAGAATGTGTAGCATTTGGGCCAGAGATCATGAAGTATTTTTACCTGAATTTTGAAAAGGATAGGAAGACGCTGAAGCTTGCAGAAGAGAACGCTTCAGCAGTAGAAAAGGAACTGTCTCCGGCAGGATATTTTGCCATTGTTTCATCAGAAAATATGACGCACGGGAAGCAATTGAGTTATATAAAAGCAGAGATGCATCAGAAAAACTGTTCCGCAGTGACAAATCTTATCTTGGAAATAAAAGCATGCGAGTATATAGTGATGAAGCATTGTCATTAAAGGTATTTATCCAGTTTATTGCCCTGATTCTGCGAAGCAGGATCTATTAGCATTAAAAGAAAAAAGCGAAAAAATGTTGAAAAGACCGAACTAACTAACAGTTCCAGCAGCATTAAAAGAACTGGAAAAGATAGTAATGATACGTCAGCTTGACGGCGTTTATCGTCTGGAGCATGCTGTCACCGCAACCCAGAAAACCATACTGGATGCCTTTGGTTTAAACGAAGGTAATGTACGGCATTAAGCGAAAGAAATCGAAAAATCCTACAGAGCAAGTAAGAAAAACAAAGGATAAAAAAGATATGGCAAGAATGAGAAGAAGCAGCGAACAGACCCTGGAATACAAGATTGAACAGGCAGAAGCAAAGGTTGCAAAAACGAAAGAAGCACATGAAAAAGCGGTTGATGAATTAAAAAAACTGTACGATATAAGAATGGCATATCAGAGAGATGAACTGTTAAAAGCGATGAAAAACAGCAGCCGTTCTTATGGAGAGATCCTGGCATTTATTACCTCAGGAGAGACATCAGAGGATGAGTAAAACAGGACTGAATAAGTCTATAAATAGGCACGACAGGTGAATTTAGCCTGGTTGTTTGGGGGAAATCCTACATTTAGGGGATTTATTTTCGGAAGTTCACATTGTTGATAAATTGACTTCGATAGATAAATAATATATACTTACGATTAGATACCACTAACTTTTGACTGTGAAAATGATGGAGTGCTTAATATTATGTATGAAAAAATCGAAGAAAATTATGGACTTTTTGATTCGGGTGTAGTTGTTCTTGAAAAGACTCAAAATGTGACGAAATATCAAATTGACTGCAATACACCGGATGGTACAATGTATTGTTACCATCTTTTTCAGGGCATTGATTTGGCTTATACGACTTTTTATGCTAATTCCTGCTTTCAACGAAAAAATTCACTTCCTCATATAATTGAAATTGCATATTGTAGATCGGGGCGATACGAATGTGAATATAAGCGAGGATTTATGACATATTTAGGTGAGAATGACCTTGCTGTGAGCATCATAAACTCACAAAGAAATGAGCCTATATTTCCTACGGGAATTTATGAAGGGGTGGCCCTTATTATCAATACCGACATCATAGGGGAATGTTTTCATGCTCCGGTTATTGGGATTGAGATTGATTTCGCTGGACTTATTCAGAAATTTTGTTACGAACAATGCTGTGTAGTAATGAAAACGCCCCCTGAATTATTACATGTATTTGAAGAAATTTGTGATTGTACCTATAGAGGTAATCTTGGTTATTTGCGTTTGAAAGCACTGGAGATATTCTTTTTGTTGTCTAATTTATCAACGCAGGATAATATTGAAACCTCTGCATACTATTCTGGCGAGACAATTGCAAAAGTAAAGGCGTTGAAATCGGCTTTGATGGAACAGTTGGATAGAAAAATTTCTTTGCCAGAACTTGCCGAGCAATACGGATTAAGTCTTACTATGTTGAAAGATTGTTTTAAGGCTGTTTATGGAAAACCGGTGCATGCCTTTAGACGAGAATACAAAATGCAGGTCGCAACAAAACTTTTAACGACAACAGATATGTCCATTACAGAGCTTGCTGGGGAATTTGGCTATGAGAATCCAAACAAATTCTCGACTGCGTTCAAAGAAGTGATAGGTGTTTCTCCGAGAGCGTATCGGGCAAAAAACAAATAAATGGCTTTTTGGATAGAATTTGGCTGTTTGGGAAGGAAAAAAACGAGATTATGTTGTATTCTAATTGCGGTTAGTGAGGACTGACCGCACTATTTTTTAGGAGGAAATTTGTCATGGGAAACAAATTAAAAATGAAAGACATTATTACTTTGGCCATATTTAATGTGGCAATCCTTGTTGTTATGGTTGTAGTTAAGATGGTTATTATGATGGTTGCGACACCGGCATTTAACTATCTGGCATATGTTGGAGTCATGGCACTCTTTTGCGCTCCTTTGTATGTTGTTATGTCAAACAAAGTAGCAAAAACAGGAACTCTCTTTGTAACCGCATTATTTTCTGGTCTTATGATGTTGCTTTTTGGTTCTGGTTGGTTTCTGATTGTTGAACTAATTGTTGGTGTGATTTGTGAGTTGCTTATGTTGGGCGAGAATACATATAAGAATCCGATTAGAAATGGAATTGGTTATATTGTGTACTGGGTTCTGTATGCTGTTGGTAGTGCAATTCCGCTTTATCTGTTCAAAGATCAATATCTTGCAAGTCTAGCCGATTCTTATACGGAAGAAGGACTTGAAACGCTTGTATATTATGGTTCGCCCGCTATGGTTGCGCTCATTAGTGTTATAACGATAGTATTTGCCATTGTTGGTTATTTGATTGGCTGCTATTTCTTGAAAAAGCATATTAAAAAGGCAAAACTGGTGTAATCAATGGAAAAACTGGACATTAGAACACACTTAATTGTTTTAATCAGTGCTACTCTGTTTTGGTTTGTATTTCAAAGCAACGCGGAAATACATGGTCTAGTGGTTCTATGCGCCTTGTATATGTGTGTAGCAGGATATTGGGAGAAAGCTCCAGGCTTTATTATGACATATATTATTATGTTGTTGTTAGCTTATTTGACGGCTCCTATTATGGGGATTATGTATGTTGTTATTTGCACATTTGCACGTGCTATACCGCTGACGATGGTGGCTGCACCGATTCTGTATGCAAATCCGAGCCGCATGATGTATAGTTTTCAGCGAATACATGTTCCTAAGAATGTATTGGTAATGTTGTGTATATTGATTCGTTTTTTTCCAGTTATAGAAAAAGAAATGTTATCTATCAGGAACGGAATACGTGCAAGGGGTATTTTCCCTACTTGGTGGAGTATCCTAAAGAATCCTATTATGGCATATGAATGTTTTTTCGTTCCCTTGACGGTTCGATGCTTGAAATTATCTACTGAACTTGGGGCATCTGCGGAGCTGCGGGGATTGGATTCATCTAATCCCCGTTCCTGCATATACAATATTGGTTTTACTTACAAGGACATTTTGGCAATTTTGGGATTTGTGTTAGGTTGCATTGGTGTTATGTTGGGGGTGAGAACTTGGTTGAGTTAGAAAGCGTTTCCTTTCATTATGGACGGGAAGATGCGGGAATGCTCCTGACCGGGGTAGAAGATATTTCTTTTAAAATTGAAAAGGGTCAGTGCGCTGTCCTGTGCGGACGTTCTGGAGCTGGAAAAAGTACTATTCTCCACCTGATTAGCGGGTTAGTTCCTGGATTTTACGAAGGGCAGTTAAAAGGCCGTGTTATAGTAAATAATGGTTTTCCCAGCAGTTTCACACCGGAAGAAAGGGTTGCAACACTGGGAGTAGTCTTTCAAGACCCTCGAAGCCAGTTTTTTATGGGAAAGGTACTTGATGAAATTGCATTTTCTGCTGAAAACATTGGGTTGTCTCCCGAACGAATATTACCGCAGGTTATGGAGTGCGCGAAGAGACTTGAAATAGAGTCCCTGTTGGAGAAAAAAGTCAATGAATTATCCAGTGGGCAGAAGCAACGTGTGGCGATTGCTGCCGCCACTGTATTCGCTCCGCCTGTATTGATATTGGATGAGCCAATTTCTAATTTGGATCGGGGCGGAATTAAAATCTTGCTTGAAATTTTGGGAGAGATAAAGCAGAATGGTACAACCATTATTATCAGTGAACATCGTCTGCATCAGTTTTTATCTATTGCGGATGTATATTTGCATATTGATGCCGGCAGATTGGTAAATAAATGGACAAAAGCCCAGTTTGAACGGCTTACTTGTAGTGATTTGATTGAGTGGGGCATCCGACATCCGGATTTGGCTGAATATGTACAAAGACCGCATCGACAGATTTTATCTGCTGATAAAGATTTGACTGTGGAGGGAATTTCTTTTCGGTATAAAAAAGCTGTGTGGGGAATTGAAGACTTGTCTTGCTGCTTTCCTGCCGGGACTGTTACTGCCATTCTTGGCAGAAATGGAATAGGGAAAACTACGTTTTGCAAAATTTTGTGTGGACTGTTAAAACAAAAGGTCGGAACAATAAAAAGAGAAAATCAGGTATTATCTTGCGCAGAGCGTCGTGCATCCAGTTATCTTGTTATGCAGGACGCGGATTATCAGATTTATGCGGATAGTGTCGGGAATGAGCTGGTATTAGGTAAAAAGGTAACAGAGGATTTGAGAAATCGTGCCTATGATGCGTTGGATGCCTTTCATCTGACCGCATTAAAGGATCGGCATCCAGCGTCTTTGTCTGGTGGCGAAAAACAGAGAGTAACAATAGCTGCCGCATATTGCTCGGATGCCGATATAATTATCTTAGATGAACCTACAAGTGGAATGGATGGAGAAGGTGTACTAAGTCTCTCAAAATGGGTAACATTCCTTGCCCAGAAAGGAAAAACCATTATCATTATAACTCATGATGATTTACTGTGTGATATGGCTTGTGACAACAGATTCTACATGGGAGGTAAGGAAAATGAATAAATCAGAAATTGCAAAACAGTTATTAGGTTTTATGCGTGCGCATAAAAATCAGTTTGTGCTGTCAATTCTGCTTGCTATTTTGGGCGTTGCTTCTGGTATGATTCCGTATTTTGCAATTGCCAGAATTATGCTTTATCTGCTGGAAGGTATAAGGGAGATGTCTATTTATGCCTTTTGGTGCATGATGGTGTTGCTCGGATTTTCTTTGAAAATTATTTTTGCGAATCTTTCAACTGCTGTATCACATACGGCAACATTTTATACATTGAAAGAGATTCGAATGCAGATTATAGATAAGCTGTCACGGGTTCCGATGGGCTATATCTTGGATCAATCATCGGGTAGTTTTAAAGACACGATTGTGGATAGGGTGGAAAGTATGGAGCCGATTCTTGCGCATTTAGTTCCTGAAATGACATCTAATTTGTTTGTGCCAGTATGTATGCTTGTTTATCTTTTTGTTCTAGACTGGCGTATGGCTCTTTTATCACTAGTTACGTTGCCCATAGGATTTTTCTGTTATATGGGAATGGCAAAAAATTATGAGGAACGGTTTTCTGGGCTTATAAAACGGGTTAAGAAAATGAATACAACAGTCGTTGAGTATGTGAATGGGATTGAGGTAATAAAAGCATTTAATCAATCTGCAAATTCTTATGAAAGATACTCTGATTCTGTGAAAGATAACGCCGATTATGCGGTTGGCTGGATGAAGGACACACAGCTTTTTATGTCGATGAGCAATACCATCTGGCCAAGTGTGTGGATTGCTATTTTACCGGTCGGAGGAATCCTTTACAAAGCAGGAATCCTTTCTGCTCCTGTTTTTTTAACCGTGATGATTTTATCACTTGGAATTGTTGGGCCAATTTTAGCGGCAATCAAATTTACGGATAGTGTAGCGCAGCTAGGAACGATAATAGGCGCTGTATGTAGTTTGCTGTCGGCTCCCGAAATGAAGCGCCCTTCTATACAGACCGACATACAGGATTTAACGATAAAATTTCAGGATGTTTCTTTTTCCTATGATGAAAATGTGGAAGAGCCTGTTTTGAGTCATGTTAATCTTATATTTCGCCCTAACACTATGACTGCGATTGTGGGACCGTCAGGTTCCGGAAAATCCACCATTACGAAACTTATTACTGGTTTTTGGGAAGTGACATCAGGCAAAATCACGTTGGGTGGCAAGGACATTCGGCAAATGCCGCTTTCACAACTCACATCGTATGTATCTTATGTTTCACAGGATAATTACTTATTTGATGTGAGTGTGCGTGAAAATATCCGAATGGGTCGTCTTACGGCAACAGATGATGAAGTAGAGGAAGCAGCCAAAAAATGCGGTTGTCACGATTTTATTGTAGAGCTGGAGCATGGCTATGAAACAGTTGTTGGCAGTGCAGGAGGACATTTGTCAGGCGGAGAACGGCAACGAGTAGCGATTGCGCGGGCAATGCTCAAGAATGCACCGATTGTAATTTTTGACGAAGCGACCGCTTACCTTGACCCTGAAAATGAGAGTTTAGTGCAGGATGCAATTTCAAATTTGGTTCGAGGGAAAATGTTGATTATGGTTGCACATCGTCTTTACACTGTAACAGGGGCAGACCAGCTTGTTGTGGTAAATGACGGTCGGATAGAAGCGACTGGAACACATGAGGAGTTGCTTGAGGTTTGCCCACTATATAAACAAATGTGGATGGCTCATATTGGTAGCCGTGATGAAGGAGGTGCAGACAGATGCTTACCGCATTGAGAAAAATATATGACTTTGCAGGAAATTGGCAGGGAGTATTAAAGAAATCTGTTGCTTTCAGTCTGTTGCACTCCATTTTTGATATGTTTCAGATTGCTGCGCTTTTTTTGATTTTAATTGGTTTAACGGAAGGAATGACATTGCAAATAATAGTATTTACGTTATTACTTCTGATTATCGGCATATTGGGGAAAATTTATTGCAGTTATATTTCTGATTTTTCGCAAACGAAGGTTGGTTATTATATGTGTGCGGAAAAGCGGATTCATGTGGGTGATCGCATGAAATATATGCCGATGGGGTATTTTAACGATCATAGTCTTGGAAAGCTGACTTCGGCTGTTACTACAACAATTGGAGATGTGGAAAATAACGCACCGTCTGTTTTAATTACAGTTGTTCACGGATTTGTTCATGTAGTTGTTATTACTATCGTGATGTTTTTCTTTGACTGGCGCATAGGTTCTTTATGTTGCTTGGGAATTCTTCTGTTTTTGGTATGCAATTCAATGATGCAGAAAAAATCACAGAAAATATCGCTGGAAAGGCAACGTGCACAGGAAGATTTGGTTGGTGCTACATTAGAGTACATACAAGGAATGAATATTGTAAAATCATTTAATCTTGGTGGTAACTCCAATCAAAAAATGAAACAGGCCATAGAAGAAAGCAGGGTTCGTAATACAAAACTGGAAACTGTTTTTATTCCTTATGGTGCTGCACAACAGTTTGTGTTAAGATTAATAAGTGTATCTATTATGTTCTGTTCTATTTTGTTTTATTTGCAAGGCAGTATGACACTTGTGTATTGCCTATTGATGTGTGTGGCTTCATTTTTGATTTTTAGTGAATTAGAAAAAGCGGGCGGTAAATCATTTGCGCTTCGTCTCATTGAAAGCTCGATTGATAAAATAAATGAGATTGATGAAACGCCGATTATGGATTTATCGGGACAAAATATAACGCCTCCAAATATGGATATTGAATTAAAGGATGTTAGCTTCTCATATGGTGAACATCAAATTTTCCGATGTATTAATCTTTCCGTTCCAAGCAGAACAACGCTAGCAATAGTCGGACCATCAGGAAGTGGAAAAACAACATTGTGTAGTTTAATTGCACGATTTTGGGATGTACAGTCTGGAAGTATTACTTTAGGCGGTACGGATATACGAGATTATACGTTAGATAAATTGCTTTCTAATTTCAGCATTGTCTTTCAGAATGTTTATTTATTTGCTGATACGATTGAAAATAATATCCGTTTTGGAAAGCCGGATGCCAGTCACGATGAGGTTGTCCGGGTTGCTAAGAAAGCTTGTTGCCATGATTTTATCATGGCACTGCCCCAAGGTTATGATACTGTGATTGGTGAAAGTGGTGCAACTCTTTCTGGTGGTGAAAAACAGCGTATTTCCATTGCCAGAGCGATTTTGAAAGACGCACCTATCGTTATTTTGGATGAGGCAACTTCCAGTGTTGATCCTGAAAATGAATCCGATTTACAGGCAGCCATTGAAAGTTTGACAGAAAGTAAAACGGTTATTACGATTGCCCATCGCTTGAAAACAGTCAAAAATGCGGATCAGATTGTAGTAATTGCAGATGGAAAAATTACACAGCGTGGAACGCACGAACAATTGAAAATGCAATCTGGTATTTATGCGGATTTTATCAATATTCGTCATAAAACAACGGGCTGGAAATTGGTTCAGTAAAGGAGGCGATTATGAAACTTCATGTATCCGGAGAAGATTATTTGGAAGCTATACTTGTATTACAAAAGAAAAGTGGTATGGTGCGTTCTATTGACCTTGCCCGGCACATGGGATTTAGCAAACCCAGTATCAGTCACGCAGTAGGCGTATTAAAGAAAGAAGGATTGCGAAACAAAAGAAGCAGCAGAGGCGAGCAAAACAGAAAAAAGAAACAAGAGATAATCTGGCTAAAGAAGAAATCTTGAAAGATGACAGATTTTTCTTTATTGCCGGTTATACCTCCTGAGGTGCACCGTATGGTGTCACCTGGGAGGAAATGGGGCTGAAACCTTGGGATGATGTGGAAGAGAATAATTGGGTTGTCAGTGCAATTTCATTTATCTCTTGTGACAGAAACAGATTCCCGTTTTGCCTGAAGTAAGTCAGAACTGATCTCAGGAGCATCGAGCAGTGCAGTGAAATTTTGCTGAATGATCTCTAGGGTTTTCTGCTTTTTCTGCAATTCCTGTTTTTCCCGGACAGTAGCATCCTGTTCAGATTCAAGATTTTCAATCCGCTTCTGGATTTTATTAGAGCTTGGGATTTTGGTGACACCGAGATCCTGAAGCTCTTTTTTTAGTGAATCGTGGAGCTGGTATTCTGTCTGATGCTTGGTCCGGTATGCTTTTGGATTTTTAGAAAATTTGCAATCTTCAATCACTTTACGGCAGAGACGGTAAGAATCACAGTGTTTCTGGATGACTTTCTGTGTAGTCAGTTCATTGCTGATTTCCACTATCTTCTGATCGGCAGCTTTAACAGAAGCTTCAATGTCAGAAACATGCTGCTGGAAATCTTCATAATTCAGCAGATTATTTTCAGAAAGATAGTTGAAGGTACGAGCCGCTTCTTTCAGGTTATTGAGTTTTGCCCATCGTTCAAATCCTTCACGTTTGCCTGTTGTTACATAGGTGGAAATATTGATATACAGGCGAGCTTCTCTGGACAGATGCCTTGGAGTTTTTACTTTGTTACGATTTTTAGCCAGACGGATGCGGACATTTTCTTCTGAATAATAGTTTCCAAGAGATTTTATATAAGTAAAGTTTTTCTGCTCCGGTGCACGGAAGGATAAATGTTTTCCCTGTCGAACTTCATATCCTGCTAACTGCATCTTTTGTAGGAATTCCTCATAGTTGATGGAAGTCCAGATTGCTTTATCAACTGCGACACGCAGTTTGGCTTTCCAGCTGGTGCCACGATGGTATTCCATGTTCTCTTTATAGCTTTTACCTTTTTCTCCGGTTGGCATACTGGTGGCAAGTCCATTTTCATGGCAGATACGATTACTGATTCTGCAGAGTTTATGGTAGCTCCGCTTATTGGAAACATACTTGTGATGATCAACAAAGCTTGCAGCGTTGAAGATGATATGATTGTGAATATGATTTTTGTCAACGTGTGTGCTGATCACGTACTCATATTTTCCTTTCAGCACTTCGTCAGCAAATTGTTGACCTAAGCGATGGGCAGTTTCGGCATCAACTTCTCCAGGTTTAAATGACTGGATCAGATGAAATGCCAGGTTATCACCTTTGTCCATTCCATTCTTTTTTGCCATTTCTCTTGTCATAGAAAATTCAAGATCTGCAGTTTCCGGGGAACAGCCAAAACTGGAAACTAACAGTTTTTCATCTGTTTTATCTGGATTCGTGATGTAGTCCAGAGCTTTCTTGTCTGTTACTTTAATGGGGAAGATCTTAAGATACGCCATAATTCTTTCACCATCTCTTTCAATTCTTGCATTTCTTC
>ERZ779992.1308-NODE-1308-length-13825-cov-2.488744_pt1 | contig 13825 bp, 15 predicted proteins | sample MGYA00511934_ERZ779992 | MGnify/ENA primary metagenome ERZ779992 (study PRJEB29588, sample SAMEA2163248) | human gut metagenome | biome: human gut; feature: human-associated habitat; material: faeces | place: Denmark | collected 2008/2010 ...
TTAACAATTGTAGATAATGATGATATGAAAAATTCTATGAATGATATGCTTGGATCAATTGATTCTATTGTTGCTATATTAATTATTGCGGCAGCATCTTTAGCTTTTGTAGTACTTTATAATTTATCAAATATTAATATAAGTGAAAGGAAAAGAGAAATAGCTACTTTAAAAGTATTAGGTTTTTATCCAAGTGAAGTAGATAAATATATTAATAGAGAAACAGTTTTATTAACTATTTTAGGTATTGGTATAGGTTTATTATTTGGTTCTTATTTAAGTCATTTTATTATTTCTACATGTGAACCAGATTACATAATGTTTGATAGACATGTATATACATTAAGTTATTTTTATTCACTATTTATAACTGTTATTTTTACAATTATTGTAACTATTGTAACTCATTTTAATTTAAAAAAGATTAATATGGTTACATCATTAAAAAATGTTGAATAGCAAAAAAATGTCATAGAAATATGACATTTTTTGTATTAAAATATAAAAATAATCCATAATAATATTGGTGATAGAATGGAATATAAAAACGTACCTAATATGTTAAGTACAAAAGATGTAATGTATCTAGAAGATATGTTTAAATGGAATTATGGAGCATTTAAAAGCGCTTCGAATATAACTACTAAAGATGCAAATATTAAAAAAATACTAAATAAATGCACTAAAATATGTAAACAAAATATGGAAAGTATTTTAACGATTTTAAAGGATGGTAAGGCAAATGAATAATAGTACTATTAAAAATAAAATGGTAACTGTTCCAAAGGGAATAAAATTAAATGATGAAGACTATTTAAATAGTGTATTATCTTCGTTTAAAGAAATGTCTAAAAATTATAGCATTGCATTAACTGAGGCTAGTAATGAGACACTATATAAAACTTTAAAGAAACAATATGATGCAATAACAAATATGCAAAGAAGTTTATTTGAGCTTATGTTTGAATATGGATGGTACTCTTTAGAAAAAGCACCAAAAACCAATTTAGATAGTAAATATAGTACCTTAAATACTCAGTTAAAAGATTTAGAAAATTAAAAAAATGGTAAATATTAGTTATCATTTTTTATTTTTGAACATATTTAATCAGTTTTGCATGAACAACCATTTTATCATTATCATTATAACAAGTTGATAGAGTAAGCACTTTATCTTCATTTGTAACATTAGTTTCAAAATTATAACTAGATCTACCTTTAATTAAATTTATAAAACTTTCAAATTCATTATCACTAAAGGTAGTTTGTAAATAATCACTAGTTGTAGCAATTTTATATACACTAAATATTTGCCATATTGAGTTTTCCTTTTCCGTGGATATTTTTATTATATAGTTATCTTTATTATTTTGCCAAGATGATTTTAAAGTATCTTTTAAAGAACCAAACATAGTTCCATTAATTCTTCCGTGGCCATAAATGATAGTGTTTTTATCATTAAATTCATTATTACGATAATCTAAAAATATCCAACCAGCATTATTATATGTTTTATCATATGACCTATTTAAATAATAATCATTATCTAAGGTTTGTACAAATGGATAGTTAATATTTGTTCCCATAACTTTAATAAATCCAATAGTATCTGGATTAAATGTCTTAAGTTTATTAATATCAACATCTATAAATTTTAACTTCATATAATCAAAATATATATCTTTTTCATTTTCATTTATTATGACTTCATTATCATAACTTTTTTCATTTATTTCATAAGTATCTGCTACTTTTTTTATAATATCATTTGTATTATTATTATCTATAATCCACATAATTACCTTAATTAAAGAAAATAAAAAAACTATTAACATTACTAGAAAAAATATTAATAAGCATAAATTTTTAACATTAAGTTTTTTTCTTTTTTTAATAACTACATTTTCCATATGATTTAAGTATAGCATAAATTTTAATTTTTTAAAAATAATTAATTGATTAAAAGTATAGTTTTTGTTATACTTGTCTTAAGGTGATTAAGTTGAAAAAGGTTATGATAATGTTATTAATGGTAAGTTCTTTATTCTTATTTGGTTGTGGTAAAGAGGAAAATAATGATAGTAATAAAAATAATACTACTTACACAAATAAGTTTGAATGTATTAGAGAAGATAAATTAACTAAAGATCAGATTTATTATGCTACCAAAGAGGAACCATTAAATGGTGAAGAAGGGGATGCTGTTAAAGTTACATATTCTAGATCATATGACTTTGATAAAAATGGTGATAAACTTCTTAAATATTATGATATAACAACATACGATTATATTTTAGATTATGATATGGATAAACAAAAAACATATTATGAAAATAATTGTAAACAAATAGATCAAAAAACTTATAAATCTTGTAAAGTAATTTTAGATAATAAAAAAATTATTATAACTTCGGAGATTGATTTAAACTCTGAGGTTGCTAAAGAGTATCTTGCTACTGTATCACTTAATGATGTTAAAGAAAATTATGCAGATACTCCATATACTTGTAAGTAGGTGTTTAATATGAAATATGGAATATATAGTTATGAAGAAAGACTTAAAAATCCTAATTTACCATTAATAGATTTTGAGTATTTAATAAATCATCCAGAATATATTAATTATGTGTGGGAAAAATATTTAATGGATATTAATTTTCAAAATAAAGTAAATGAAAAACTTTTTTATGATGAGAATTTTAAAAACAGATTTAATAGTATTTTTAATAATTACTTAAATAAAGAAAAGAGTAGATAATATGTATAAATATTTATTTGATATAAATTATAATAATAAAGTTTTTTCTATCTTTTTAGGAAAAAATAATCATAAAGCATTTTTAGAAAGTAAGAATGGTAAATACTATTATCCTTTATATGAAGATTATTTGTATTTAAATAATAAATTTAATAAAGAAAATTTTGTTAGTTTTAAAATAGAAAAATTTAATTTAAAAGAAAAAGTAATGATTAAATCAACTGCTGTAGCTCTTGCACTTATTACTGTTACTACAGCCTCGATGGTAAAAAGTAAACCTAAGTATAATACAAAAGATATTGATGAAAGTAAAAGTATGATCGAGGACCTTCTTGCAAATCAACCTCAGATTTATGTTTCAGAAAACAAGATAAATTCTAAAAGCGATTTAGATAAATTTTTAGGTTATGAAACAGTTTCAGATGAAGAACTTTATAATGCTATTGATAATAATAATCAAATTTCTAAAGAAAATAAAGAAAAAATTTATATTGTTATAAATAAAATAAAAGAAAAGTCACCTGATTTTGATTTTAGAATTTTTTATGAAAATATTAAATCATTAAATATAACATTAATGGATAAAAATGATATTGCGAAAGAATATGGTTTAGGTGTAGCAGGTTGTTATGATACTAAAAAAAATACTATTTATTATTCTGATGGTTATGATGATATGAATCTATATCATGAAATATGTCATGTATTATTTGATTATTATCGTAATGATAATGGTAAAGTTGTTTATAAATTTAATATTGAAAGTAAATCTTTAGGAGAGGCAATGAACTCTAAAATAACAAATTATATAACCTTTGATAATTCATATTCATATCAGAGAAGTATACTAGATTTTTTATTAGTAAACTGTCCATATTCACTTACAGAATATAACTATAATGGTATTGGAGGTTATAAAATTAAACTTCAAGAGGAATATCCTAGTGTAGATTTTGATTTTATATTTAATTTACTTGATTCAATTACCATAGTTCAAAATGATTTTAATATGACACTTAATTTAGACAAAGCACCAGCATTTATCGAAGAATTATTTAACCTTGTTAAAATAAATCCAGATACATATCCATATTTTAAAGTAATATGTGAATATGTAAATGATGATGTAAAAGAAATGTATGAACAAAAATATAATAATTTAATGGAGAAACAAAGATGAAAAAATATAATATATTTAGTGAAGTTAAAATAAGTAATATAATTTTAATAATATTGGGAATAGGATTATGTATAATGTCCCTTGCTATTGATGAAAAATTTCATTTTACTTATTTAATATTAACGCTTTTATTAATATCAATTTTTATTAGGGATTTAAGAAAATATTTTAATTTAAAAAATAATGGTAAACTTATTAAAAATGCAAATTATAAAATAATTTATCAAAATGGAAAAAACTATTTAAAAGTATTTTATAAAGATAATAATTTAGATTATGAATTAACTGGAAAACTTACATTTAAAAGTAAGGAAAAGTCAGGTAAAACAGATATATTAGTAAATAAAAAAGACCCAAATGAATTTTATGCATTTGGACCTTTAAAATAACTTTTACCTTTCTATTGTAAAGATACTTATAATGGTGGTAAAAGTCCTTAGTTAGAAATATTATTTTCTAACTATTTTTATTATGTCCTTTTTTAATAAATATATACATACAATTGCCTTTTTTTATGATTTATTTTATAATTTAAGTGGTGATGAGAAATGCTTATATCAAATTGGCAAGATTATAAAATAATTAAGGCTAGTAATGGTCAAAAGTTAGAAAAATGGAATAATATAAAGTTATTAAGGCCAGATCCTATTGTAATGTGGAATATAGGTGATATTTTAGAAAATGAATGTGATGCAGTTTATTATAGATCTAATACTGGTGGAGGATATTGGAAAAATATAAAAAGTATTCCAGCATATTGGCAAATTAAATATAATGATTTAGTTTTTAATATTAAACAAATGGGTTTTAAACATACAGGCCTTTTTCCAGAACAAGCAGTAAACTGGGAGAGAATGATAAAAAAAATTAAGGAAAGTGGTAGAAAAGATGTCAAAGTATTAAATCTTTTTGCATATACAGGTGGAGCTACAGTTGCTTGTCTTTCTGCGGGAGCTAGTGTAGTTCATGTTGATTCTTCGAAAGGAATTAATGATTGGGCAAAAGAAAATGTTAAATCATCAGGTTTTGAAAATAGACCAGTACGCTTTTTAGTGGATGATGTTAAAAAATTTGTTCAAAGAGAAATTCGAAGAGGTAATAAATATGATGCAATCATTATGGATCCACCGAGTTATGGAAGGGGTAGTAACAATGAAGTATGGTCTATTGAAAAAGATTTAGATGGTCTTCTTCAAAGTTGTAAAGAAATACTTAACGATAATTTCTTATTTGTATGTGTTAATACTTATACAGCAAATTTATCATTATTAACTTTAGAAAATATATTGAAAGTTCATTTTAATAATAATATTAAAGTTGATGAAATAGCACTACCTATTGAAAACTCTAATTTATATTTACCTTGTGGTATAACTGGTTGGATAACTAATGACTAAGTTAGATATTTTATATGAAGATAATCATGTTATAGTTGTTTTTAAACCAGCAGGAATTTTATCACAAGCAGATAAATCTGGTGATGTTGATATGCTTACTATTATAAAATCATATTTAAAGGAAAAATATAATAAACCAGGAAATGTTTATTTAGGTCTTGTTCATAGACTAGATAGACCTGTAAGTGGAATAATGGTATTTGCTAAAACCTCAAAGGCTGCCTCTAGACTTTCCGAAGAAATTAGAAATAATAAAATGCATAAAAAGTACTTAGCAATCATTCATGGTTATTTAGATGTTAAAGAGGGTACTTTAGTAAATAGAATAGAAAAACTAGATAATAAAAAAGTTTTAATTGATACTCCAAAAGGTAAAGAGGCTGTATTAAATTATAAAGTTATTAAAGAAAAAAATAATCTTTCCTTGGTAGATATTAATTTAGTTACAGGTAGATATCATCAAATTAGATTACAATTTGCAAGTATTAATCATCCTTTATATGGTGATTATTTATATAATAAAAAAGATACAAATAAACTTGCATTAGTTTGTTATAGTTTATCATTTATACATCCCACAACTAAAGAAAATATGAATTTTAATTTAAAAAATACAGAAAATTACATAAAATTGTAATTTTTTTTGTAGACTTATGGTTTCTTTTGTAGAAAAAGTTATTTTTTGAGTTATAATAATAATTGTTATGAAAGAAATTGATAATGAAAAAGTTGGAAAGTTTATTGAAAACTTAAGAAAAGAAAAGGGATTGACTCAGCAAGATTTAGCGGACATTCTTTCAGTTTCAAATCAAGCAGTATCAAAATGGGAAGGTGGAAGGAATTTACCTGATATTGCAATTCAAAGGGTTATTTGTGATACTTTTAATATCACTATGGAAGAACTACATGCTGGTGAAAGAGATATTAAAAAGAGAAATAAAACTAAAAAAATTAGAAAGGAAAACAAAATTTTCTCAATAGCTCTTATGTGTATTGTACCAGTTATGGTTTTCTTTGTAGTCTATTTTATAATTAATTTTAGAGCATTAAAAATATATTATTCAAATAGTCAAATTACAAATGAAGAGAACTCTATAAGAGCAAATCTTTTGATTTTTAAACTCCCTAGAAAATTAATTATTTTCATTAATAATATTTATCCGTGTAATTATGAAGTTAAAGATTCAGATTTGCTAGATCTAAAATTATATTCAGGTAATAAAAAGTTATTAAACTCTAGTATGATAAAAAATGATATTTTTGAGATAGATGCATTAACTTTTGATCCTAATAATGTTAAATTAATATTAAATATTGAATCAGTTACTGGTGAAAAAAGAAAATTTCAAAGAGAAGTTAAACTTGTTAAATATACAAGTAACGATAGAAATGATGATAAATATAAAAATAAATCATTAAAGTTTTTATCAAATGATGAAATAGTAAAAAAATTATTAAAGGATGGTTACATTAATACTGAAAATAAAGTTTACGAAAAAGAAATAATTGAGAATAATGCTACAACAAGAGTTAAATATGATTTAGATCATGAAAATATTAATATTTTATATATTCATAATGAATATACAGGAAAAATTTCTATTGACTATCAACTAAAAACATTTCAAACCGTAGTTTTTAATACCAATAATATAAATAATATATCTGAAAAATATATTTTTGATCTAAAAAATGAAAAAAATATTTGTGAAATTGGTGAGTGTGCAACACTTAAAAAAACTCGTAAAATGGTAGAAAAGTACCTTTCCCAACTTCAGGTTGGATAAGACTCAACTTACAATATCTTGCCTTTTTCGACACTTTTGAGTTATGATAATCTCGAAAGGAGGTAAGGGTGAAGATAAGATTTGTAATTGCTGCATTTCTTATAATCCTATTTGTTCCATTTGGTTTTGTTAAAGCTCAAAATATTTCTGACGATATTAGTTATATTACAAACCAAAATGGTGTAAGAATAAGCATGATTGATTATAATTTATTAACAAATATTTATAGTGACGCTTATATTCAAACTATGACAAGTGAAGGTTATGAGAACTTAAGGCAAAAAATATCAATATCAATAATCTAGTAAAATCTGAAAAGTATTACAAAACAGTCATTGATCATTTAAATAATGTAGTAACAAATACGGAAGTAACTGAAAATGAATTCAATAATTATAATCCCAATATTCAAACACTAAGTGTTAGTAATTTTGTTGAAACTCAGTATAAAAAACTTTCATTAACATTATCTGATAATCATAATGGTTATGGAGACATATTTGTTGGACTACTTTGGAAAATGATACCAAGTACTAGAGCTTTTGATGTAATTGCTGTAAGATATGTAGGTATGACGGATGTTGATGGTACACAGTGGGGAAAACAAATCTGGGGAACTAACGGAAACTATACATATGTAAATTATGGATGGAATGGTACAAATATTAATAGACAAGATAATGGATTTGGTATATCAATGAATATAACAAATGATAGTACAATTAATTATCTTGAAAATTATATTGAATCTGCCGTTCAGTTTACTGGAAATTTCCAATGGGCTGGAGCCAGTTATCAACATGCAACATCTAATACTACACTTGCACAATCAAAAAGTTATACACTTGCGGAAAATGGTAAAAACGGTGTAATATTATTTACTGGTAATATTGGTGAAAAATATGATAATATGCCTGGAGTTTATTGCGAATTGTAATCTAGTGGCTTTATATAATTGTCATTTAGATTATTTCTAACAATTAACCAACATAGCAAACGATTGATTATTCTTAATAATTATTTAATAGTTTAAAAAATAGAAAAGTTAATACATAATATCTAATAATAAAAAAAAAGAAAGAAGGTAGACAATAATTCTGACTCACACAAAATAATGTATATACTTTAAATATTATTAAAAAGAGAAATTTTAAAACTAGAAAATATTTTTTAAAACATGATAGTATTATCAACTTAGCAACCTTTTGATTAATACTTACATTGTAAAAAATCTATTAGAAAAATAATAAAACCCAACTAATAAATTCTTATAGATATTTTAAAGAATAAACCCATAATAATACGATTATTATTAATTAAAATAATTATATAAAATAATATCTATAAAATTAGTAAAGTATTTTTCGTAAAACCTACTCCAACAAAATTCTTATGTTTAATATGTACTTATATTTTATAGATAAAATTAAAAAGAGGATAATTATAAAATAAAATCTAAATAATATTTTGTATTATAACTAATAAAAAATTAGGTATAAATAAATCTCTACACAAATTTAATACAAATTTTATTTATGTTTTAATACTCAACATTATAATTGTTGAGTATTTTTTTGATGAAAATTAAATAAAATGAGTGGTTTTATATAAAAAATGATAAAAATTAATTGACATCTTATAAAATATTTACTATAATTAAAAATGTATTGAGAAGCCCAATTAGCTCAGTCGGTAGAGCGCATGGCTGTTAACCATTAGGTCGTAGGTTCGAGTCCTACATTGGGCGCCATTTAAAAAATTAAGTCGCTAATTGTGACTTTTTTTTATGCTTAATTAATGATATAATTTTTAATGAAGGGTGATAAACTATGAATGAAAAAATTAGTATGCTTGAACGTTATGGTGAAAACTTAACTGCAAAAACGTATATAACAGATCCTGCGATTGCAAGAGAAAATGAAATTAAGGAATGTATGCTTATTCTTATGACACCAGAAAAAAGTGCTCTTTTAGTGGGTAAAGCTGGTATAGGTAAAACTGCTATTGTCGAAGGTATTGCTTATAGAATCCAAAAAGGAATGGTACCAAATGCTTTATTAGGCTGGACAATTATTAAAATAAATATTACCAGTTTAATTGGTGAAACTCAAAGTGAAGGTCAAACAGAAAATAGAATTGATTTACTTGTTCAGGAACTTGCACGAAGTCCTAAAACAATTCTTTTTATTGATGAAACTCATTTACTTGTAAATAGACAGGGTGGACTAGACTTTGCTAACATGTTAAAATCAGGACTTGATAGGGGAACAATTAAAATGATTGGTGCAACTACTACTGAAGAATATGAAACATATATTTTAAGAGATAGAGCATTTTTAAGAAGATTCCAAAAAGTTGATGTCCTTGAGGCGTCTCAAGATGATTGTGTTAAGATATTAATGGGAACATATCCTAAACTTGAGAAACAAATAGGGGTAAAACTAGCTTATACTCCATTTATAATTGAAAAAATAATGCGTTTTATTGTAGAAATGACTGATGAATATAAAAGAATTTATGAAATAAGTAATAGATATCCTGATATTTGTTTAACAATAATTGCTAATGCCTTTACTTATGCTCTTTTTGACAATAGTCCAGTTGTAACTATTAAACATTTTTATAAAGCAATATGTAATGCAAAAAGTATTTATCCTGATGCACTTGCAAAAGAAAAACAAAGATTTATTACAGTTTTTGCTGATATGATTAGAAATGAAAATGTTGATATAAACGATACAAAGTAGGTGCAAATGAATATAGTTGTTAATAATTTTAATATTATAGAAATACTTTTAGTAACGTATTTAATAAGTTTTGTTCTTGTATTTTTAACAAAGAAAATTGCAGTTCATGTTGGAGCTCTTGATATGCCAAATGAAAGAAAAGTTCATAAAAAACCAATGCCAAGACTTGGTGGTCTTGCTATTTATGCATCTTTTCTATTTGGTTATATGGTTTATGGTACAGTAACTACTCAAATGCTATCAATTCTTATTGGTTCATTTATACTTGTAATGCTTGGAGTATTTGATGATATAAAACCAATTAGAGCAAAAGTAAAACTACTTGTACAAATTATAGTCGCAGGAATTGTAGTATTTTATGGAGGACTTTATTTTAGAGAAATATCATTTTTAGGCTTAAAACTTATATTTCCAACTTGGCTTAATGAATTTATTGCAATATTCTTTATAGTTGGAGCAATAAACGCTATTAATCTTATTGATGGGTTAGATGGTCTATGTGCTGGGATTAGTTCAATTTACTTTTTAACTATTTCAGTAATTGCATTAATTTTAAATAAAATGGGTGGTCTTGATATAATACTATGCATTATTATGCTTGGAGCAACACTAGGATTTTTGACACATAATTTTCCCCCAGCAAAAACTTTTATGGGAGACTGTGGCTCAACATTTTTGGGCTATATGATTGCTGTTATTTCTCTTTTAGGTTTTAAAGGAGCAACATTTACATCACTTGTTATCCCAGTTGTTATTTTAGCAGTACCAATATTTGACACATTATTTGCAATACTTCGAAGAATTATTCATCATAGGAGCATTGATGAACCAGATATGAATCATTTACATCATCAACTTTTAAAAATGAAGTTTTCTCCAAAGGTTACAATTTTAATTATTTATGGTATTGATATTTTATTTTCAGCAGTATCAGTTTTCTATGTTTTAGGGGATAACCAAGTATCAATGATTGTTTATTTGATTATGATGACATTACTTTTATATATTGTTGTTAACACAGACATTCTATATGATAAGAAAGATAAGACTAAGAAATTAAAAAAATAATTCTTAGTTTTTTTGTTTTTTTAGAACTTTTGTAACATTCCTTTGAAAAAAATGCAAAAAGTGAAAATATTCCTTTGAAAAAAACGCAGAAAGTGAAAATATTCCTTTGAAAAAAACACAAAAGGTATAAAAATACATGATAATTATGGACAAAATTGCATAAAAATGGTAATATATTATCATAAGGAGTTGATAAAAATGCTTAAAAGAAAAATATTAAAGGACTTATTATATTGGAAAAACAATCATAGAAATAATTGCTTAATGGTAATTGGTGCTAGACAGGTAGGTAAAACTTATATAATAAAAAAATTTGCTGAAGAAAACTATGAAAATTTTTACGAGTTAAATTTTTTAGAAAATGAAAGTTTTACAAATATTTTTGATAAAGATTTAAGTTCAAATAATATATTAACACAAATTTCATTGTATTTCTCAAACTTTGCTATTAATCCTGGCAAAACATTAATTTTTTTAGATGAAATTCAAATTTGTCCAAATGCAATAACTGCTCTTAAGTTTTTAGCACAAGATGATCGAATTGATGTTATTGTTTCTGGTTCTACTTTAGGTATGACATATAAAAAAGTTAAATCTTTTCCAGTTGGTTATGTTGACAGAATTTATATGAATTCTTTAGACTTCGAAGAATTTTTATGGGCAAGGGGAATAAATGAAGACCAAATTGAATATATTAAAAGTTTTTATGATAAAAAGTTATCAGTTCCTGAAGCTGTGCATGATAAAATGATGAATTTATTCAAAGAATTTATTATCCTTGGTGGAATGCCAGATGTAATTAACGAATTTCTATTAACAAATAATTTTAATAGTGCTAAAAATGTTCAAAAAAGAATAATTGAGGATTATAAATCTGATATTGTTAAATATGCTACTGACAATGATAAACCTAAAATTAGAGCGTGTTTTGATTCAATACCTGCACAACTTGCTAAGGAAAATAAGAAATTTAAGTATAGTCTTTCAGATAAAAATGCAAATAAAGAAAGATATTTTGGAGCTCTAGAATGGTTAAATGATGCTGGTATAACTAATTTTTGTTATAATTTAAATAATTTAGAATTACCACTTGAGGGTAATAAAGATAGAGATTCATTTAAAGTTTATATGGCCGATACAGGACTTTTAAGGGCTATGCTTGAAGATGGAAGTCAAACTGAAATAATGAATGGAAATTTAGGTATTTATAAAGGTGCTATTTATGAAAATATAATTGCGGATATATTTAATAAATCAGGAAAAAAACTTTATTATTTTGAAAAAAATTCAACATTAGAAATAGATTTTATTATTAGATATAATAATGTTATAACCCCAGTAGAGGTAAAATCAGCAGACAATACTAAATCTAAATCACTATACTCGCTTATGAATAACTACAATGTTACAAGTGCAATAAAACTATCAAGTAAAAATGTTGGCGTAAGCGATAGTGGTATTATTTCTTTACCTTTATATATGAGTATGTTTTTATAATATATTAACAAGATAATTTATATACAAGGAGCTTTTGCTCTTTTTTTGTGTATAAATGGTAATATAGAATTGATAAATATAGATTTTTCCTAATAACTTTGATAAAATTAATTTGGTTATGAAAAAAGAAGTTAATGACAAACTTAAATATTTATTAAAACTATTGACTATGATTTTTTTAATTACTAGTCCTATTTTTGATATGACTTTTTTTCATAGTAGAATTACAACTTTAATAAGAATATTTATAATACTTGTTATTTTTATTTCAACAATATTTTTATATAAAGATAGTAGAAAAAGCCTTAAATATCTTATTATTTTTTATTTACTTAGTGTATCTTATTTAATAGTAAGTTATTATCATAGTAAAAGCTTTATATCACTATTTCCAAATAATTTTAATTATAGTTTTATAAATGAACTATTTACAATATTAAAATTAATAATGCCTATAACTTTTATATATTCATTATATTATCAAAAATTATCTAAAAAAGATTTTAAGATTATATTTATATCTTGGTCACTTTTTATAAGCCTTCAGATAATAATAACAAATATGTTTAAGATATCTTTATCAAGTTATTCAGATATTCTTATTAAATATAATATATTTGAATGGAATAAAAATATTTATTATATAGAAAGTGCTAGTAAAGGATATTTTACTTATGCTAATATGACTTCGCTAATATTATTAATGATGTTAATATATAATTTTTACTTTTTTATTAAAGATAATTTTAAATATATAATATTAATTTTTTTAATATCTATATCAATGTTAATGCTTGGAACTAGAGTTTCCTCAGTAGGGGGACTTCTTACTCTAATATGTTTAATAATTTGTTATTTATTTTTTGTTATAATAAAAAAAGAAAAATTTAATAAACATTTATTTCTTTTATTATCTGTAATAATATTATGGATTTTATTATTACCAATTAGTCCATATAAAAATAGAAATATTGAGTTAAATAAATATAGTAATGTTACAGAAGAATTATTTGATAATAATGATGTTTATAATAAAAATGATACTCAAACTATAAAAAAAGAAATTTCAAAACAAGAATATATAGAAAGTATTGTTAATAATGATCTAATTCCAGAGTTTTTTTATAAAATATATTATTCTTATGAATATGATCCTGACTTTTGGATTGATTTAATTGAAAATACAGATGAATCTAACATTAATTATAGATTAATCGAAGAAAAAATGATTAAAAGAGTTATTAAGATTAATAATAATAAATTAGATGTTTTACTTGGTATATCAAATTCTAGAATTCAAAATATACATAATTTAGAAAGAGATTTTATTATGCAATATTATGCATTTGGTATAATTGGAAGCATTATTTTATTAAGTGTTTATTTGATAA
>ERZ779992.1312-NODE-1312-length-13807-cov-3.006108_pt1 | contig 13807 bp, 10 predicted proteins | sample MGYA00511934_ERZ779992 | MGnify/ENA primary metagenome ERZ779992 (study PRJEB29588, sample SAMEA2163248) | human gut metagenome | biome: human gut; feature: human-associated habitat; material: faeces | place: Denmark | collected 2008/2010 ...
GCGTCAGTTCGCACTGAGGGGAAGGTCTGTGTATTTTCAGGAAGCATGCTGGGCAAGATAGCAGTCATAGCCATACCGAGCATACTTCAGCAGAGCTTTATCTCAGTTGGAAATATAATTATTCAGAGCGTCATCAATGGATTTGGAGCCTCTGTCATAGCGGGATATGCGGCGGCTGTAAAGCTCAACAATCTCGTCATAACGTCATTTACAACACTTGGAAATGGAATATCCAACTATACCGCACAGAATCTTGGCGCGGGTAAGATCGACAGGATAGGACAGGGACTTAAAGCTGGAATAAAACTCATATGGGGACTATGCATACCATTTGCGGTTTTGTACTTTTTCTTTGGCCGTTATGGCATGTATCCATTTATGGAGAACAGGACAGGACTTGCCCTTGACACGGGAGTCACGTATCTCAGGATACTGGCGCCGTTCTACTTTGTAGTATCGGCAAAACTTGTAGCGGATGGAATACTAAGGGGAACAGGCATGATGGGCAGATTCATGACATCGACATTTACAGATCTGATACTCAGGGTGGTGCTGGCGGTAGTGCTGTCAAGAGTTATAGGTTCCGCCACAGGAATATGGCTGGCCTGGCCGATAGGCTGGACTATAGCAACAGTCATGTCACTGTTATTCTGTGTGAATGGTATTAAGAAGCTGAAAAGAGAAAAAACAGGGAGGATAGAATAGATGACAGATAAAATGACTCAGAAGAGCCATGGAGATATGAGTAAAGAAATAAACAAAGATGGTGTGGCGGTGCGTACACGAGGATATCATATATGGAGAGTTATATTCTGTATAATAGGCGTGCTGGGAATGCTGATGTTCATATATCCGGTGTTCAGAGGCTGTCATGTGAATATAGGAACCCTGCTGGGAACAGGCGTGTTTGCACTTCTCACATTGTATGGAGTATTCAGGGCAAAGATAGACAAATCTGTCAGAAAACTTTGGGATAAAAAAGCAGGAAAGATATGCTTAAGTATCGTGCTTGCGCTTGTAACCATTGCTCTTGCCCTTGTTGTGGTCATCACATATCACATGGTCTATGCAGCTCATGTAAAGCCTAAACAGGATGCCACAGTCGTGGTGCTCGGATGCGCGGTCAGAGGCGGCGGTCCAAGCCTTATGCTGAGAGAGAGACTTATAGCAGCACAGGATTATCTTGATGAGACCCCAGAGGCTGTATGTGTTGTGTCCGGTGGACAGGGTGCAGATGAGAGCATGTCGGAGGCACAGTGCATGTATGAATATCTGACAGAACATGGAATATCACCTGAGAGGATATATATGGAAGACAAGTCCACATCCACAAGGGAGAATATAAAGTTTTCGGCTCAGATAATAGAACAGAATGACCTGCCTGACGGAATGAATATCGTGACAAATGAATTCCATGAGTACAGGGCAAAGAGAATTGCGGAAAAGCAGGGTATAGATACGGGTTCCATAGCTGGAAGCACTGCATGGTGGCTGCTTCCGACATACTATGTCAGGGAGATGGCAGGCATACTGTATGAGTGGATCAGTGGCTGATACGTGGACAGGTGCGCTGCGAGGCGGACAAGGTGAATACAATGATCCGCCAGACACCCATGCAGGTATATTTGGTCGAAATGCACAGATAACCTTGAAAAAACCTTGTAATATTTCTTGAAAAATGCATGTAAAAACGTACTTCTAAATAGAAGAAATTATGTTATAATGGCTCTGTATGATACAAATACAGTATCCAGTTAAAAGGAGAATGAGATGAACAAATTAGAACTTCAGAAAAAAGCGGTAGAAGTTCGCAAGGGCATTGTTACAGGTGTATACAATGCAAAGAGCGGACATCCAGGCGGCTCATTATCAGCAGCAGACCTGTTTACTTATCTTTATTTCGAGGAGATGAATGTGGATCCTAAGAATCCTGAGGACGAGAATCGTGACAGATTCGTGCTCTCAAAGGGACACACAGCTCCGGGCTACTACGCAGCACTTGCGTTAAAAGGCTTTTTCCCAATAGAAGACTTAAAGACACTCAGACATGTTGGATCTTACCTTCAGGGACATCCTGACAAGAAGCACACTCCAGGAGTGGATATGTCATCAGGATCACTGGGACAGGGACTTTCAGTTGCAGTAGGTATGGCACTTGCAGCAAAGATGCAGGGCAAGGATTACAGAACATACTGTCTCTGCGGTGACGGAGAGATCCAGGAGGGACAGATATGGGAGGCAGCTATGTTCGCAGGACATAGAAAGCTTGACAATCTGTGCGTTATAGTAGATAACAACAATCTTCAGATTGACGGAACGGTTGAGGATGTATGTTCACCATATCCTATAGATGAGAAGTTCAAGGCATTCAACTTCCATGTTATCAATATCAATGGCAATGACTTTGACGAGATCGACAGGGCATTTGCTGAGGCAAAGTCCCACAAGGGTGAGCCTACAGCGATCATCGCCCACACGATCAAGGGCAAGGGTGTATCATTCATGGAGGACAAGGCTGGCTGGCATGGAAAGGCTCCGAATGAAGAAGAGTACAAGATCGCCATGGAAGAACTTGAGAAGGAGGCTGCAGCATTATGATAGAGAATAAAGCAATCGCAACCAGAGAGAGCTATGGCAATGCCTTAGTAGAGATCGCAAAGGAGCATGATGATCTTGTTGTTTTAGATGCAGACCTTGCAGAGGCAACCAAGACAGTTATTTTTAAGAAAGCTTATCCTGAGCGACACGTTGACTGTGGCATCGCGGAGGCGAACATGGCAGGAATAGCTGCTGGAATGTCAACATGCGGATACGTTCCATTTATGAGTTCATTTGCAATGTTCGCTGCAGGACGTGCATTTGAGCAGGTGAGAAATACTATCGGATATCCACATCTGAATGTGAAGATCGGTGCAACCCACGCAGGAATCTCAGTAGGTGAGGATGGAGCAACACATCAGTGCTGTGAGGATATCGCACTCATGAGAGAGATCCCGGGCATGGTTGTCATTAACCCATGTGACGATGTAGAGGCCAGAGCAGCAGTCAAGGCTGCATATGAGTATGTTGGACCTGTATATCTCAGATTTGGAAGACTGGCAGTTCCAGTACTCAATGATGAGAGCACATACAAGTTTGAGATCGGCAAAGGGGTTAAGCTCAAGGACGGCAAGGACATATCTATCATAGCTACAGGACTTTGTGTATCTGAGGCTGTGAAGGCTGTGGATATGCTCGCTGCTGATGGTATAGATGCAGAGATTATCAACATACACACTATCAAGCCTATTGATGAGGATATCATCGTAGAGACAGCTCAGAAGACAGGAAGAGTGTTTACAGTTGAGGAGCACTCCATCATAGGTGGCCTCGGAAGTGCTGTTGCAGAGGTGCTTGCTGAGAAGTGTCCTACAAAGCTGACAAGGATCGGTGTGAGAGATACATTTGGTGAGTCAGGCCCTGCAAAGGAACTGCTTCACAAGTATGAGCTTGATGCCGAGGGTATCTATAAGCAGATCAAGGCTGCACTGTAATCCTGATGCGATAATTTGGACTACATGGCAGATATATAAGCTGAAATAGCTGAGACTAAATATCTGCGAAAGATATAGAGAGTTATATACAGATGGGGGAGCCTGCCAGTGGCAGGCTCTTTCCATATATACGTATGGGTAGGCAGATGTCCGGTTAAACATACTGTGTACATCTGGCTGATACCAGAAGTTACTATACACAAGGGCTGAAGACCAGATGAAACTGGAGAACTTTACAGAAGAGAGGTAGGAATCATATGGGCAGAGAGTATGTAGAGGAACTTAAGACCCGTGTGCTCAGCGGTGGAGCGGAGATCACATATAATGAGGCTCTTAAGCTTGCACATGAGGATCTGGATATATTGGCGGCTTCAGCAAATGAGATAAGAGAGCATTTCTGCGGAGATCGGTGCGATGTGTGTTCGGTCATAAGCGTGAAGGAGGGCAGATGCACAGAGAACTGCAGATATTGTGCACAGTCCAGGATAGCGAAGAAGGATATACCAGAGATAAATCTGCTTGGCAATGGAGCGGTTACTGAGGGTGCATCGATTGACTATAACAAGGGAAGCTTCAGGTACTGCCTTGTGGCTGAGGGCAGGAGACTTTCAAAGCGTGAGTTAGAGCTTGCAGAGAAAACAGTCCAGGATATACACGACAACGTGGATATTAATATATGTGCATCGTTTGGCTTGCTGGATCAGGAGGATTTTACGAAGCTAAAGAACGCGGGCTTATCGATGATACACAACAACCTTGAGACCTCTCCGGAATATTTTCCGGAGGTGTGTACCAGTCACACACAGGAACAGAAGAAGGCGACAATACGCGCTGCAAAGGCTGCGGGACTCATGGTGTGCAGTGGCAGTCTGTTCGGCATGGGCGAGACACTTGAGGACAGGGTGGCGCTTGCATTTGAACTCAGAGAGCTTGGCGTGGATTCGGTTCCGATGAACCTCCTCAACCCGAGGGAGGGGACGCCGTTCTATGACAAGACACCTCTCACTGAGGAGGAGTACGTCAGAACGATAGCGGTTTACAGATTTGTAATGCCGAAAGTCATGATAAGGCTTGCTGCCGGACGCGGCAGATATGAGGACAACGGCGAGGCAGCACTTGCAGCCGGTGCAAACGCAGTCATAAGTGGAGACTTCCTGACCACCGATGGAACATCATTTGACCTTGACTTTGACATGATAAGAAGAAACGGATTTGTCACGGACAGAAAACATTCATAGACATTAGTGGTGGCTGTGCGCACGGCAATTGGATGAGAAGGATTAACAGCATGCAAATAAGAGAATATAACAGGCAGAATAAGTTTTAGAAGGAGAATTATATGAAGATTTATGACAGGATCATGGGACTTGGAACAAAGATGACAGACATGGATGCATCCACATACCAGGGAGCATTCATAGGAAAGATATCCTACACGGTAGATAGGGAGAAGGCAGAGGCTGCCGACAGCATCACATATGAGTATGGTGATGTTAAGGAGAACGCATTCATGTACATACTCTCTATCCTTGGAAAGGTAGAGGGAGAAGAGACTCCTGTTGAGAAGATGACCATCACACTCGTAAAAGCGTCTGACAAGGAGAAGGATATCAAGAGAGTGGAGAAGGCTGAGTATGAGGACGAGAAGCCATTCCACACATTTACCAAGGAAGAGGTATATGCATTCAGCAAGGAGACGGGAGACGAGAATAAGATCCATCTCACAGACCATCCTGTAGTTCAGGGAATGTTGCTCCTCCGCACAGCAGCATGTGCACACGAGGACCTGAAGAGACTTGACGTTAAGTTTGTAGAGCCTTCATACGCAGAGGAAGAGCTCATGTGGGGCAGCAAAGGCAGAGAGCTTGTGCTTTATGCAGATGGCTATGTGAAAGCCTCATTCAAGGTCGTAAAGTAATTAGAGCTTGACTTATAATTTCTGCAATTTATTGTTAGTAGCAAAAATAAAAGACCTTCGGTTCAGATAACACTGAACTGGAGGTCTCTTTATTAGTAGATCATATTACTGGATCTTGATAAAATCAGAACGCATATAGCCTGTTACAGTCTTTGATCCAATCTTGAATGATATTTTGTACCATGTCTCACCGTTTTTCTTCGCGCCACCTACGACATAAACCTTTCGTCCCTTGTAAAGCTCTGTTATAATGCCGTAGTTTGTCGATGGACCTCTGCGGACTCTCACTGCATAGTCGTTGACAGTGCCGATCACCACAGGAGTTCCTGAGACTGGCAATGAAGACATCTCTCCGTAATAAGTCTTTTTGTTATATGTAAGATATGCTCGTACGGTGTATGTATAGTACCTTGCGTCAACTGCAGCTCCGATGTATATATTCGATGATTCGCCGGTGAGCTTTTTCACTGCCGTATATTTTTTTGCACGTTTATCATATTTGTATACTACATATCCCGATGCGCCTTTGACTGGAGTCCATTTGGTGCATCTGTAGCCGCCGAGTGGCATATATTTGATGGCCGAAGGAGTAGCAGGCGTTGTGGCGGTTTTTAGAACCGTGTAAGCACTTCCTCCGGATACACCATCTTTCTTGATATATGCTCTGACAGCAAATGCATAACTAGTTGTTGATTTGAGGTTGTTTGCTGTGTATGTGCATGTGGTATTATCGGTTATCTTGGAGAGAAGGATGTAGCTCCTGGAGCTGCTGTCATATCTGTAAACAAGATATCCGGTTGCAGCAGGCACCTTGCTCCATGCAAATGAGATGGACTTGTCACTCCTTGATTTTGTGATAATCTTTGCCGGTGCAGCAGGACCTGAGTAAGCGCTTATAGCACTGCAGAGGTCTGTGTATCTCATAACTCCGTCTTTCTTGTAGTAAGCTCTTACAGAATAGCTGTACTGTGTGGCTGATTGGAGCCCAGTGTGTGTGTAGACAGTCTGGTCACCACCCTTTACATTAGCTATTTTTGTCCATGTGGCAGTGTCCTTATCCCATGTATATACGAGATAGCCATTTACGTTATTTTCCTGATTCCATTTGATGCTTATGGAATTAGATGTTGATATGCGAACCTTAAGGCCGCTGACGAGTCCTGGATTTGTGGTTCCTGTTACAGCATTCGATACAACATGCAATATTGTACCTGACTCTGTGGTTGTATAGGCTCTGATCTTGTAGCTGTAGTCCGCACCTGCATTCAGATCCTTGTCGGTGTATGTCGTGATGGTCGAGCTTGTCAGAGTCGTGATCGCCTCATATTTACCGGTAGAAGGGTTCAGTCTGTATATCCGGTATCCAGTAGCTGCCGTTATAGGACTCCATGAAAGTCTGATAGCACTGGCAGATGTGGCTGCCACCTTGAAGTTTTCTATATTGTCAGCGATGGTGATACCGGTGCAGGTGTCAGTGTATGTTCCATATACATTTCTTGAGTTCAACTTATAATAGCCGCGGACCTTGTATGTGTACTTCTTGCCGTCCTGAAGATTCTTGTCGGTAAATGTGACAGTGCTTGCACCCTTTGCAGTTCCAACGGCTACATATTTATTTTGGCTTTCATCGTAACGTACAATCTGGTATCCGTATACCTCAGGAATCTTGTTCCATGTGAGGGTTATGGATGAGTCTGTGGAAGTCTGCTGTACAAGTGAAGCCGGGGCAGCCGGGGTAGTTATATATCTGAAGTTCATGTCTGTGGCGCGGCCGATTCCCGCAACAGTTCCGTCTTCAGAATACTGCCAGTATGAGTGCTTAGCTGTGAGCGAGTCGGTGTCAGAGTCGCTGTAGAGCGCTGACCATACCGGGTATTTGTTATTTATGTTTGATATGTTCATATCATCGGTTATGACAGACTTGCTTGCGTACAGCATGCCTACATATCCTCTGATCTCTACTGCGGAGCAGAATGAGTTGATGACTGTTGTCGCTGCGCTCTTTGACAGATTCGCATTGTACAGCCTTCCAGTAATTCCAACTCCTTCCTCCCATGCATATTCATAGTCCATTACAATAGGAAGGTTGATGTTATAGCCGGATATGAGATTCATAGTGTATGCGGCTTCTGCCTTAGCCTCTGAAGAGTTGATGGCCTGTGAGTAGAAATAGACACCTACATCTAGACCAGCGGCTATCGCGCCCTTGAGATTTTCTCTGTAATTTGCGTCTACATAGAATTTGCCTGAACCGTAGTAGCGTCCGCCGACACGGATAAATGCAAAGGTTATGCCAGAGGCTTTTACCTTTTTCCAGTTTATCGAGCCATTCCATTCTGATACATCTATTCCCTTTTGAATCTTGTAACCCTTGAACTGGGCTGCATGGGTATAATTGGAAGGGGAAACAGGTAAGGCTCCCTGTGTGTTGAAAGATCCTGAGGAGATAAAATCCTGTGTGGTGTCTATAGATTGTTGGATATCGGTGAATGCAGGTTGTATATCAGTGCCAGTAGCTGCGTATGAAGTATTGTTTGGTGCAGCCATTGCGGCAAGAATGGCAACGCTGAGAGCTCCCCCTAGTATTGTTCTGATTAGTTTTTTGCGAATCATGTAAACCCTCCGAGATGTTAGTTATTAATTGTTGTTAACATAATAGTTCTTTTGTTTTTATATGTCAATAAAAACGATGGCAATTGTTACAAAAATATTACAGAATAGTTCTGAAATGGTAAAAAATGGGTAAATATTCATTCAAAAGGTATAAACGGTAATGTTTTACGTATGAAATGAATATATAGTATGTTATACTGTAATAGATTTTACGGCACTATTATTAAAAAAGGATGAAGCGTTCCGAAAAGGAGATAAAATTGGACGAAAAGATAGGATTTGGCTGCTCTCTGAAAAATATGTTTGTCGGCGTTGTAAAGCCGGAGGCATATATGAAAAATGGACAGAGTGGAAAGACATGGCATGCAGTGATGGTCGTATTGGGTATGAGCATCATACTCTATCTATTTACATTTTGGCTGCCATATAACAAGCTATTTGGAAATGGAAGACTGGCCAGGACTGTGGATGAGGCGGTGAAAGATTTTGCACTCAGCAATGACGGATTTTATTATGAAGGACGTTACCAGTGGTCTGATGATGAGAATATGACATACATACTAGTGGATACATCCATAAAGGATTCCTCCGCAAAAGAGATAGAGTCCCTTAGAAAAGAAAATGTCTATACCACGGTCTTTGTTGTGACAGGGGCAGAGATACTATCAATGGAAAATGGAAGAATGAGTACCATAAAAGCGAAGGATCTGTACGAGGCATTAAATGAGGTTTATCATGCTAGCTCATTTGGAAAACAGGATATATTGGATATTATAAATAAATGGGACACACCGGTTCTGACCGCATTGTATATAGGAAATGTGATAGGTGGAATAATAAAGACGTTTTGGGTTTCGTTTATAGTGGCGATAGTAGGCTTGATAGTTTCGTCAGCCCTTAAACTTAAAGTCTCACTTGGGGCTGTGTACAGAGCAGCTTTGTATATAAGATCACTCTGGTATCCAATACTACTGTTGATATCTACATATGTGTGGCCGGCAAAGAAAACTTTGATGACACTAACATTTATGATATGTGCAGCATATATGTTTATGGCGATATATAGATATAATGCTCAGAATCCGGGGGAGCTGAGAGGTAAGGCAACAATGCTTTCAGGCAGTCAGCCGCCGAATTTATAACCTGGACAGACAGGTATATTAAAGCAAAAAATATAACATATAAAACAACAATAGGAGGAGTATCACAATGAATTTGAGAAAAACAAAGATTATCTGTACACTTGGACCAGCAACAGATGATGACGAGGTGCTTAGAAAACTTATGCTTGAGGGAATGGATGTCGCCAGGTTCAATTTTTCTCATGGAGATCATGCTCAGCATAGAAAAAATAAGGACAGAATAGAGAAACTTAGAGATGAGCTGGGATTGCCTGTTGCAACGCTGCTCGATACAAAGGGACCTGAGATCCGTGTTGGAGATTTTAAGGAAGGCAAAGTTGAGCTTGTTGAGGGACAGACTTTTACCCTCACAACGGATGATGTCCTTGGAGATCAGGCAAAGGTGTCCATAACCTACAAGAATCTTGTGAATGATGTAAAGCAGGGCGACACCATACTTATAGATGACGGACTTATCAATATGAAGATAGAGAAGGTGACAGGAACGGAGATCGTGTGCCGTGTTGAAAATGGTGGACCTGTCTCAAACCACAAGGGTGTCAACGTTCCTAGAGTCAACCTCACCATGCCGTACATCAGTGATGTGGACAGAGAGGATATAATATTTGGAATCAAGAACGACTTTGACTTTATAGCTGCTTCATTTGTCAGATCTGCGGATGATATCCTGGAGATAAGAAAGATACTTGATGAGTATGATTGCGACAATATCAACATCATTGCAAAGATTGAGAATATGCAGGGTGTTGACAACATAGATGAGATAATCAGAGTCTCAGATGGTATCATGGTTGCCAGAGGAGATATGGGCGTTGAGATCCCTCTTGAGGACGTGCCTATCATCCAGAAGATGATCATAAAGAAGGTTTACAATGCAGATAAGCAGGTCATAACTGCAACTCAGATGCTCGACTCAATGATGATACATCCAAGACCGACGAGAGCTGAGGCTACAGATGTTGCAAATGCTATATATGACGGAACCAGTGCGATCATGCTCTCAGGAGAGACTGCCGCAGGAAAGTATCCTGTGGAGGCACTTCACACGATGAAGACCATAGCAGAGAGAGCAGAGATGGATATTGATTACAACAAGCGTTTCTTCAGTCGTGATGCGGTTCAGAACCCAGACATAACAAGCGCCATATCACATGCTACATGTACAACAGCGATAGATCTTGCAGCAGCAGCTATAATCACCGTTACAAAGTCAGGTAAGACGGCAAGGATGCTTTCAAAGTACAGACCAAAGTGCCCTATCATCGGATGTACACCGGTACCAAAAGTTGCGCGTCAGATAAATCTGTCATGGGGAGTACAGCCTCTTGTTATAAAGGAAGAGAACAACACTGACGATCTGTTCGAGCATTCAGTTGATGCGGCAAAGAGAAACGGATACGTTAAGGATGGCGAGGTGGTTGTAATAACAGCCGGAGTTCCTCTTGGAGTTACAGGTACGACAAACCTCATCAAGGTGCACGTTGTAGGACATATCCTTGTGAAAGGATTCTCGATAAATGAGAGATCTGTCACAGCACCGTTATGTGTATGTGAGACAGAGGATGATCTGATCAAGAATTATAAAGATGGAGATATCATAGTTATAAGCGAGACAAGCAACAGGATAATGGATCAGCTCAAGACAGCATCAGCCATTGTCTGTGAGAAGAATGGTGGCAACTCACATGCAGCCATCGTTGGTCTCAGCAGAGATATCCCAGTTATCCTGGGTGCCCAGAATGCAACCAAGATCCTGAAGTCAGGTTCCATAGTTACAGTAAATGGCGAAGATGGAGTTGTGATATCCAACTAAATATTCATCGGTACTGAAAAGAAAAAAACTAAAGATGTAACAAAAAATTAACAGAATATAAATACAAATGTATAAAACAACCTCCTCCTGTGTTGACAAAGGTAACAGTTATTGCTATACTACAATGGATTTGTAACAAAAACGTAATAATTGTTGCAATATGAAGATGCACAGGAGGTTTTATTATGTACAAGTCAAAATCAATAAAAAAGACCATCGTCGTGGCTGCGGCTGCAGGAATGCTCATAACGACGTCACTCGGAACGGTAAGCGCAAGCCAACTGCTTAACGATTCAACGGTTGGCATCTCGTCAGCATTTGACAAGTACGCCAGCTCGCTTGCGGGTGGTGCAGATAAAGATACAGACAGTTCGCAGAAAAATGTTGCAACAGCGTCTGATGCGGCAAAGCCAGTTTCAGGAAGATCCACAAAAGACGATATAGTTGCCGCCGGCAAAAAAACGGACGGAGATAAAAGCGAGACAAAGAAGATAAAGAAGATAAAGTATCCTCAGTTTGAGGACAGGTGTATAGCGGTAACAGATGACTATGTCAACATCAGATCTGCGGCTGGAATAGATTCAGACGTGGTAGGTATCATAGGAAACGCTGGTGTTGCAGACGTAGTTGAGAAAGGTAAGGAGTGGACTAAGGTGTCATCAGGCAGCTGCGTTGGATACATAAGAAATGACCTTCTTCTGTACGGCGATGATGCAGGAGAGTACGCAGAGGCAAACTGTAGCAAGATGGCCACAGTCAACACAGAGACACTGAATGTCAGGGAGCAGGCTGATACATCAGCTGACTGCATAACACAGGTTGGAGCAGGACAGAGCTTTGACATACTCTCGCAGACGGATAAGTGGGTGCAGATTGCTCTTGACGACCAGACCAGCGGATATGTGAGTGCGGATTATATAGAGTATACATACAAGCTAGATGAGGCAAAGACTCTTGAGGAGCTTCAGGCGGAGATCCAGGCACAGGAGGATGCACAGAAGCAGGCAGAAGAGGATGAGGCGGACGCAGGCGAGACACAGGATGCAACTGATGCTCAAGATACTTCGGATGATCAGGGCACAGATGATGCCCATGATACATATGACAATCAAGACACAGATGATGATTCATATGATGGAGATTCGGGTACTGATGGCCAGTATGATTATGATCAGGATTCAGACGACAGCCAGGATGCTTCGGATGGTCAGGGTTCGTCAGATGGCGATGACGGCAGTGACACAACGGCAGCACCTAGCGGCCAGACCGGTATAGATCTTGCAAATTATGCTACACAGTTTGTCGGTAATCCATATGTATATGGTGGATCAAGCCTTACAGATGGTGCGGACTGCTCAGGATTTGTAATGGCAGTATATGCACAGTTCGGTTATTCACTTCCACATTCGGCGGGTGCACAGTCAGGCTATGGAACCAGAGTGGATACAGCGAGCCTTGAGCCGGGAGATATACTATTCTATGGATACGACGGATCGATAGAGCATTGTGCGATCTATATAGGAGGCGGCATGATAGTCCATGCCAGTACAGAGGAGACCGGTATCAAGATATCATCAGCATTCTACAGCACGCCTATATGTGCGGTGAGACTGCTGGGTCAGTAAAACTGTATACTGATAAAATGTGTTCATTCCTTGTTCAATATGGCGGAAACAAAGCATTTTCAACAAAACAATGTGAACAATATGCACATTAAATTCTGCCAAATATATTGAAAAAAAGACTGTTTATGGTATAATAAATATATCAATTTGGATTTTATCCAAAAAAGAAGGAGTTGGGCATCATGAATTACATAATCAGCGGTAAGAACATTGAAGTTACAGAAGGACTTAGAAATGCAGTACAGGACAAGCTCTCAAAGCTTGAGAAGTACTTTGCAGCTGACACTGGCGCACAGGTCACATTCAGCGTGGAGAAAGATAGACAGAAGATAGAAGTAACCATTCCTATGAAGGGACACATCATCAGAGCAGAACAGGTAAGTGATGATATGTATGTTTCAATCGACCTTGTTGTAGAGGTTATCGAGAGACAGGTTACAAAGCATCGCAAGAAGCTCATAGATAAGGAGCAGAATGTGGCGTATCTCAATGAAGCTTTCGTGGATGAGGACATAGAGGATGATGATGATATCAAGATCGTCAGAACAAAGAAGTTCGCAGTTAAGCCTATGTATCCTGAGGATGCATGCATTCAGATGGATCTTCTGGGACACAATTTTTATGTATTTAGAAACGCAGAGACAGACGAAGTGAATGTTGTATATAAGAGAAAGGGCAACACATATGGTCTCATCGAGCCAGAGTTCTAAAGATGTTCGAAGCATGATTAGAATATGATCAAGATAATAATCAAGATAAGAACAGAACATGATCGAGAGATGTTTTCAATATAAGAACTGCTAAACAGATCAGTAGACATATTACTAAACAAACATATTAACAAGTAATAAAGAACTAATTAAAATCTAATAAAAAAGTAATAAATAAGGGGACTTTCCTGCTTGGGAGGTCTCCTTTTTGCTTGATATAAATAGCATAAGATGTTAGAATGTACCCTGAATAACGATAGCTAGGAGGTCAAAAACAACATGGGTTTGTTTGAGAAAATATTTGGAACGCACAGCGAGAAGGAACTTAAAAAGATAGGACCTATCGTTGATGCAATAGAGGCACTTGATGAAAAGATGCAGGCGCTTTCTGATGAAGAGCTGAAGGCAAAGACACAGGAGTTTAAAGACAGGCTTGCAGCTGGAGAGACGCTG
>ERZ779992.1348-NODE-1348-length-13540-cov-2.402225_pt1 | contig 13540 bp, 9 predicted proteins | sample MGYA00511934_ERZ779992 | MGnify/ENA primary metagenome ERZ779992 (study PRJEB29588, sample SAMEA2163248) | human gut metagenome | biome: human gut; feature: human-associated habitat; material: faeces | place: Denmark | collected 2008/2010 ...
ATTGGTAATAATCTTCTCTTTTTTGACTCATTTATTGGTATATTAAATCTATTATTTTTACTGCGAAAGTAGGTATAAATATTCTCTTTAAAGATATTTTCTTCACAGTAGGATATTTCTTCTTTAGTTCCTGATAGAGTGTCCTCTATAAAAGTATTTTTAAGATTTAATTTTATAATTCTCTCTGAATTTGGAGTTGTAATAATTAAACTTTGATACTCTGCTCCTACGGTATGACCATCATAATTATTTATATTAGTATTAACTTTTAACATGAGAGCATTATCCTTATATACTTCCATTTTAGTTAGTACATAATATGGATATGACGTTCTCTCAAGAGTATAATAGATGGTATATTTATCTATTATTTCACTATATATTTTTAAGCTTTTAGTATCTAGTATAGTTTCCATATTTTCCTCCGGTAAGTAGTATAATACCATATTATTTTATATTTATCAATTACCAAATATAAGTGTTACAATAACTACTGATAAAATTATACTTATTAAATCTGAAAGTAGACCTACTATTAGAGAATATTTTATTTTTTTTACTCCTATACTAGCAAAATACAAACTTATTATATATATGGTTGTATCGGTACTGCCTTGCATTACTGAGGCTACTCTTCCTATAAATGAATCAGGTCCATAGTTATTTAATATTTCACTTAACATACTTAGAGAAGCACTACCAGATATTGGTCTTAATATAGCTAAAGATAATACCTCTACTGGAAAAGATATCTTATTAAATAAAGGTTTTAATGTATTAGATAAATCTAAAATAAAACCACTATTAGTAAGTAAATTAATGGCTATTATCATAGCAAATATGGTAGGAAATAAGTTAATACTACTCTTTAATCCTTCTTTTACTCCTAGTAAGAAAGTATCAAATATATCTACTTTTTTATATAGACCATAAATTAGTATTATGATAACTATTATTGGTATTAAATAATTAAACATAATGTCTTCTCCAAATAAAATAGAATAATCTATCTATTAATAAACCAATAAATGATGATAAAAAAGTAGTAATGATACAGGCTGTCATTATTTCAGTAGGATTATTTGATCCTGAGGCTATTCTGAGTGATATTACAGTAGTAGGAATTATAGTTACTGAAGAAGTATTAATTACTAAAAATGTTATCATACTACGTGAAGCAATATCACTATTATTATTTAACTCTTTTAATCTAGTCATAGCCTTTATACCAAAGGGAGTAGCAGCATTACCTAGTCCAAGCATATTCATAACTATATTTGATGATATATATGCAATAGCTGGGTCTCCCTTAGGTATCTCAGGAAATACTACTCTAATAATCTTAGATAATTTATTAGATATAATATTTAGTAGTCCAGAAGAGTCCGCTATTTTCATAGTACCAAGCCACAAACACATAAGAGGTACTAAATTAATAATTATATCTATTCCTTTAGTACCTGATGTTATTAAATTATTAGTAAGATTATTGTCTCCTTTTATAATACTAATTATTACTCCTAGTAATATAAATACTCCCCATATATAGTTAATCATTAAACCACTTCTTTATTTTAGTAAAGATACTTTCTTTCTTATATTTAGCATTATTCTTTATTATATAGATATCTTCTTCATAAAGAAGAGTATCTCCTAGTAGAATTCTATTCTTACCTATCTTTTCATAGCTATGGTAATCTTTCTTCTTTTCTAAAACTATATGACTAGTAAGAGATTTTGTCTCACTCTTTAATAGGGGGATATATAAATCATTCTTTATATAGAAGGTACTATCTTTATAATAAGTATCTCCATATACTTTAAATTTATTTTTATTTAATACTTTATAGGGATAATATTTGTCTTTAGCATAATTATATAACTCTATATGAGTATTCCAATCATCAGAATCTCTTATTGTTACCACAATTAATTTCATATTATCAATATCTGCTGTACTAACTAGTGTTCTACCTGACTCTTCAGTATAACCTGTTTTACCTCCGGTTATATAGTCATATCTAAGTAATTTATTCTTATTATTCCAGACATAAGTCTTCTTATTAGTAGTTACCTTATATTTCTTAGTACCAACTATTTCTCTATAGGCATCATTTTTCATTGCATATCTAGTAAGAAGAGCCATGTCATAGACTGAAGAATAGTTACCATGAGGTGTAGGAAGTCCGCTGGGATTATAAAAGATAGTATTCTTCATACCTAGTTCTTTGGCCTTGTTATTCATTAAATTTACAAATTCTTCATCACTACCACTGACATAGTTTGCAATCATTGCCGCGGCATCATTACCGCTACGAAGCATTAATCCATATACTAAATCTTTTAATTTTATTTCTTCCCCTACTTCTATATAGATACCAGAGCCATAGGCCTTTAAAACAGATTCATCTACAGTTACTATATCATCTAGTTTACCACTTTCTATTGCTATAGTAGCAGTCATTATCTTAGTAATTGAGGCTATTAATCTTTTACTATGCATATCTTTAGATAATAATACTCTTCCTGTAGTTTCATCCATTAATATATAGGAAGATGCACTACTAGTACTTGCTTTTACTCTAGGAATTAATAACATAAATAAACAACATAATACTACAAATATTTTTTTCATATACTCACCTATAAAATAGTATGAAAAAAGGACTTTGTTTAGTCCTTTTAATTGGTAAAGTTATTGATCATTGTGCCGCTTAATGTCAAATAAATTGTTTTTTGATTTATAAACTAAAACAAGGAAGACAATAAGGCTTCCTTGTTCCTCTTAAGACCTTAGGCTTAAGAGGCATTATTTAATTCTTTTACTTTAATATTATTATCAATAGATTTAACTATATCTCTATATTTAGTATATACTTCTTTATAATTAGATAAATAATTAGAATCAATCATAGAAAAAGGTATTACCTTAAAATCAGTATAATTACTAGTATAATAAGTATATAATAGTTCACTCTCTAAATTATTAATAGATATCTTACTAGTAGTACTATCCTTCTCTATATCTAAACTAACCATAAGTCCTACTCTATTAGCAGTATTAACAACTTCGTGAGCAGATATAAAATTACCCAGAGAATATATAACTAAAGTATTATTAATATAAGTAATAGGTTGTATTACATGAGGATGTGTACCAATAATAATATCTACTCCATTATCACTTAAAAATTTAGCCATATCTTCTTGATATTTATTTGGAGTAAATTCATATTCAGTACCCCAATGCATAGCCACAATTAAAACATCTACTTTATCTCTTACTCTATTTATATCTTCTTTTACTATATTTTTATATTCTTGATATTTAGTATCAGTATCAGGATTATTACCAGTACAAGGCCATACATTAACTAGGTATTCCTTACCACTGGGAACCTTAATACCATTAGTACCATAAGTATAATTAAGCATTGTATAAGTAATATTATTCTTCTTAAGTATATGTACTTTATTTCTCTCTTCAGTACTAGAGTATGATCCTACCGCTAGAACATTAGATTTATTATTCCAATAATTTCTTGAACTAAGTACTGCCTTTTCACCTCTATCAAGAGTATGATTAGTGGCTAAACTTACTAAATTAAATCCAGCATCAATCATATCATTTCCTACTTCGTATGGTGAATTAAAAGCAGGATAACTACTTACGCCAATATCACTTCCACCAAGTATTGTTTCTTGATTGTAATAGCCAATATCATAATTACTAACTATCTTTTTGATGTTTTCATACATAGGTTTAAAATCATAACCATTATAATTAGCATTCTTTCTTGCTTCTTTATATATCTTATCATGAATAAGATTATCTCCAACCATAATAAGAGATATCTTATCATTTTCTTTTACTTCTTCTTTAATATCTTCTTTAACATTATTATTCTTATTACCAAATTTATATATAATAATACCACTAAGTAAAATTATTAAGGCTATGATAAATATAAATCTTAATAATTTCTTTTTATTTATTCTTCTTTTTCTACTCATATAACCTCGCATTCCTACTGAAAGATTTTTCTATATTTTGTAAAATCTTTCAGTACGTTTTATTCTTTAAAAGGAAGACATAGTCTTCCTAATATATTATTTACTATTCATATGCTGGAACCACATACATATTGCTATCATACTTTTGTATAACTGTCTTATAAGTTTCATAAGTTTTCATATAACTTGGTAAATAATCTTTAATCTTTTCATTAGAGAATGGTACTACTTTAAAGTTTCTCCAATTCTTATAATAAGTATAAATAAGTTCGGTACTAACATCACTAATTTTAATGGTTTTATCATTACCTTTAACAGTTTTAGTAATCTTAAAACCAGTCATAGCACCAACCATACATTTATAATTAGTACAAGTATCTTGATTTTGGTATTGAGCGGATATTAAGTTACCTAAAGAATATATAACTAAGGTATCATTGATATAAGTAACTGGCTGAATAACATGCGGATGTGTACCAATTATTACATCTACGCCATTATCACTTAAGAACTGAGCCATATCTTTTTCATATCGTGTAGGTTCATGAGTATATTCAACACCCCAGTGCATAGCCACGATTAGAACATCTACTTTATCTCTTACTCTATCTATATCTTCTTTTACTGTATTTTTATATTCTTGATACTTAGTATCAACATCAGGATTATTAATATTATCAGTATCTGTAGGCCATACATTAACTAGGTATTCTTTACCGCTGGGAACTCTAATACCATTAGTACCATAAGTATAATTAAGCATAGTATAAGTAATACCATTAGCTTCTTCTACATGTACTTCATTTCTCTCTTCAGTACTAGAGTATGATCCTACCGCTAGAACATTAGATTTACTATTCCAATAGTTTCTCGAATTAAGTACTGCTTTCTCACCACTATCAAGAGTATGATTAGTGGCTAAACTTACTAAATTAAATCCTGCATCTATCATTGCATCTCCTACTTCATATGGAGAATTAAATACTGGATAACTCTTTAATCCTAGTTCTGTTCCTCCTAATATTGTTTCTTGATTATAATATTTTATGTCATAATTACTAACAATTGGTTTGATTAGTTCATACATTGGTTTAAAATCATAACCACTATAATTAGCATTCTTATTAGCATCTTGATATAAACTAGAATGAATTAAATTATCTCCTGCTGTTATAACACTTGCAGTATATACTTTTTCTTTTTCTTCTTCACTAGGTTTATTAATAGGCTTATCATTATTACTCTTAAGTAAATATCTAATACCAAAATAAGTACCAAGAGCTAGTCCTATACCAAGTACAATGACAAGAATTAATCTACCTACTTTTAACCTTCTTTTTACCCTTCTTTTCTTCATTACCATAAAACTCCTTTATTACCTTAGTATCTTTAAAGAATACCACTTCACCAGTCATTGTGTTAACATTTAACAACTTAGCATTAAAAGTATCCCCTATAAATATTTTTTCCCCCTTATCACTATATATAGAACAGCCATCTTTATTAACATGGTAATAACTTCTATTAAAGAATAATTTACCATATACCATTTTATCAGGATATAACACTAATAAATAATTATCATAAATACCTGCGACCATAACATCAAAGTATTGTTTTTCATATTGTTTCATAAATTCAGCTTTTCTAATATCATCTAATTTTCTCTCAGCTTTAATAGCTCTAAGTTCTGAAGAGGTAGCTATCTTAGCTATAAGAGGAGTTATTTTCTCCCACTTTCTTCTAGCATAATCTACACCTTTAGTAATAGCATCATTTAATATTCTTTGATTAATAGTATCCGCTATTCTTCTAATTGGAGAAGTACCCGTAGAATAAAGCACCCATTCCTAAAGCAAAATGTCCAACATTACATGATGAATATTTAGCCTTAGACTGTCCCATAATAGCCATCTTATCATATATAACTTTCTCTTTGGCATCTTTATATACTTCCTGTACCTGTCTAATATCTTCCGCAGTAAAATCTTTCTTCTTATTGATATTAATCTTATATCCTTTTTTCTTAAGCAAATTAATCCAAGTACATATCTTTTCATCATTAGGTTTGTCATGAAATCTAGATATAAATGGTAAATTATTCTTCATAAAATAATCAGTCATACACATATTATGAAGTAACATTAAAAATTCTATTAACTCTTCAGCCTTACCTTGATGTCTTTCTTTAATATCAATAATATTATTATTTTCAAAGAAGAACTTAACTTCATCAGAAGTAAACTCTAAGAAGCCTTCATTAAGCATCTTTCTCTTAACTTTCATAGCAGAATCATATAAATCATCTAACATTTCTATATAATTTTCATAACCTTCAAGTATAATATTATCCTCTAGATACTTATTAACTTCTCCATAAGTCATTCTCTTTCTATTATTGATTACTGCTTCATTAAATTTATAGTTAAGTACCTTGCCAGAATTATCTATTTTAATACTTGCAGATACTGCATATCTATCTTCTCCAGGTACTAATGAGCAAATACCATTAGATAGATTTTCATGCATCATAGGACTAGCACATCCTGGAAAGTATACTGAAATGCCTCTTGCTAAAGTTTCATCCCACATAGCACTTCTATCTTTAATATATCTATTAGGATCAGCAATTTGAACATATATAGTATTATTGTGATAACTAACAGCATCATCAAAGTCTTTAGTATCATCGCCATCAATAGTAACTGAAGTTATACCTCTTTGATCTTTCAAACCATTTCTTTTAGCTTCATTAATTTCTTCTTCGCTTAAAGACATTTCTATTTTACTAACTTCCTCAAGATATTTATCACTAAAACTAATAGGAAATCCATTTAAAGCAAGTACTTCCTTTTCTACTGCTCCTGGATCGTCTTTATGTCCTATTACCTCTTTAACAGTATTATATTCACCACTTATTAGTAATCTTGTTCCAAGCGGATATATTTCTTTTAAAAATATATCTAACTTGCCATCACATCTTGCGACATAATTTTTACCATCTTTTACTACTTCTGCTACATAGTCATAATACTTCCTATCTATTATTTTAACTACTTTAGCCATACCTCTTTGATTATAAGGCTCTACTAGTACTGTGTCATTATGAGCTAGTTTTCCTTTATCTTTATAGACAACATCATACTCAGTGCCATTATCAAGTACTACAATTGCACCTTTTCTACTAGTAATCTTAATGGTACCTTTCTTTAAACTGGTATTAGAAACAAGTATATATTTATCATTATTATTCTTATATACTATTCCTTCTTTTCCTAGTAATCTCAAAGTATTATGTACTTCTTCCTTATCTTCACCCAAGATACCCGCTATCTCTTTAACCCCTAAATTATTATTCTTCTTGATACTTAAAAGTTCTATTATTTTACTTTCCATTTTCTACTCCTTTTACTTTTTAGTATCATTTTTCTTATTCTTTTTATTTTTTACCTCTTCATATATTTCAAAGTCAATAGTACTCTTATCTTTATCGGCACTAACAACTTTTACTACCACTTTATCACCAAAAGCATATTTTCTCTTACTTCTTTTGCCTAATAATGCCATTAAATCAGGATTATATATAAAGTAATCACCCTTAATATCCTCTACTCTTACTAATCCTTCAACTGTGTTATCAAGTTCCACAAAGAAGCCAAACTCTTGTACACCACTTATTATGCCTTCATATACTTCACCAATATGATCCATCATATATTCAGCTTTCTTCATCTTATCTACATCTCTTTCACAGTTCTGAGCTTCTTGCTCTCTAATGCTTAAATGTTCAGTAGCTACTGGCAAATATTCTTTATTCTTATTTATTATATCTTCACTATAATTGTAGTTATATTCTCTAATTAATCTATGAAGTATTAAGTCAGGATATCTTCTTATTGGAGAAGTAAAGTGACTATAGCACTTACTTCCAAGTCCAAAGTGGCCTATATTAACATCCGAGTAGATAGCCTTAGCTTGACTACGAATAGCCATATCATGTAATACTTTAACTTCTGGTACATTTTCTAAACTATTTAATATCTTTTGCAAATCTTTAGGAGTCTCTATCTTACTTTTACCTACTGGAGTATATCCATGTAAACTTAGAAACTTAATAAACTCTTCTATTCTCTTTTCATTAGGTTTATCATGTACTCTATATATACCAGGTAAATTCTTATAAAAGATTGAACCTGCGACTGTCTCATTAGCGACAATCATAAAGTTTTCTATTAACTGTTCACCAGTTCTTTGCTCTCTAGCCTTAATATCTATAGGATGACAAGCATCATCTACAATGATCTTAGCCTCATCAGATTCAAATTCAATATAACCTCTATTAATCATTTTCTTTCTAAGTATTTTAGATAGTTCTTCCATCACTATTAAAGTATCAGCAAATTTTTCATATCCATCAGGAATAATATTATCTTCAAGAATAAGATTAACATTATCATACGTCATTTTCTTTCTGCTTCTTATTATTGAGGGGGTAATTTCATACTTAATAACATTACCTTTACTATCAATATGCATAATACAGCTCATAGCGAATCTATCTTCATTTTCGTTAAGTGAACATATACCATTGGATAATTTGTGAGGTAACATTGGAAGTACTCTATCCACTAGATATACTGAAGTGCCTCTAAAATATGCTTCTTCATCTATCTTAGTACCTTCTTTTACATAATAGGAAACATCGGCAATATGAACACCAAGTATATATTCATTATCACTAATTTTCTCTATAGATACAGCATCATCTATATCTTTAGTATCAGCTCCATCAATAGTAAATATTATTTCATCTCTTAAGTCTCTTCTACCACTAGTTAAACCTTCATTTATATCATTACTACTTAAAAACTGTGGTATACTCTCTAACTCATCTATTACTTCTTTAGGAAACTCAGGATTAAAATTATATTCATAGACAAAAGATAAAATATCTACACCAACGTCATTTTTATGACCTATAATCTTAGTAATTTTACCTACTCTATTGCCTTCTTTTAAAGGTTCTACAACTACCTTATGGCCTTCGACAGCACCATTTAAATAATCTCTTGGTATATATATATTCTTACCTTTCTTATCGGGTTTAACAAAATAATCATTATCTATTTTTATTACTTCTCCTACTAAAGGATCATAGTTTCTTTTAATTACTCTAATAATTTTACCTTCAGGTTTTAATGGATCTTTATTTAAATATTCAAATAATACTGTATCACCATCTTGAGCTCCATTTATATTTTTTTCATTGACATAGACATCTTTTACATCTTTATCAATTTCAATAAAACCAAAACCTTTATCATTTAAATTTAAATCCCCTTTTACTAAATGACTATTTTCTAATAATAAATACTTATTCTTTCTTTCACTATAGTATAAAATACCCTCACTAACTAATTCATCTAGAGTATTTTCTAATCTTTGATATTCCTCTATAGTATTTAAAAGTAATTTATCATTAATTTCCATAATTGTAAGAGAAGTATTTTCATTTAGTAGTTCTATTATTCTTTCTTTCATAATTCCTCCCTATTACACAAAATAGACTTAATTACTTAAGTCTATTTCTATTTTAACTATATTGATATTATTAAACATAATATAAAGAAAGAAAACCCAAGTACATAAGTAAGTCTAGTTATAAATAGTTCAAATCCTCTCTCTTTCCTATTAGCAAACAAATCTGAATTTCCCCCTTGAATTATTTGAGAGGCAGATTCTGCTTTACCACTTTGTAATAATACTATTGCTATTAATAAAACAGCTATAATAACCGCAGCTATTGTCATTTATATCAATCCTTTCTCACAAGATATATTATAGCAAATATCTATATCTTTGTAAATATTTATTTTTTATTTTTCACTTAGATATTTTACCATTATATCATCTAGTTTTACTTTAGATATTGGCATTTTTATATATTCAGTATCACTATCTTTGTAATCTTCAAGTGTTACCATTATAATTTGCAGTTTATATCCCGCTATTAGGGATAACTTAGTCATTGTTCTTTTTCTTTCTTCACTGGTAGTAATATTATAGTTTTCAATACCTGATATAGTATTAGATAAAAATACTATATCAAATGTTTTATCACTTCTAAGTAATTCTGTAAGTTCCTCTATACTACTTGAAGTACTAATATCAACATTATAATTTACAAGTAACTCTGTAAACTTATTTATATCTAAATGATTATCTAAAGCTATTAATATCTTTTTACCGCTATAATTATTATACTTGATAACTTCTTCCTCTACTACTTCGTTATTATCTTTAATTTTTTGGAATAAAGCGAAATTAAATATTAATGAAGAGTTATCTTTCTTAACTTCATAAGTACCTTTTTGAAGTTCTACTAATCTATTATATAATTCATACTCCCAAGCATTAGTTTCTATTATACATTTATTATCTCTCTCTATAAAATCTAACTTAGTATTTTTATAATTTACTATTATGCTAAACATAAGTTTACAATTATTTCTTACAGATATCTTAGATATATTAATAGTTAAATCATATCTATTAAAATAATTATTAATAAACTCTACTAAGTAAGTAAATGTTTGTTTAATATTATCATCATCACCATATAATACTTTAGGTATATTATTATCTATATTATAATTAACATCTACATTTCTAAAATTAATAATATCTTTAATACTATTAATTAAATTATCTGTTTGATATAACTTATTCTTTATTTTTAACTGTCTATTTTCTATTCTAGTTAAATCCATTATCTTATTAATCTGATCTACTAAATTAAGTGATAACTTTTGAAACTTTTTAATTTCTTCAAGTGAAGATACCTCATCTTTCTTATTGATTTTCTTACTACTAAAATTAGTTATTTCCATAAGTGGATTCTTTAAACTAATAGCTAAGTTATTAACAGTACCTGATACCATTTCATTTTGCTTTTCTAACATTCTTCTTGTATAACTTAAATCTTTTATTAATTTAATATCTGGATTTTCTATAGTGAAATACATTAAATATACAATTATTGTTTCCATTGGAGTAATTAATAATAACTCTGGTCTACTCTTTTGAATAATAGCTACGACTGTTCCAACAAATATAAATATAAATATTGGTAAATACTTTTTCTGTTTAAGGAACTTAATATTTTTTATAAGTTTATATATCCATAATATAAACATTACAGCATATATGACATTCAAATAATCAACCGCAGGTCCATAGGTATAGAAATACACTCCATCATTATGGTTATATAAAGGAAGTACTAAAATTGCAACTGATGATAATATAAATAATGCAGACATAATAATATATATTCTATTCATATCTTTATCAAAGTGTTGCTTTTCTTTGTTGTAGCAGATATCAAAAACATATATAGTAAATATTATTATCCATATTAGAAAATAAAATAATAAAATTCTTGGTACTACAATAGATAGTATTATATTTTTACTCGAGATAGAAAAAGCATAATAACAAATTAGTTCTAAAACTAGCCCTATATTATTACTTATCATTAGCCATTTGAATAGTTTATTTTCTAAACTATTATAATTTTTTCTTACAAAAAAAGTTATTACTAATATTAGTGAAAATACTAAGCAAGTTACCTGTATTAGAATTAAAGTCATTATTTCATCTCCTACTCTTATACCGTCATTATATCATTATTATTAATATTTTTAAATAGAAAAAAAGAAAAAAGTTATCTAACTCTTTTCTTAACTTTATTATTTTTATAATTATCCTCTAATAGAACTATATTATTCTTACCTGATGTTAGTTTTGGTATGTTTTTAACTACTATTATATCTACTGGTACCATATATATAGGTAAACTCTCTTGGCAGTGTTTAATAATAGTACTTTTAATATCTCTAATATTTTCTTCATTTTCAAGTGTTATAAAAGTAACTGCTCTTGTTAAGTATTTTTTGTCATCTACTATTATAGATTCACACTCTTGTACACCATCAACTTCTTTTACTACTCTATTTATCTCATCTGGTATTAATTTACATGGCACACCATTTGGATCCTTAGATATTTCCATTCTTCTAATTCTTCCATCATATTTTACTTTTAATTTATTATCTTTATCTCTATATTCATGGAACAAATCACCAGTTTTAAACCAAACATAACCATCTTTATCAATTTCTAAAGTTGAATTAGTTAATTCTTCGTTACCATAATAACATTTCATTAAACTAGGAGTAAGTACATACAATTCTCCAACCTTACCTTCTGGTACTATTTCTTTAGTTTCTATATTTACTATTTTATATATATTACCTTCAAGTGGTTTATTATCAAGGAAAATGCATCCTAATGTTTCTGAAGTACCATAACCATCCCATATTTCTACATCTGAATTTCTTTCTCTTAAGAAAGTACGTGCTTTTTCTCTATGTTCTGGATCTATTGAAGCACCACCAATAGATATAGATTTCAAGAATGATAAGTCAAAATCTTTCATTTTCTTATTTTTTGTCATTTCTATTATATCAGGAGTAATAGAATTCCAATGATTGAAATGATATTGTGAAAATCTCTTTTCTACTTTCTTAGCATCAAATAATGGATCTAGAGCTACTGCTGCTCCTAATGCTAACGGATCAAAAATACTATTTATTAATTCATAATATATCCATAATGGTAATGTACTAAACATAATATCTTTAGGGGCAAAGTTATCTACTGATAATCCCATCAAGTACTTCATTGATACAGCAGCCTCATTAGTAGCGGCAACAGCCTTTGGTTCACCAGTGCTTCCACTTGTATATGCAACCATTGCTATCTTATCAGGAGTATACTTAGGTCTTATATCCATTTGTGCTTCTCTACCAACATTTAACATATCATTAAATCTTATACATCTGTTATCTTTACTTGCCTGGTTACCAAAAGATTTTAAAAACTCTACTATTTCAAATTTTGCTTTATCCATATTCAAAGCAATGGGTAATGAATCAGCTAGTCCAGTAGTAACTACATTAGTTACTCCTACTTTATCCATTATATTTCTAATTCTTTTATTATAAAATATATCTTGTGTTATTAACACTTTAGAATTAAACTTTCTCATTTGTTCTTCTATTTCTCTATCTCCACCTGAGAAAACATTTATCATATTAGCAATAGCCCCAATATAATTAGTGGCAAAGAAAGATATTACACCTTCTGGAATAGCTAGTGTACTTATAGCTACTGAATCACCTTCTTTTACGCCAATTTCAGTAAGAGCTTTAGCTAAATAATATATTTTACTAAATAATTGTTTAAAAGTTATAACTGAATTCATATAGCATATAGCAGTATCATTTAATTTATTTTTATTTACTTCATAGATTTCTTGATAGCAACTTCTTTTTGGAAGAATATCTTTAAATTTTCTTTTATCATCTAATTTAATTAGTTCTTCTCTTATTTTTTTTAAATCTTCTTTTATCATTATATCACCCCAAAAACTGGCATTAGTATACCATAAAAAGACTTGTTT
>ERZ779992.1381-NODE-1381-length-13169-cov-2.566951_pt1 | contig 13169 bp, 11 predicted proteins | sample MGYA00511934_ERZ779992 | MGnify/ENA primary metagenome ERZ779992 (study PRJEB29588, sample SAMEA2163248) | human gut metagenome | biome: human gut; feature: human-associated habitat; material: faeces | place: Denmark | collected 2008/2010 ...
TATGGTTTTGATCCAATTACTTTAACGGAAGATATAGAGTTTACAGCAATGTGTGCTGTTAATGGGGAGAAAATAGCTTTTGCTAGTAAGGCTATTACATACGATGAACAAGTAGTTAATTTTAAAGACTCTTTAAAACAAAGAAAAAGATGGTCTATAGGAACTATGGAATGTTTAAGAGGTTACTTTACTGAACTTATAAAGGCTGGCTTTAAAAATAGAAGATTTGAATGTTTTGATATTATTATATTTTATTTATCAATAGTAGTACATGTTATTGGTAATTTAGCTCCAATATTTGCTATATTAGGCTTATTTATTAATTTTAAAAGTCTAACTATCGGATACTTTATTAGTACTTTAGCAATATCTTTATGTTCTTATGTAATAGGTGTTGTACTTAGAGCATTCCTACTTAAGAAGTATAATAAGAGTATTAAAGATAATATTGGTGGAATACTTTTCTTTGATTTATTTATATTAAGTTGGGCTCCAGTTAACTTTGTTTGTCTATTCTTAAAGAAATGTAATTGGGAAAGTATTAAGCATGATAGAAATATTGATATAGAAGAAGTATAAGGACTAGTAATAGTCTTTTTTTTGATATATATTTATGGCTTATATATAATAGGTATCTTTGATACATTGTTATTAGACCTTAGGCTAATAACAACACTTTAATACTTTAGAATTAAAGTGAATATAAAAAATAAATATTTTTATGTAAAAAATTTATATAAAAATATTAAATTGTGTGTTATAATATTTATGATAGGTAGGTGTAATTATATATATGAAGAAAGTATTATTATTAGTATTTATGCTAATATTTTTAGTGGGTTGTGGTAAGAATGAAAATGAACTTATTATGGTTACTGAAGCAGGATTTGCTCCTTATGAATATTATGATAATGGTGAAATAGTAGGAGTAGATGTAGATATTGCTAATGAAATAGCAAAAGAAATGGGTAAAAAATTAGTCGTTAAAGATGTAGCATTTGATTCAATTATTAATGAAGTAAAAACTGGTAAGGCTGATTTTGGAGCTGCTGGTATAAGTTATAGTGATGAAAGAGCAGAAGAAGTAGATTTTTCTGTTAATTATTCTGTTAGTAAACAAGTAGTTATTGTTAAAGAAAATAGCGCTATTACTAGTACTAAAGATATTGATAATAAGAAAATAGCAGTACAACTTGGTAGTATAGCAGATACTTATGTTACAGATAATTATAAGAATGCAGAAATAGTTAGACAAAAGAAATATTTGGCCGCTATTGAAGATTTAAAAAGTGATAAAGTAGATGCTGTAGTTATGGATGAATTACCCGCTAAAGAGATAATTAGTAGTAATAATGGATTAAAGATACTTGAAGGTAGTCTTGCTAATGATAGTTATGGTATGGTAGTTAAAAAGGGTAATAGTGAATTACTTAATATAATTAATAAAGTTCTTAACAGACTAAAAGAAGAAGGCAAAATAGAAGAGTTTGTAATAAAACATACTTCGTAAGGAGGTACTAATGAATGAATATTTAAACTTTTTTAGTAAAATATTTGATTTTTTTGGCAATATGGGTAAATCTTTTTATAAGACAGTTATTTATGATAATAGATATGAATATATATTTGAAGGTTTATTTCATACAATAATTATTGCTTTATTTGCTGTTATTATTGGTATTGTTATAGGTATATTAGTGTCACTTATTAGAAATAATTATGAAATTAATGGTAAAAATAAATTACTTTATAAAATAGCAAATCTTTATGTAAATATTATTAGAGGTACTCCTGTTATACTACAACTTATGATAATTTATTACGTTATTTTTAAGTCAGTAAATATTAATATTGTAATTGTAGGTATTATTGCTTTTGGTATTAATTCTGGTGCTTATGTTTCAGAGATTATAAGAGCTGGTATTAATTCTATACCAAAAGGGCAAATGGAAGCAGGCTTTTCTTTAGGCCTTAGATATAGAACAGTAATGAGAGAAATTATATTACCTCAGGCTATTAGAAATATATTACCTGCACTTGGTAATGAGTTTATTACTTTACTTAAGGAAACTTCGGTAGGAGCTTATATTGGAATTATTGAACTTACTAAGGCTTCAGATATTATTGCTTCAAGAACATATGATTATTTCTTTCCGCTTATTATTATTGCAATAATATATTTGATTATGACTCTTGGTCTATCTAAATTAGTTAATGTAATGGAAAGGAGACTTAATCGTGTTAGAAGTTAAAAATGTAAAGAAAAGTTTTGATAAACTTAATGTACTTAAAGGTATATCTTTTAATGTTGAAAAAGGAGAAGTTATATCAGTAATAGGTCCTTCAGGATGTGGTAAGAGTACTTTACTTAGATGTATTAATATGTTAGAAAAACCTAGTAGTGGTAAAATAATATTTGAGGGGATTGATATTACTAGTAAGAATACTGATTTACCTAAGGTAAGAGAAAAGATTGGTATGGTCTTTCAACAATTTAATTTATTCCCACATCTGACTGTACTTGATAATATTATTTTGGCTCCTGTTAAGCTTGGTATAATGGATAAGGATAGTGCTATAAAGAGAGCAGAAGAACTTCTTAAAGAAACTAGTTTACTTGATAAGAAAGATAATTATCCGGAAGAGTTATCAGGAGGGCAGAAACAGAGAGTGGCTATTGTTAGATCACTTATTATGAATCCGAATATTATTTTATTTGATGAGCCCACTAGTGCACTTGATCCTGAAATGGTTGGAGATGTACTGGAACTTATTAAAAAAGTCGCTGATACGGGTATGACAATGATTGTAGTATCACATGAAATGAACTTTGTTAAGAAGTGTGCAAGTAGGGTATTATTTATGGATAATGGTAAAATTGCTTTAGATGGTACTCCTAAGGAAGTGTTTAATAATAAAGATAATGAGAGATTAATGGAATTTTTGAATAAAACAAATAATTAAAAAATAGTATAAAAATGTTTGTAAAAAACATAAAATGTTGTTATAATTATTATAGTAGGGAAACTACATAAGAAGGGAGAATATTAGTGGATAATGTTATTAATGTAAAAAGTGAAATTGGAACTTTAAAAAAAGTATTATTACATAGACCAGGAAATGAATTACTTAATTTGACTCCTGATACATTAAGTAGATTACTTTTTGATGATATTCCTTTTTTACCTGAAGCTCAAAAAGAACATGATGAGTTTGCTCATATACTAAAAGAAAATGGTATTGAAGTTGTTTATCTTGAAGACTTAATGGCTGAAGTACTAGAACTTGGAGATGATATTGAAAATAAATTTATTAGACAATTTATTTTTGAGGCTGGTATTAGAACTCCAAAGTATAAAGAATTGGTTTTTGATTATTTAAAGAGTTTTGTTAATAAGAAAGAACTTGTTCTTAAAACTATGGAAGGTATTAAGATAGAAGAAATACCTAGAAAGAAGAGAGAAGTAGAAAAATCTTTAGTTGATTTAGTTAGTGATGAATCTGAATTTTTAGCAGATCCTATGCCTAATTTATATTTTACTAGAGATCCATTTGCTAGTGCAGGTAATGGTGTTATCTTAAATAAAATGTATTCAGTTACCAGAAATAGAGAAACTATATATGCTGAATATATATTTAATTATCATCCTGAATATAAAGGAAAGATTAATAAATACTATGATAGATATTTACCTTATCATATAGAAGGTGGAGATGTTCTTAACTTATCTAATCATGTTTTAGCAGTAGGTATATCTCAAAGAACTGAGTCTGGTGCTATTGATGAACTTGCTAAGAATATGTTTAGAAATCCTGATTGTGAAATTGATACTATTTTAGCATTTAATATACCTGAATCTAGAGCATTTATGCACTTAGATACTGTATTTACACAAATTGATTATGATAAATTTACTTTCCATCCAGGTATTATGGATACTTTAGAGGTATTTGAAATTACTGAAGGAGATATTCCTGATAGTGATGAAGATTTGAATGTTAAAAAAGTTGAAGGTAGTCTTGAGGAAATACTTGAAAGATATCTTGGAAGAAAGGTTACTTTAATTCCTTGCGCTGGAGGAGAGAGAATATCTTCTGAAAGAGAACAATGGAATGATGGTACTAATACTTTATGTATTGCTCCGGGTGTTGTTGTTGTTTATGATAGAAATAATATTACTAACAATATATTAAGAGAACATGGTATTAAAGTACTTGAAATGAGTAGTGCTGAACTTTCTCGTGGTAGAGGTGGTCCTAGATGTATGAGTATGCCTTTAGTAAGAGAAGATTTAGATACTTCTTATAATGATAAAAACGAAGGTAATGAAAATATTTATTTTACTAAGAGTGAAGATGTAAAAAAAGTAAATAGTAAAATTGATTTAAGAAGAAGAAACTTCTTAACATTACTTGATTATACTTCTGAAGAAATAAGATATTTACTTGATTTAGCAAAAGATTTAAAGAATAAGAAACATAATGATATACCTCATAGATATTTAAATAATAAGAATATTGTATTATTATTTGAAAAAACTTCTACTAGAACAAGATGTGCATTTGAAGTTGCTGGACTTGACTTGGGTATGGGAGTTACTTACCTAGATCCAGGTAGTTCACAAATGGGCAAGAAAGAAAGTATCGAAGATACTGCTAGAGTATTAGGTAGAATGTATGATGGTATCGAATATAGAGGATATGACCAATCAATAGTAGAAGAACTAGCTAGATGTGCTGGTGTACCTGTATGGAATGGTCTTACTACACAGTTTCATCCTACACAAATGTTAGCTGATGTTATGACCGTTGAAGAAAATTTTGGTCATTTAGATGGCATTAAACTTGTATTTATGGGAGATGCTAGAAATAATGTTGCTAACTCACTTATGGTAGTTTGTGCTAAAATGGGTATGCACTTTGTAGCATGTGGTCCTAAAGAATTATGGCCAGATAAAGAACTTGTTAATAAATGTAAGGAAATAGCTAAAGAAACTAATGGAAGTATTGAAATGACTGAAGATGTTATGGAGGCTTCTAGTGGAGCAGATGTTATTTATACTGATGTTTGGGTTTCTATGGGTGAACCTGATGATGTATGGGCAGATAGAATTAAATTATTAAGTCCATATCAGGTTAATATGAAAGTTATGGATAATGCTAATCCTAATGCTATATTCTTACACTGTCTTCCGTCATTCCATGATTTAAATACCACTATTGGTAAAGATATTAATGAGAAATTTGGCCTTAAAGAGATGGAAGTTACTGATGAAGTATTTACATCTTCTAAATCAAAAGTATTTGATGAGGCAGAAAATAGATTACATACTATTAAAGCTGTAGTATATGCCACAATGAGGGAAGATAATGAGTAGAATTGTCATTGCATTAGGTGGAAATGCTTTAGGTAAGACTCCTGGTGAACAACTTAGTCTTTTATCTAATGTAGCAAAAATTATCGTTGAACTTATTAAAGATGGTAATGAAATTGTTCTTACACATGGAAATGGTCCTCAGGTAGGACAAATAGCCCTTGCTATGGAGTATGCTTCAAATGGTGAAGCAGGTACTCCTAGCATGCCATTTCCTGAATGTGGAAGTATGAGTCAAGGTTATATAGGATACCATATGCAACAATCTATCTTAAATGAATTAGATAGACAAGGTGTAAAAAAAGAATGTGTATCCTTGATAACACAAGTCCTTGTGGATAGTAATGATAGTGCTTTTCAAAATCCAACTAAGCCTATTGGAATGTTCTATAGTAAGGAGAAAACTATGGAAATTGAAAAAGAAAAGGGCTATGTATTTACTGAAGATGCAGGACGTGGTTATAGGAGAGTTGTACCTTCTCCAATTCCTAAGAAAATTATTGAGAAAAATTCTATTACAAGTCTTCTTGATAATGGTACTATTGTTATAGCTGTTGGTGGCGGCGGTATACCAGTAATTAATAGTGGTAATGGATTAAAAGGAGTAGAAGCTGTTATTGATAAAGATAGATCTGGTGCTTTACTAGCTAGAGAAATCAATGCTGATATTTTCTTAATACTAACTGCTGTTGATAAAGTATGCTTAAACTATAATACAGATAATGAGATAATGTTAGATTCACTTACTAAAGAAGAGGCAGAAAAGTATATAGATGAAGGACAATTTGCTAAGGGAAGTATGCTTCCTAAGGTAGAGGCCTGTCTTGATTTTATTGGAGAATCTACTTCAAGAAAAGCTATTATTAGTTCATTATCTAAAGCTAAAGAAGCAATAGATGGAAAAACAGGTACAGTCATAAAAAGGAGGTAAGTATTTAAAATGGCTAAAAAAAGAAAAAAGGTACTTCTTTCGTCATTTTCTATCATCTTAATACTAATATTTGTTTTAGGAATAATATCACATCTTTTACCTAATGCAAAATTTGTTGGTGAAGAAATAATAAATGGAAGTGGTACTGTAGGTGCTAAATTATCACAGGTATTAATGGCACCAATATTAGGCTTTGAAGATGCTATTGACATTGCAATTTTCATAATGATGCTAGGAGGTTTACTTAAGGTTATTGGTAAGACTGGTGCTTTAGAAGCAGGTATTAAAGCATTAGTTCAAAAATTAAAAGGAAGAGAAATATTATTAATTCCAATATTAATGTTTATATTCTCAATTTGTGGAACAACTTATGGTATGCTTGAAGAAACAGTAGGATTTTATGCATTACTTGCTGCGACAATGATGGCTGCTGGTATGGATCCACTTGTTGGTTCTGCTGTTATCTTATTAGGTGCAGGAGCAGGATGTTTAGGATCTACAATTAACCCATTTGCTACTGGTGTTGCTATTAGTGCACTTCCTGATTCTATTAAGGCTAATCAAGGTGTAGTAATTCTAATTGCAGTATTCCTATGGCTTACTACTTATGCAATTTGTACTTTCTTTGTAGTAAGGTACGCTAAGAAAGTACAAAGAGACAAAGGTTCTACATTCTTATCTCTAAGAGAGCAAAAAGCTGCTGAAAAGAAATATGGTAGTTTTGAAGAACACGAAGAAAATAGCAAGAAAGAACAAGAAAAAGTTGTATTAACTGGTAAACAAAAAGTTACTTTAATATTATTTGGATTAACATTCCTTGTAATGATTATTGGATTTATCCCTTGGGGTGAATTTGGCGTAACTATATTTGATAAGTTTACTGGATGGCTTACTGGTTCATCACTTGGTAATTGGGGCTTCTATGAATCTGCTTTATGGTTCTTAATAATGTCAATTGTTATTGCTATTGTTAACAAATTTGGAGAAAAAGGTTTCGTTGATACATTTGTTGATGGCGCTGATGATATGATAGGTGTTATACTTATAATTGCAGTTGCTAGAGGTGCTAGTGTTCTTATGAAACAAACATATCTAGATAACTATATTATATATAATGCTGCAAATATATTATCTAAGGTGCCGCAAATGGCATTTATACCACTTAACTATATATTACATATAGTATTATCTATATTAGTTCCATCATCATCTGGACTTGCTACATTATCTACACCAATCATTGCTCCTTTAGCAGCACAACTTGGTTACAATGTAGAAGTTACTATTATGACTTTAGTATCTGCAAATGGATTAGTTAACTTAATTACTCCAACTTGTGGTGCTATTATGGGTGGACTTGCTCTTGCTAAAGTAGAATATTCTACTTGGTTTAGATGGGCATTAAAAGTAGTTTTAACTATTGCTGTAGCTAATATATTAATACTATGTTTATTCTCACTCATATTACAAGTGGCTCATTAGTTAAATAAAAAGCAATCTCATAAAAAAAGAGATTGTTTTTATATATATAATTATTTTTGAAGACTATAAGGCTTCAAAAATCTAGTTAAAGACTTATGGCTTTAACTAACAGTGAATAACGAAGTATGAACTGTCAAGGCAAGAACTAATTTTATATTTTAGTTCTTAAATTTTTCTTAAATTTTAATAATTGTATATGAATTAATATCATTATATAGTATAATATTTATTGTAAAGAAAATATAAAGGAGTTAGTAGTATATGAAAAAAGTAAAAGTAAAGAATAAAAGTCACTATTTAGTTCTTATATGTTGTTTATTCTTAGTATTAGGTATAGTAATATACTTTATAATTAATCTTATTGGAAGTGAGAATTTAGGTAATAATAATGATATAAATAATAGTATTACGTTTAATGAAAAAGATATTAATAAGTATGATGATGTTAAGATTTTTAAAGGAGAAAATCCAGATAATTATTTATATTTTTCAAATATTTTATGGAGAATTATAAGTATTAATAAAGATGGTTCATTAGATATTACTACTGAGAATAATATTAATATTTTAAAGAATGTTAATTATGATGTTAATAAATATGTTAATGATATATTTTTAAATAGTATTGATAAGAAGTACTTAGATAAAGTTTCATATTGTAATGATGTTATATCTAAGGTAGAAAAAAGAGAATGTAAAAAGATTTATACAAAAGATTATGTTAGATTACTTAGTATAGAGGATATTGTTAATTCCATTGATAACGATAAAAGTTATCTACTAAATGATTTAGATTATTGGCTTAATAATAAGTCTAATAGTAAACCATTTGTTGTTGTTAATAATAAGATTGCCTCTGGGGATAGCAAAGATGGTTATGGAGTAAGACCTGTTGTTAGATTAAAGAATAATATAACTATTAAGTCTGGTGATGGTACTTTAGATAAGCCTTATGTTGTATCTGAGGATACTACTGGTCTTAGCGTTGGTAGTTATATTAAACTAGATAATGATTTATGGGTTATCTATGAAGTGGGCAAAGATAATGTTAAGTTAGCTCTTGCTAATGGATTATCTGGTGCTAAAGCATTTGGTAATAGTAGTGAATATAATATAGATAAAGATGATAGTATAGCTCATTACTTAAATAATGATTATTTAAATAGTTTATCTTATAAAGATATGCTTATTGATAGTGAATGGGAAACTGGTAAATATACTGATAGTTATAGTAATGTAGATAAAAATATAGTTACTGCGAAAGTAGGTATGCTTAGTGTAAAAGATTTAAAGTTAGTTAATAATAAATGGGGATATTATTTAATAACTCCAAGTGATAAAGAAGAAGTTTACTTTTATAACACTAATAGTTATGTAACTAAAACTAATTATTTACGTAGTATAGTTCCTACGATTAGTATTAAAAATAATTATAAAGTAAATGGTATGGGTACAAAAGATAACCCTTTTGAAGTTGAGGTATAATATGAAGAAGTTAATGGTATTTGGTATTTCTTTTGCATCTTGTATGGTTGTATTTTTAATGACTATTTTTATATTTAAAGAACCTATTACTAATTATTTAGTTTCAAATAATAATCTTAAATTAGTAGGTGTTTTATATGGTAAGAATACTTTATATGATGTAGTAGCAAGAAATAATTATATTTCTTATAAAAAAGATATTGATAGTAATGTTATTTCTGGAAGTGTTTCTTCTGATAATGTAAGTAATGATAAGTATGAAAAGGAAATACTAGAAAAAGATGATAGCACTGAGGGATATAAGTTTATTAATATAGAAATTAATGGATATAAAAGTTATTTGATAGCAATATATGACCCCTCTAAAGTTAAACTTGTAAGTTCTAGATGGTTTAATAGAGGTAATACTGGTCAGCAAACTGTTATTGATATTTGTAAAAGATATAATGGTAAAGTATGTATTAATGGTGGGGGATTTCAAGATTTTGGTCTTGGCTCTGATATTCCAATTGGTTATGTTATTGAAGATGGCATAGTATTATTCCTTGTGACTGAAGGTGTACATAGTAAAGGACCTACTATATACGAAGTGGCTGAAACATTAAAGAAGTATGGAGCTTATACTGCTGGTAATTTAGATGGTGGTGCTTCAAGTAGTTTAGTAGTTAATGGAAAGATGATTAATCATCCATTAAACATATATGGAGAACTTATTAATGGGGGTAGAGGCCGCAGTGTAGTTACAGGCTTTGGATATATTGAATAAATAATATATTATTTTTGAAGACTATAGGCTTCAAAAATTCTAGTTAAAGACTTATGGCTTTAACTAGCAGTGAATAGCAAAGCATGAACTGTTAAGACTAGAACTAATAAAAGTATTTAGTTCTTTTTATTTGTGTGGTAAAATATTAGTAGAGCAGGTGATTAATATGTATTATAAAATTAGTCATGGTAGTGTTATTCTTGGTAATAATACGGTACTTGAAGATATTAATTTTTGTGTTAAAGATAATGAAAAAATTGGTATTGTAGGAAGAAATGGCTGTGGTAAAACAACTTTACTTAAAGCAATTGTAGGAGAGTATGAAATTACTAGTGGTTATGAAGAAATAGATATTGTTTCTTCGGGAGACTTTAATATTGGTTATGTTAAACAAAATGATGGTTATAATCTTGATATGAAGATGATAGATTATATTAGGAGTTCTTTTAAGGATATTCTTGATATTGAAAAAAATCTTAATACTTTAGAGGATGAAATGAGTACTCATTATGATGAAAAGATAGTAAGTAAATATAATGATCTTTTATCTAGATATGAATATATGGGTGGTTATAAATATAAGAAGGAGATAGAAGTTATTTTAAATAAGTTTGATTTTAGTGATAATGATAAAGATAAGTATTTGAATGAATTTTCCGGTGGTCAACTTACGAAGTTGTCTTTGATTAGGCTTCTGTTATCGAAGCCTGATTTACTTATTTTGGATGAACCTACTAATCACTTGGATATTAAAGCTATAGAGTGGCTTGAAGAATACTTAAAAGGATATAAAGGTTCTATTATTTTGGTTAGTCATGATAGAATGTTTTTGGATAATGTCTGCAATGTGATATATGATATTGAGTATGGTACTTTAACTAGATATAGTGGTAATTATTCTTATTTTGTTAAGAAGAAGGAAGAAGATTATATAAGAAATCTTAAGGATTATGAAAGACAACAAAGGGAGATTAAAAGACTTCAAGATATTGCTGATAAATTTAGGTATAAACCTACTAAAGCTGGTATGGCTATGTCAAAATTAAAGCAAATTGAGAGAATGGTATTAATAGATAAACCTGATAAGACTAATACTAAGTCTTTTAAGATTAACTTTAGTCCGGAGATGAATAGTTATAGAGATGTTCTTAAGGTTAAGAATCTTTCTATTGGTTATGATAGAGAGTTATGTAAGTTATCTTTTGAGGTGGAAAGAGGAGACAGACTTGGTATTATTGGTGAGAATGGTATTGGTAAAAGTACGTTTCTTAAAACTATTATGGGAGAAGTATCTTCACTTGGTGGTAAGTTTGTTTTTGGAGATAGAGTTAACATTGGTTACTTTTCACAAGCATTGGATAATCTTAATTATGATAATTCTATTTATGATGAGATTGATAAGGAGTTTCCTAGACTTACACCTAATGAGATTAGAACTCTTCTTGGGGCTTTTGAATTTAGTGGGGAAGATGTCTTTAAAAAAATTAAGGATTTATCTGGTGGTGAAAAGGTTAGAGTTAGTTTGTGTAAGATTTTGAATAAGAAACCTAATGTTCTTATCTTAGATGAACCGACGAATCACTTGGATATTATTGGTAAAGATACTATTGAGAAAATGCTTACTAGTTATAAGGGTACTATTATTATGGTTAGTCATGATAGATATCTTATTAAGAATGTATGTGATAGACTTCTTGTTATGGAGGGTGGCAGAAGTACTTTATATAATTATGGTTATAATGAGTATTTGGAGAAGACTAGGTTTAATAATATAAGTAATGATAATAAGGTTAAGATAGAAAAGAAGAAGAGTACTGATAAAAGGGTAGATATTTTTGATAGGAATAAAGAAATTAAAAAAATAGAAAGGGATATTTTTGAATTAGAGGAGGGACTTAGTAATCTTAATAATGAGCTTTTGAAGGAAGATGTTTATATGGATATTAATAAGGCTAATTTGATTAAGTTAGAGATTGATATTGTAAGTAAGGATATTGAGAAGAAAACATTAGAGTGGGATGAGATTACGAAGAATATGTAATCTTGGTATTATTAATTATTTGCCATTGTTAGTTTTAAAAATAATAGTAAATAGTTTAGGTTCTATATTTTGTAAATGTTTTTGACTGACGGGTGGTGACTCCCTCATTATGCTCCATAAAAAAAAACACCAAATGGTGTTTGATTTTTCAATGGAGCAGTTGATAAGAAGGTTTTAAACCTCATATCAAAAAAAATATCCCTCACTTGTTAAATTAATTATAACACATGTTTTTAATTTTTACACTATCATAAATACTTTTTTATCTATATTTTTAGTTAGAAAATCCATTTTTTGGCAGTTATAATCGACAAATTTTAATTTTTGTGCTATTATATATATCAATAAATTTCTTGTAATTGAATGGGGTGTTAGTTATGATTGGTAATTTATTTTATGGGTTTAGAGGTAATATTTTATTTCCAGATCAAGCAACTATATTTAGTATAGGACTACAAAATGATTCAAATTCTAAAAATTATATTTTTAGAGAATTTTTTGGTATGATAGAAAATAATAAAAAATTGGAATCAAAATACCTGCAGCCGCAGTAATCACAGCATGAATCCAGCTTATTTTTCCAATAGAATAACACCATTTAAGAAAAAGAACTAATCCTGTATCTTCTTTTTTGATACTATCTAGCCAGCCAAATATATTTTTCTTTTGTTTATTCATACTACTTTCCTTTTCTCTTTCATCAGCTAAAGAGCAATTCATTTTCTCTTTAGTTGCAAATACAATTTTTTTCTTAATATAATTTTTCTTATTTTATCGTACAACACTTTTTTGAATTTCTCAAACTTTCCATTGTGTAAAACTCATTCATCAACTTCCACAGCAATTATATAATTCAATTTGTCCAAACTATTATGGGAAACAGCACTTTAAGAGAGGTCTAATCAACCTCTCTATTAAATATTTTAATTTCAACAAAACTTTGTTTTAAAATCTGAATCAACTCATCTTTTTTCATAGAATACCACTCCCTACCTATGTATAATGAATTAATCCAAACAATTATTTTCACATTCCGACTAATTTAAATTGTAACAGATAAATAAATATTAATCAATTAATTATATTCAC
>ERZ779992.1387-NODE-1387-length-13121-cov-1.959819_pt1 | contig 13121 bp, 10 predicted proteins | sample MGYA00511934_ERZ779992 | MGnify/ENA primary metagenome ERZ779992 (study PRJEB29588, sample SAMEA2163248) | human gut metagenome | biome: human gut; feature: human-associated habitat; material: faeces | place: Denmark | collected 2008/2010 ...
ACCAGTACCTCCTGCTGACGCACTCAAAACCCACGTGAAGATAACCGGATTCTGTTAAATTACGGAAATACATAATATTAATTTAGAAAACAACTTACTTCTTTAACTTCCTTATCTTCCCGGAAGCAATTTCCTTCCACAAAGTCGGATGGAACAGAAGGAGAAGCGGGAATAACTCCAATCGTCCGGCAAGCATATCAAACATCAGGACAAATTTGGAAAATCCGCTAAACAATCCGAAGTTCTGGGTAGGGCCGACTAGTTCAAGACCGGGACCAATATTATTAATTGTAGCTGCCACGGCAGTAAAGTTCGTAATTAAGTCATTGCCATCAAAGGAAATTGCAAACACAGAAAACGCGAACAGAATCATAAAGGTAATAAAATACACATTTGTCGCACGTACTACCTCATGTTCTACTGTTTTGTGCTCAAAATTGATTTTTTTGATGCTTTTTGGATGAATATAAGCATTCAATTCTTTTTTTACAGTCTTGCAAAGAATGACAAAACGTGACACCTTGATTCCGCCTCCGGTACTGCCTGCACAAGCACCGACAAACATCAAGAGAATTAATATCGTTTTACATGTCTGTGACCATAGGTTAAAATCAATGGTTGAATAACCGGTTGTTGTAATGATGGATGCCACCTGGAAAGAAGCGTGGCGCAGTGCATCAAAAATACCGGCAGAGGTATGGAGAATCTGCATAGTGATAATTGCGATGGAAGCGAAGATGATTAAAAAGTAATATCTGACTTCTTCCATGCGGAATGCCTTTTTAAATTTACGGTATAAAATCAGGTAAAAGGCATTAAAATTCACACCAAACAAAATCATAAAAATAGTAACAACCCATTGTAAATAAGCCGAATAACTGCCCATACTGTCATTTTTAATTCCAAAACCACCAGTCCCTGCTGTACCAAAACTGATGGTGAGGGAATCAAACAAAGGCATGTTACCAAGGAGAAGTAAAACAATCTCAATGATGGTGAGTGTCAAATAAATAACATAAAGAATCCGTGCAGTTGAACGGACTTTTGGTACCAGTTTTTCCACAGATGGTCCCGGGCTTTCTGCGCGCATCAGATTTATATGCGAACCGCCGCTCAGTGGAATGACAGCAAGCAAAAAGACCAGAACACCCATGCCGCCAACCCAGTGTGTGAAACTGCGCCAGAAAAGCGAGCAGTGGGAAAGTGCTTCCACATTATTTAAAACACTGGCTCCGGTTGTTGTGAAACCGGAAATGGTTTCAAACAAAGCATCCGGTACGGATGTGATTTCACCGGTCAGTAAAAATGGAATGGAACCAAAAAAACTGAGTACAATCCAGCTTAAGGATGTGGCAACACAGCCTTCTTTTAAATAAAAAACATGATTTTTCGGTTTCCGGAAAGAGAGGAGTACACCAAGGAAGATGCACAGAGCGGAAACAGAAAGATAACATAACCCCTCCGGTTCGCGGTAAATAGCAGCTACAATGGAAGGAATCAGTAAAAGTGCTGCCTCAATCTTTAAAATATATCCGACAATATAGCGGATAATTGATGTATTCATAATTCATTAACTCCTTATAATATCCTGTATATTATCTAAACCGGTATGGGTTGTAACAATCATAACGGTGTCACCAACTTCAATGGTGTCCAAACCACTTGGAATTTGAACCTTGCCGTTTCGATAGATAAAGGAAACCAGCAAATCATTTTTTAACATCAAATCTTTTAGTGGAATACCGGTAACAGAAGATGGTTCATCAACACAAAATTCAATGGCTTCTGCGCGGTTATCAAACATATGATATAAAGTTTCAATATTACTGTTTGTCGAATTCTTTTTCGCACGTACATAGGCAATAATTGCTTCGGATGTAATGTAACGTGGATATATTACACTTCCCAAATCCAGCTTACTAATTACATTTTTAAAAGTGCTTCGATTGATTTTAGTTATCAATTTTGCATTGGAAACTTGTTTTGCATGGAGTGTGAGCATAATATTTTCTTCATCAATATCGGTCAATGGAATAAATGCCTGTGCATATTCAATTCCCTCTTCACGCAAAACTTCCTCATCCGTGCCGTCTCCATTAATAATAATTGCTTCCGGCAGTAAAATACTTAATTCCTCGCAGCGTTCCTTGTTCTGTTCAATGATTTTTACATCGATTCCCATGGCAATTAACTGTTTGGCTAAATAGTAAGAAGCTTTTCCACCACCGACAATCATAGCATCTTTTACTTGTTTGGTTTTAAAGCCGATTTTTTTCAGAAAACTGCGGATATGGCGTCTTGGAGCAACAAAAGAAACAATATCGTTCTTTGCCATTTGGAAATTACCACCTGGGATATAAACTTCACCTTCACGTTCGATGGCGCAGATAAGAATTTCATTTGTAATACTTTTTCCTAAGGTGGCAATTGTCATTCCGTCTAATAAATTTTCTTCCGGAATTTTAAATTTTACAATTTCTGCCTGACCATGAGCAAAAGAGTTTACTTCTAACGCTGTTGGCAGATAAAGAATACGGGCTGTCTCAAGGGAAGCTTCTAATTCCGGATTAATAATCATGGTGAGACCAAGTTTTTCTCTTAGGTATCCGGCTTCTTTGCTGTAATCCGGTGTGCGGACACGGGCAATCGCAGCACAGTCTCCGACTTGTTTGGCAACTGTACAGCATAACAGGTTTAATTCATCAGAAGCTGTTACCGCAATAATTAAATCAGCGTTTTCAATTCCGGCCTCCATCTGTACACTATAACTGGCACCATTTCCGACCAGCCCCATAATATCATACAGATTGGACATTTCCTGAACCTTCGCTGCATTTTTATCAATAATGGTAATGTCATGGCCTTCTTTGCTTAATTGCTCGATTAGGGTCATTCCCACTTTCCCACATCCAACAATAATAATATTCAGGCCATTTTTTGATTGTATCTTATTACTGATTTTCATAATAATCTATACCTCCAAAAGTCTGTATCTATTATAGCACGAACGAAAAAAAATACAACCATAGGAATATGATCGTAAATGTCACATTTTAACATGGTATTGTCACAAAAAAATATAGAAAAAATAGAGAAAAAATAGTACGATAGAGAAAAAATAGGAGGATTGTATACATGAACTTAAAGAAACCGCCGATGGGCTGGAATAGTTATGATTATTATGACACAACCGTAAATGAGGAGCAGGTTCGGGAAAACGCTGATTATATGGCGGCTCACTTAAAGGAATATGGATGGGAATATGTAGTTGTTGATATTGCCTGGTATTCCTATGAGGCCGGCGAGCAGAGAGAGCGCTTTCAGTATGTTCCGTTCTGCCATGTGGAGATGGATGAATATAGTCGTTTACTGCCATGTGTTAAACGCTTTCCATCCTCTGCCGATGGCAAAGGGTTTGGCCCATTGGCGGATTATGTGCACGGGCTTGGACTGAAATTTGGAATTCATATTATGAGAGGAATTCCACGTCAGGCAGCATATCAAAGGACAAAAATTCTTGGCACCGATAAAACAGCAAATGAAATTGCAGACGCTTATTCGATTTGCGGATGGAATCCCGATATGTACGGCGTAACACCGGGTGTTGAGGGGGCGCAGGAGTATTATGATTCCATTGTTTCTCTTTATGCGGACTGGGGAGTTGATTTTATTAAATGTGACGACATCTGTCGTATGGATGCAGATTCCTCCAAAGAGGAGATTAAAATGCTTCATCGGGCGATTGAAAAATGTGGCAGAGATATTGTATTAAGTTTGTCCCCGGGACCGGCACTTGTAGAGGAAAATGAGTTTTATCATGAAAATGCAAATATGTGGCGCATTACCGATGATTTGTGGGATAATTGGGAATCGCTTCGCGATATGTTTGACCGTTGTCACAACTGGCAGGGGCTGACCAGAGAAGGGGGATATCCGGACTGCGATATGCTTCCGTTTGGAATGATTGGAAAGGGTTTTGGCGATGAAAGAAAGTCAGCACTTACCTATGATGAGCAGAAGACAATGATGACACTTTGGTGTATATTCCAGTCACCGCTTATGCTCGGGGCAGAATTAACCAAATTGGATGAAGAAACATTATCGCTGTTATGCAACCAAAAGGTACTTGCATTGTTTGAACTACCGGCAGGACAGGCAAAAGAGATAATTAGAGATGATACGGTGATTGTATGGAAAACAGGAGATTATGCGGCCATTTTCAATGTGTCCGGTTTTGACTGCATGGTAAATATCAGTGAATTACTTGAGATTCAGGAAAAAGAATTTGCAAATGACTTATGGACAGGAGAAAAAATCCAAACAAATCAAAAGACAGCAATTTCTGCACATGGCTGCGTTCTTTTGGAAATTTAGTATTAAAAAAGCAAGTCTGCTTATGAGGCTTGCTTTTTTGTTATCTTGATTATCTTGCTGTTGTAAACCAGGAGTAAGTGTTCTTACCGGTCTGAATACGGTAAGTATATGGGGCAAATCCTTTATTTACCAAGACTGCTTTGCCACAAGTTATCGTGTTGCCCGGAGATAACAGCACCTGACCTAAATCATCGACATCTTCAAAGAAGAATCCCCAATCTAAGTTTGTCATCTGTTTTGTAGAGTTTGCTCCGAAGATATTGTAGTAGTAATTAAAAACATCTTTTGCCTTAATTGTCTGTGTACCCGAATGATAGGTAATCTTAAAGCGGAAATACAAATATTCCTCATTTGATTTTGGAACTAAATTAGATGAATTCTTTTTTGCTAATTTAGCGGATTCGGCACCGGAAGCAAAGGACTCTAACTGCATGGAAATTTTTCCGATTTTTTTGCCTTCCTCATAGAAGGTAAAGGAATTGTTGTTATAAGCGGACTTTGGATTTGCCTTTGTTCCTTTTCCAAGTGGTCGTTTTTTTACTGTCAGCCGGCAAATCAGTTTTTTGCTGCCAATTTTTGCTGTGATTTTAGCCTTTCCCGCTTTTTTTGCAACTACTTTTCCTTTGGAAGAAACGGTTGCAACGGATTTTTTACCGGAAGTCCATTTTACCTTGCCGGAAGCTTTTTTTACTTTTAATGTGTAATTACTTCCAATATAAAGTGTTAATTTGGATTTATTTAGCTTTGGTGCCACTGCTTTTGCAGTCGAGACATCAGTCAATGTGCCGAGCAGTAAAACGGCGGTTAGTATTTTAGCCATCTGTTTTCTCATTTTGTGTCCCTCCTTGACTTAATTATCTGTATTCTACACCATAAATGTGGAAAAGACAAGGCGGATAGGAACTTTTTGTGGCAAAATATGTGTAATTATGCTAAGATAGGGATAGATTTGTGGTAGGAAAGGAAAGAATTACAATTATGTCAGTTATTGGAAAAGATCATATAAGAAATTTTTGTATTGTAGCACATATTGACCATGGAAAATCAACGCTTGCCGACCGTATTATTGAACGGACCGGATTGCTTACAAGCCGTGAGATGCAGGCACAGGTGCTTGACAACATGGAATTGGAACGTGAACGTGGAATTACGATTAAATCACAGGCAGTTCGTCTGGCGTACACGGCAAAAAACGGTGAAGAATATTTGTTTAACCTGATTGATACACCGGGACACGTGGATTTCAATTATGAGGTATCAAGAAGTTTGGCGGCGTGTGAGGGCGCCATTTTGATTGTCGATGCGGCACAGGGAATTGAGGCACAGACGTTAGCAAACTGTTATCTGGCAATTGACCATGATTTGGAAATTATGCCGGTTATCAATAAAATTGATTTGCCGAGTGCTGACCCGGACCGTGTAAAAAATGAAATCGAGGATGTCATTGGAATTGAGGCACAGGATGCCCCATTGATTTCCGCAAAATTAGGAACGAACATTGAAGAAGTGTTGGAGCAGATTGTGAAAAAAATACCGGCACCGCAGGGTGATGATACAGCACCGCTTAAGGCTTTAGTTTTTGATTCTGTTTATGATTCCTATAAAGGGGTTATTATTTTCTGTCGCTTATTTGACGGTATCGTGAAAAAGGGAACGAAAATTCACATGATGGCGACCGGTTTGGAAGAAGAAGTGGTTGAAGTGGGTACTTTTGGTGCCGGTCAGTTTATTCCCTGCGAAGAATTGACCGCGGGCATGGTTGGCTATATTACTGCCAGTTTGAAAAATGTAGAGGGAACACGTGTCGGTGATACCGTAACAGATGCTGAAAATCCATGCAAAGAGGCACTGCCGGGATATAAAAAAGTAATGCCGATGGTTTACTGTGGTCTTTATCCGGCCGATGGTGCCAAATATCAGGATTTGCGCGATGCACTGGAGAAATTGCAGTTAAATGATGCTTCGTTACAGTTTGAGGCAGAGACTTCGGTTGCCCTTGGATTTGGTTTCCGTTGTGGATTTTTAGGACTTTTACATTTGGAAGTTATTCAGGAGCGTTTAGAGAGAGAATATAATCTGGATTTGGTTACGACAGCACCGGGCGTTGTTTACCATGTCTATAAAACAAATGGGGAAATGGTCGAAGTGACGAATCCTTCAAACCTCCCGGATCCATCCGAAATTGAGCATATGGAAGAACCGGTTGTGGATGCAGAGATTATGGTGACGACAGAATTTGTGGGAGCCATTATGAAACTTTGTCAGGAAAGACGTGGTGTCTATCAGGGCATGGAATATATGGAAGAGACACGTACACTTTTGAAATACACACTGCCGTTGAATGAGATTATTTACGACTTTTTTGATTCGTTGAAATCGCGTTCCCGTGGTTACGCTTCCTTTGATTATGAGATGAAGGGCTATGAGACAGCAAGTCTTGTGAAGTTAAACATTTTGATTAACAAAGAGGAAGTCGATGCGCTGTCCTTTATTGTGCATGAAAGTTCTGCTTATGAGCGTGGAAGAAAGATGTGCCAGAAATTGAAAAATGAAATTCCGAGACATCTTTTTGAAATTCCGATTCAGGCAGCCATTGGAAATAAAGTAATTGCCCGTGAAACGGTTAAGGCAGTGCGCAAAGACGTCCTTGCCAAATGTTATGGCGGCGACATTTCACGAAAGAGAAAACTTCTTGAAAAGCAGAAGGAAGGAAAGAAGAGAATGCGCCAGATTGGCAATGTAGAAATTCCGCAGAAGGCATTTATGAGTGTTTTGAAACTGGATGAGGAAGAATAAATGAGTACATTTGGCTTGTATCTTCACATTCCGTTTTGCGTGAAAAAGTGTAATTACTGTGATTTCCTTTCATTTCCTGCCAAAGAAGCGCTGAAAGATGAGTATGTAAAAGCACTTGCTATGGAAATGCAGCTTTGGAAAGACAAGGTATCAAATGATGCGGTAGATACCATTTTTATCGGTGGAGGAACGCCATCTCTGCTTACGGAGAGGCAGTTTGATGTTTTACAGAATGAAATGGTAAAATCATTTCATTTATCTGATAAAATGGAATATACCATCGAATGTAACCCAGGTACGGTAGACGCTGAAAAACTGAAAAATTATAAAAAGGCTGGCGTAAATCGGATTAGTTTTGGACTTCAGTCGACGATTTCTTCTGAGCTTGCTTGTCTTGGCAGAATTCACAGCTATGACGATTTTTTGGTGAGTTTTCATCAGGCAAGAGAATGTGGATTTGCTAACATCAATGTGGATTTAATGTCGGCAATTCCTGAGCAGACTGTAGCAGGATACGAGCAGACATTGACACGTGTGTGTGAACTTGCACCGGAGCATATTTCTTCGTACAGCCTGATTTTGGAAGAGGGAACTCCGTTTTACGAAAAGTATGGGGAATGCCCGCCTGTTTCGGAAGAAGAGGACAGGCAGATGTATGAACTGACGAAAGAGAGGCTCTCGGATTTTGGGTATCACCGCTATGAGATATCCAATTATGCCAAAGCAGGAAAAGAGTGTGATCACAACAAAAAATACTGGAAACGTTTTCCTTATCTTGGACTTGGATTAGGAGCGTCATCGTGCATGGAGAATGTGCGGTTTTCCAATGAGCGAAATTTTAAGACTTATGGGCAGAAAATAAAGAATGGAAAATTGCCGGTTGTTGAAAAAGAGGAATTAACAAAGGAAGACTGCATGGCAGAGTTTATGTATCTGGGACTTCGGATGATGGAAGGTGTATCGAGAAAAATGTTTTATCAGAATTTTTTAGTGCCGATGGAAACTTATTATCAAAGTTCCTTAGAAAAGTGCATTCGTGAAGGATTGATAAAGGAAAATGGTGACAGGTATTGCCTGACTGATTTTGGAATTGATGTCAGCAACCGTGTATTTGCAGAGTTTATATAACAAGGAGGGGTTATTATGGAACAAAAAGTAAGAGAGTGTGTAAAACAGATTCGAAAAATTACAGATTTCAAGCCACAGGCTGCTTTGATTTTGGGAAGCGGACTGGGAGCATTAGCGGATGAGATTGAATGCGTGGCATCCATTGATTACCACGAGATTCCGGGATTCCCGGTTTCTACTGTGGCAGGACATAATGGACGGTTTGTTTTTGGATTAATTGGAGACACGAAAGTTGTCATTATGCAGGGACGCGTTCATTACTATGAAGGTTATTCGATGGAGGATGTCGTTTTGCCGGTTCGTGTGATGTGTTTACTGGGAGCGAAAATCTTGTTTTTGACAAATGCAGCCGGAGGAATCAGTGAGAAGGTGGAGGCAGGAGATTTGATGATGCTAACTGACCAGATTAGTTCCTTTGTGCCATCTCCATTGATTGGAAAAAACGTAGATTCATTTGGCGTGCGTTTTCCGTCCATGGATACAATTTATGATTTGGAACTACGGAAGATTCTCACAAAAGAAGCAAAAGTTAATGATATTGTTTTAAAGGAAGGTGTTTATCTTCAGACAACGGGACCTGCGTATGAATCACCGGCAGAGGTGAAAATGTTTGGTATGTTTGGTGCTGATGCCGTGGGAATGAGCACGGCGGTAGAGGCAATTGTCGGCAGACATATGGGAATGCGCGTATGCGGTGTCTCTTGTATTTCGAATATGGCGGGAGGAACAGCAGCAAATCCATTGAGTCATGAGGAGGTAAAAGAAGTGGCTGACCGTGTGGCACCGAAGTTTAAAACACTTGTGAAATCAGCCATTGAAAGGATGTGTTAGGATGTCTTCCATACGATTATATCATGCGAAAATTCTTACGATGGAAGAAGATGCGGAAGTCTTTGATGGAGAAGTACACATTGATGGAAACCGTATTTCTTATGTGGGGGAAAACAATTCAGAACTTAATAAAAGAAAATTTACACGGGAAATTGACTGCGAAGGAAATCTTTTAATGCCTGGTTTTAAAAATGCCCACACACATTCTGCCATGACATTTCTTCGATCCTATGCGGATGATCTGCCATTACAGAACTGGTTAAATGACAGGGTGTTTCCAATGGAAGCAAAACTGCAGAAAGGGGATATTGAAATCTTATCCAAGGTGGCAGTTTTAGAATATCTGACAAGTGGAATTACCTCAAATTTTGATATGTATGTGGATAATTATCAGCATGCCAAAACATCGGTTCAAATGGGATTTCGTACAGTTTTTTGTGGCGAACTAAATAATTTTACCGGTTCGCTTGCACGCACAAGAGAGGAATATGAAATGCTGAACAAGGGGAATGAACTGGTGTCATTTCGCCTTGGTGTTCATGCTGAATATACAACAAGCCGCGAATTGTTAGAGGGCATGGCAGAACTTGCTCATGAATACAAACAGCCGGTGTATCTGCATTTGGCAGAGACCAAAAAAGAAGTGGAAGAATGTAAAATGCGTTATGGTATGTCACCGGTTCAGTTTTTGGATTCAATTGGTTTGTTTGACTATGGCGGTGGTGGTTTCCACGGTGTCTGGATGGATGAAACAGACCGGAATATTTGCAGGGAGAAAAAGGTGTCGATTGTTACGAATCCTTCATCCAATGCAAAACTTGCGAGTGGAATTGCGGATTTACCTGCTTTAAAAAAGGCGGGAATTAACCTGGCGATTGGCACGGATGGACCGGCGAGCAATAATGCACTTGACATGTTCCGGGAAATGTATTTAGCAGCAGTTCTTCCGAAATTAAAATATAAGGATGCTGCGGTTATGGATGCCGCAGATGTTTTAAAGATGGCTACAACTGGTGGTGCACTGGCAATGGGGCTGCCGAAATGCATGTATGTAAAGGAAGGCCAGTTTGCTGATTTGATTTTAATTGATTTACAGCGGCCAAATATGCAGCCTGTGCATAATCTTGTGAAAAACTTAGTATACAGTGGTAGTAAAGAAAATGTGAAAATGACGATGGTAAACGGCATGGTTCTCTATGAAAATGGCGAGTTTTTTGTGGGAGAAAGTCCATCGGAAATTTATGCAAAAGCAAATGAAGTTACTAAGCGGATTACTCAGTAACTTCAAATTCTTCTAATTGTTCGGCTAATCGTTCCCATTGCTCCATAGCGGCAGTGAGAGCGGTTTCTTTTTCTTCGCGGGCAGTTGATAATTCGTTTAGTTTATGAGCATTGCATGCATATTCCGGACGCATCAGTTCCTCATCAAGATTTGCAATGTCCGTTTCCAGTGCTTCAATTTCTTGTTCGGTTTTTTGATATTCGTTTTCAATTTTTCGCTTTTTCGCTGCCAGTTTTTTCTGCTCCTGCCAGTCAAGCTTACCTTCTTCTTTTGTATCTTTTTTTGCAGAAGTCTGCATGGTTTTATCGTCATCTGTTAAAAAGCGGCTTTCCACCGTATCTTTTTTCTCCAGATAGTATGCATAATTTCCGCTGTAGGAGAGCAGTTTGTGCCCGGTTAAATCCAAAATTCTTGTGGCAGTGCGGTTGATAAAATAACGGTCATGCGAGACGTAAAGCACGGTTCCCTCATATTTATTAATTGCGGATTCCAAAATTTCCTTGGAGGTAATATCCAAATGGTTGGTAGGCTCGTCAAGGAGTAAAAAGTTTGCCTTTGACAGCATCAGTTTCGCCAATGATACACGACCTTTTTCACCACCGCTGAGAAGATGAATCGGTTTAAAAACATCATCTCCCGTAAATAAAAAGGCAGCAAGAACATTACGAATTGCTGTATTTGTCAAATCCGGGTAATCATCCTGAATTTCTTCAAAGATGGTTTTATCATCGTTAAGCATCTGATGTTCCTGGTCATAGTAACCGATTTCGACATGAGAGCCGGTTACGGCACTTCCTTCATCAACCGGAATCATTCCCTGAATTAATTTTAAAAGTGTTGTTTTGCCGGTTCCATTCTTGCCGATAATTGCCACCTTTTCGCCTCGTTTAATTGAAAAGGAAAGATGATCAAACAAGTGGTTTTCTCCAAAACTTTTGGCAAAATCCGTGACCGTCAAAACATCATTTCCACTGATTACTGAAGGAGTCAGGGAAAGAGAAAGTGATTTTTCGTATTCCACCGGCTTTTCTACACGTTCGATTTTGGCTAACATTTTTTCACGGCTTTCCGCACGGCGAATTGACTTTTCACGGTTAAAGGATTTTAATTTCTGGATGACGGCTTCCTGGTGTTTGATTTCCTGTTGCTGGTTATAGTAGCGGTGAATCATTTCCTCGCGTAATTTTTCTTTTTTTTCGGAATAACTGGTATAGTCACCGGTAAAAGTTATTACTTTGCCGTGGTCAATTTCAATAATTTTCTCGGCGATGCGGTTGATGAAAAAGCGGTCGTGAGAGACAACTAAGACACTTCCCTTGTAACCGTTTAAATAGTTTTCCAGCCAGCGCACGGATTCCAAATCTAAGTGGTTTGTAGGCTCATCCATCAACAATAAGTCCGGTTCTGATAACAGAAGTTTACCAAGAGCAACCCTTGTTTTTTGTCCACCGGAGAGATTGTTGATGCACTGGTGCATCGCTTCTCCGCGAAAGCCAAGACCGTTAATGACGCCGAGAACTTTACTTTTGTAAGTATATCCTTCACCATCTTCAAAAGCCGTTTGCAGCTTATGGTATTGGTTTAATACACGTTCTAATTCGGCACCTTCTAAAGTTGTCATTTGCTGCTCCATTGCACGGATTTTTTCGTCCATTTCAATGACATCCGATTTGACAGCCAATAATTCCTCATAAATTGTTTTGTCTGAGTGATATCCCTGCTGCTGTGGGAGATAGCCGATGGTACTTCCTTTAGCTGTTACAATTTCACCGGAATCTGCCGGAAGTTCACCGACAATGATTCGCAGCAGTGTTGTTTTGCCGGCACCGTTAATTCCTACGATGGCAGCGCGTTCACCTTCATTTATATGAAAAACAGCATCTGACAAAACGGTTTCGTCTGCAAATGCCTTTGAAATATGATTGCATGCTAATATCATAATGTTTGAATCCTCCAAAAAACTTCTAACAAAAACATATTTTATAATAATTTTAATTTTTTTGCAACATTTTTTTGAAAAATGTTGCAAAAAGTCGAATTTAATGATATAAGTAAATGAGCATAATATTTGAAAATATTATCATAAAAAGGGGGTGTATTTATGGAAAAAGTTAAAAACTTTTTTGTAAAAATCTTTGATTGGGTAAAAGGACATATTGGAATAACAGTTGGTATTGTTGTAGCTATAATTGCCATAATTGTTTGTTTATCAGTATTTACAGGAGGACCTAAAAAGGCTGTAAAAAGATACATAAAAGCTATGAATAAAATGAATACGGAAAAAGTTATAAAATATATGGACTTTGCAGGAGCAGAAGCTTGGAGCTGGAGATATGATGAAGATGATTTCTCAGAAGAAGACTATGATGAATTTATGAAAAACTACAAGGAAGTTGATGAAGAAGAAATAAAAGATGAGAAAAAATACTTAAAGAAATCTTTAAACAGCGGATTTGACGATATAAAGGAAGATTACAAAAAATACAAAATGACTCTAGAAGAGATAAAGAGTGTTAAAAAGTTAGGGAAAGACCTATATTGCGTAAAAGCAAAGATAACACTATTTGCAAAACCTAAGGATAAAGATGAAGATGAAATAGATAAAACAGATACAGCATCTTTCATAGTTTATAAAAACAAATTAGTTTATTCAGATTTTATCTAAAAAATAAGCCGGATGTTTTTTGGGCATCCGGTTTAAAATTTTATA
>ERZ779992.1395-NODE-1395-length-13055-cov-2.691846_pt1 | contig 13055 bp, 8 predicted proteins | sample MGYA00511934_ERZ779992 | MGnify/ENA primary metagenome ERZ779992 (study PRJEB29588, sample SAMEA2163248) | human gut metagenome | biome: human gut; feature: human-associated habitat; material: faeces | place: Denmark | collected 2008/2010 ...
GTACCATTGTTTGTTGGTAGTGGACAAAGAGTAAAAATAATAGAATCTTTTTCAAAAGGAATTCCTGTTATATCAACATCAATTGGTGCGGAGGGATTGGATTGTATTACAGATTATAATGTAGTAATAGCAGATACAGATATTGAATTTGTAGATTCTTTGAGAAAAATGTCCGATGAGACATTTAGAAAAAAAATAGCTTCAAATGCACGAAAGACGTTTGAAGAAAAATATTCTTTAGAAGCGTATATTTCTGCTTTTAATGATAGTTTTAAAACAATGATTTTGAAGAAATAAATATTTTAATCTTAAATTGAGTTGGAGGAAATAATGACCTTAGTTGCTTATGTAACAAGCTCTGCGGTATTGATGGCGATGATAATTGCATTGATTCCAGGAGTAATAAGAAAAGATGAATTTTCGTTTAAATTATTTTTGATATGTGTTCTTTTTCAGAATATATTAGGAATTCTATTTTCTCCATATTGTAAAAGTTTATATATACAAGTGTTGATATTATATAAAGAGCTTGTGTTATATGGAGTTATAGTAATGTATTGTGTAACTCATTTTAAAACAAAAATTAAAGTAAAAAATATTTATATGTTTATATATATGATATTGTTAATTATATTTACTTTAGTAAGTTCAGCGTCACTATATGCAAGGCTTGTATCTTTGCGTCAGTTATTACAGCCTTTAGTATTAGTATATTTTGGATATTGTTTATCTGTCAGCGGAGAAGATATTGAAAAATTTGAAAAACTTGTAATTAAAATCGGTGTAATACTTGCTGTTTTGGGTTTTATTGAAGAGTTTATATTAGGAGACAAATTTTGGCTTACTTTAAAAATATCAAAATATTATATTGTAAGAGGGTTTGGGTCTGGAATTTTCAGCCATGGATTGCCGGGAGATTATTATTCTGCTGATTTTTACAGTTTAACGGGAAGAAGTTTTAGAAGAATGGTATCATTTTTGGCTGATCCGTTATTATCTGCTCATTTTATGGCATTTAGTTTTGTTTTGCTTTTATATGGTAAAAATATTCAGCAAAATAAATTAAAAAGACAGATGCAACTAATAATTCTTGGAATTGCAATTTTATTAACATTGTCAAAAGGTGCAATTTTAATAGTAGGCATTTCAATATATTTTTACATAAGAAATAAATATAAAGTTTTTTCTTATTTTGTATTTTTAATATGTCTGGGATTAGTTGTTGTTATAATAAAGAAAGATGTTTTTGATTCAATGCAGTTTCATATAAACGGACTTACATCATCAGTAAGATTGCTTGGAACAGGTTTGGGTACAGCCGGTAATTTTGCAGCATATGCAGGTGAGAAAACAACCGGGGCAGGTGAGAGTTATCTTGGGGCAATTATGGCCCAGGTCGGAGGTATTGCATTGTGCCTGTTCTTAGCTTCGTTTGTAAAGATATTTAAGGTTATACAAAAAAATAACAACACTATAATGGCTAAGGCTATTGTAGCATATATCATAGCAAGTCTTGTGGAATCATCAATATCTGAATCGGCCATAAGTTATGTCGGAAACGGAATTTCCTTTGTCTTTATTGGAATGATGTACAGGCAGGCTGTAGATAATATTGAAATTAAAAGGAAGTGAAACAATGACATGGGTTGAGTATACATTATTTTATTTTGTATTTGCAATTTTAATATTATCTTCAATAAAAATTGCAAAAAGCAAGAACGCTGTTATTTCTTTAAATGAATCATATGTAATTAAGGGAATAGCAATTAATTTTATTGTTATAGCTCATTGGGTACAATTATATATTCAAAACGGTGGGAGTGATAAAATAGTCCAACCGTTTATGAAAATGGGAGTTTTTGCGGTTGCTGTGTTTTTTTGCCTTTCCGGATATGGATTGTCAAAAAAAGAAAATGTGGAAAAATATTGGTATAAAAAATTAACAAAATTAATTATTCCTTATATTATTCTGAATTTGATTTTTAATTGCATTATCAGGGGCATAGGTGGTTTATTTACAATATCTTTTTTTGAATATTTGGGAATATTAAAGCCGTTTTGGTTTATTGCGGTTCTTATAATTGATTATTTTTTTTGGTGGATAAATTTTAAACTTCTAAAGAAAAAAAATTATAGAATCGTATTGTTGTTAGCTCTTTTGATTTTAGGAAAACCGACATATTGGTATAATTCAAATATTGCTTTTGGTGTAGGTGTTCTTATTGGAACATACGAATGTGAATTAAAGAGACTATTTAATACTAAGTGGCTGATAACTTTCATTATGACATTAGTATTATTTTTAATTTCAGCTATTGTAAAAAAGAAATTTTATTTTATACCTGAGTTTATTATAAGTAATATAATGCTGGCAATATTTTGTTTTGCAATATTTTTGATTATGGATAAGTTTAGATTGGATTCAAAAATTATTTCAGTAATCGGAAAAAGAAGTATGTATATATATATAATTCATATATTTATTTTGGACATGTTCAGAAAAAAAATGTATATGAATATGCCGCTTGATACTGTTATATTTTTTGTCGGAATCTACATAGTTACTTTTATAAGTTATTTTGTTTTGAATGATATTTTTGGAAGGCTGATAAAAAATGGACAAAAATAAAAGGTTATATTATATAGATTTATTAAAAGTAATTGCTGTTTTTCTTATAATTAATTCACATTGTGAGCCTGTATACAGAATAAAACAATTAGCAACGGGAGGAGCATTGGGAAATTCATTGTTTTTTATTTGTTCCGGGTTTTGCTTAAAAGAAGTTATTGAGAATAAAGTATCGTGGCTTGTAAATAAAATACTCAAATTATATATACCAACAGTTATAATTACCATATTATTTTATACAAATACAGATATGTTTTGGGCAAATAAATATATATGGCCGACCTGCTTTTGGTTTATCGGTGCAATTATGTTGTTTTATATTTTGTATATATTATTAAGCCGATTTAATGTGCTGGAGCATTTTGTGGCGTTTACCGGAATATGTGCTTTGGTTTATTTATTGTACTATATATTATTGTTAGACACATCAAAATGGGTTATAGAAACACAGGGGATTATTACAAAAGAAGGTGCGTTTAAGCTGATATATTATTTTTATATATTTATGCTTGGTGCATACATAAAAAAGAAAAATATTTGTATTAAAGGCAGATTAAAAGCTTTAGTAAGTGTTTTTTTGTCAGTTTTTGTTATGTATGCAACAAAATATTTATTTATAAAAATTCCTGTATGTATGAATTTGCAATTTATAAATCAGATGTGTGTAATCGTATTTGCTGTATCTATGTTGCTTTTATTTAAACAACTTAATTTTTCCGAAAATAAACATGTAAGATATATTGTAACGAAGTTAAGTAAAATATCACTTGAAATATATTTGGTGCAATTTACATGTATAAAAGCAGCGTCAAGTTTAACTCATCCGTTAAATATATTTGCAGCATATATTCTGATTATTTTAACAGCTGTTATATTGAATATAATTGATATGTTTTTTTATAAGATAACAGAGAGAATAAAGTGTAGATTGGGAGTAAATGTATAATGGATAATTTGTTCGACAGCTATGAAAATGATAAAATAAAATTGAATAATATAAAAAGTAAGGACTTTATAGATTATGATATGCAGAAAATGTTATATAATGATGTTTGGCATATGCAGGAAATTAAAGGACTTCAAAGAATTATAAGAGCTGTTGTTCAGGTTATTTGTAACGGTATAGATGTATCGGTTTGCGATGATAATTCGGCAGGTGAATTTGTTGTTGTCGAGGTAAAGGATTCGGATATAAAAAGAGCGGATAATGATACAATTATGAATAATCTGTTTGATTATATACATCCTTATGGACATGTTTTAATTAGAAGAAATTACCGTATTGATTTTAAAGGAATAAAAAAGCGTTTAAAAATATTTGTTGATAATTTAAAAGTTTTTAAAAATTTATCTCTTAGCAAAAGAATTTTTTTGTGCCAGAGATTGATAGTTGTCAAAGAAGTAATTGATTTATTGGATGAATATAAAATATTTGATTCTAGAAAAAAATTATTAATATTTCAGGAACATGATACTGTATCTAATACGGTAATACAGAAAGCACATATAAGCGGACTTAAAGTTGTATCTCCGCAACACAGCTCGCCTATATATAATAACAGGGATTTTTTTCAGGTGTTTTTTGATGCGTTTTCCTGTGATTATAAACTGTTATGGAATGAATTTACAAAGAGACAGTTTACAGCGGCCGGAATTAATGAAGAAAAATTATATGTTGTAGGAAATACCAAAAAATTAAAATCAGAAAAAAATTTTATATCGGAAGCTGTAAATAATAAATTCGGAATATTATTGGATTGGCCTAAAGGTGAAAATGCAGTTGATTATAATATTAAATTAATAGAGCTTGCAAATAAAATAGCAGAAAAATATGCTTGTGGATTTTATGTAAAGCTGCATCCTGTAGACAGTGTTGAGAATTATAAAGGGTTAATAAACAATACCTATGGTGAGGTGCTTGATAAAACAACAAGCATGGAACAGTTTGAAAATATGGTGGATTTTTCTGTAGCACATAACACGTCTGCTATAATTGATTTAATATATGATGAAAAGACAGTTTTTGTTTACAGAATGGAAAAAAGTTTTCCTGTCATTACCGATGACATATATAACTTCAAAGATATAGAAGAATTTATTGATAAATACAATAAATGGAATGATAATAAAGAAAAATATAAAGAGGAATATAAAAATATAATTTCACTTTATTATACAAAAAATTCAAAAGAATTACATAAAAAGTTCTTTGAAAGTTTAATATAAAAAGGAGATAAAATGAGTAAAGGCATATTAAAAATAGGTACACCGTTTATAAAAAATCATGAGAATAAAAGTGAACTTTTTGTTAATGTTAATGATAACGGTAATATAAAAAAGTTATCGTATACAGTTGAGAATGAATTTGAAAAATATTTAACATATGAACGTTCTGATGCCTTTGTGGTTGCATTATTATATTATGCGATGATAAATGAGTATGATATTGAATGGGAAACACCGTGTAGCGAACAGCTTATTTATCAGTTAAAAACCTATTACATTCCTATATGCGGCAAAGATGTTGAATATATGAACTATATAAATTTAACCGGACCTACAACATCAGAGAAACTTATTTCTGAGAGTGCGGCAGGAACAGGATTTTCCGGGGGTGTGGATTCGTGTTATACCGTAAAAAAATATATTGATTATGAAAAAGAATCGTATAAATTAAAATATTTGGTTTTTACTGATTGGTTCATCAGCGATTTTTCGGACGAATATAAAGAAGATTTTTATAAAAATTATTTAGAACGATATTCTGGCTATGCAGAGGAGCTGGGAATGAAATTCGTATATGTCGGTTTTGACATAGATTATAATTTTTCCGTAGGAAGAATAAAAACAAAAGTATGTGGAGAAATTCATGATGGCGGGTTACATACATTAAAATATTGTTCTGTAGCAATGGCTTTACAAAAAATGATGAGTTGCTATTATTTTAGCAGCGGTTTGTCGCCGAAAGAATTTTCAATGAATAAAGACGATGTTGCTTATATGGATATATTTACATTACCGTTAATCTCAACATCTGATTTAATGTTTTATTCTTCAGGCATGGAGGAAAGAAGAATTGATAAAGTAAAGTATATATCTGATTGGGAGTTTGCAAAAAAACATTTGCAGGTTTGCATGTGGGATAATGAATCTAATTGCGGACATTGCAGTAAATGTATAAGAACTATGAGTGAATTGTATTCATTGGGTAAATTGGATGATTTTACTGAAAGTTTTCCGGTTCAGAATTATAAAGACAATATTTCAAAAAGAATAGCTCATGTTATAATGGAATCAAAAAGAGGTCATGTATTTGAAAAAGATATATTAAAAAATATGGAAAAAAACAATGTGAAAATGCCGTTTAAATCACATTTTATATGGCCTGTTTATTACGTAATCGAAACATTGAGAATTAAATTTAGAAGAATGAAATTTGCAAGAAAAATATATAGAAAATTTCATCTTGATGTATTATTGCACGGACATTCAACAGAAAAATATTCGCAGAGCGTCGATAAGGAAATTCTTGGAGGAAATAAGCAGTGTTGAAAAAATACAAAAATTTGTCGGTAATGGCAAAAGCTTCTTTTTGGGCGTTTGTGGCCAATATTATTCAAAGAGGAATAAGTATATTGGCAACTCCGGTTTTTACAAGAATTTTAACAACAGAAGAATATGCTCAGTACACACTATATCAGTCATGGCATGATATATTTATTATATTTACATCTTTAAATGTATTTAATTATGCTGCATATACGGCAATGATTAAGTTTGAAGACGATAAAGATGGATTTATATCTTCAGCACAAACATTGACAACTGGTTTGACGTTGATTTGTTTTGGAATATACTATGTTATTCATATTTTTTGCGGGGATATATTAGGATTTTCATTACCTGTTGTAATATTGATGTTTTTAGATATGCTTTTCTTTGCGGTTTTTAATTTGTGGACTGCAAAGCAGAGATTTGAATATAAGTATCGTATAATGACGGCTTTATCGATTTTTATAGGAATTATCGGACCGGTGCTGGGCGTGTTTTTAATATATAATATGAACACTGATAAGGGATATGGAAGAATATACGGAGTGGCAATAGTAAATATTGCTGTTGGCTTAATTGTGTATATATATAATATAAAAAAATCACACAATATGTTTTGTATGAAATATTGGAAATTTATATTAGCTTATTGTATACCTTTGATACCACATTTTTTATCTTCACAAATATTAACTCGTTTTGACAGAATAATGATTAATGATATGTGCAGTACATCTGAAGCTGGAATATACAGTTTGGCATATAGTTTATCTACTTTGATGACAATAGTAAACGATGCTATTCTAAAATCATTTACGCCGTGGACATATCAGGTTATAAAATCAGGAGATAGAGATAAAAAAGAAATAAAGAAAACTACGAATTTTACAATATTGATTGTTGCACTTGCAAATATAATTTTAATATTATTTGCACCTGAAGCTGTTAGGATATTTGCAACAAATGAGTATTATCAGGCTATATATATTATTCCGTCGGTATCAGCCAGCGTTTTCTTTACATATTTGTTTAATGTTTTTGCCAATATAGAATACTATTATTCAGAGACGAAATATGTTGCAGCATCGTCTGTTTTTGCAGCTTTGTTAAATGTATTGCTGAATTATATTTTTATAAAAAAATTCGGATTCATTGCAGCAGGTTATACAACATTGGTATGTTATATTGTTTATGCACTTGGGCATTTTATTTGTATGAATATTGTTTCCAGAAAACATGCAGCAGGTTACAAATTTTATGATAATAAGACAATATTGTTGATGTCTGTGATATTTGTGGTTATATCACTGGGAATTCTACCATTATATAAATGTACAATAATCAGATATGTTATTATATTGGTATTAATGGTATTGGTATTTGTTAAGAGAAATAGTATAAAGAATATTATTATGATTAATAAATCAAAATAAGTTTATTAAAATTATCAAAGGAGGAGTTTTTATGAAAAGTGCATGTTTTATACCTATTAAATCGAATTCTGAAAGAGTGCCGGGGAAAAATTTCAGGGAATTGAATGGGAAGAGATTATATCAATATATATGTGAGCATGTGCAGGAAGCAGATGTTTTTGATGATATATATGTGGATACAAATAGTGAAGAAGTCAAAGAATATGCGAGTAAAAAAGGTTTTGTAATTATAGAAAGAAAAGAAGAATTAGCAAAAAGCACGGCTAATGGTAATGATTTACTTACATATCATTATAATTTATATCCAAATTATGATTATTATTTTCAATTGTTTGCAACGGCACCATTTTTACAAAGTGAAACTATTAAAAATTGTTATAATAAATTAATTGCAACTGAAAAATATGATTCATGTTTTACAGCAACTGAAAATCATAGTTTTTTCTGGCTTAATAATATGCCAATTAATTACCGACCTGATATATTACCAAGAAGTCAAGATATGACACCGGTTATAGAAGAGACAACAGGAATGTATGGTATCAGTAAAGATGCTTTAAGAAAATATGGTTGTCGAATAGGTGCGAATCCATATATTTATATTGTTAATAAATTTGAAGCTGTAGACATAAATACAGAAGATGATTTGAAATTGGCAGAATACATAGGAAAAATGTATTGGGAACAAAAAAGATAATATTTAAGAAAAGGTTTTATACAAATGAAATGTGTTATTTTGGCAGGCGGGGCAGGCAATACTTTATGGCCGTTATCAAGAAAAAAATATCCAAAGCAATTTATTAATATATGTGAAGGTCGATCTCTTTTACAAGATACAATAGTGCGGAATTTACCTTTTGCCGATGAATTTATTATTGTAACAAATGAAATGTACTCGGATATAATTGAAACACAAATGTATGCGTTTCAGGGCTTGAGTTATAGAATCATATATGAAGAATCAAGCAGAGGTACGTTTGCAGCAGTTACACTTGCAAGTTTATTTTTGAATTCATCAGAAATAATGATGGTTACAGTATCTGATTTGGTAATAAAAAGCGGAGATTACAAATCAATTATATTACAGGCTAAAGAATATGCAAAAGAGGGAAATATTGCAAATATAATTAATGAAAAAGAACATATCGGTATATATATATGTCAAGTCGGTATTTATAATAAGATGGTATCGGAATTATATCCTGATATTAATTCGGAAAAAAGAAAAAGTTTAAAAAAGAGCTTACGTTCTGTAAGACATGTTATTCATGTTCCTTTAGATGTGATGGTACAGTTTTCAATAAAAAGTGTTCAAAATGATTTTCTGAGAAAAACGGATAAAATTGTTAATGTATATTCAGAACTTAATTGTAAAGACATTGATAATATATGTGATTTGGGACAAGTGGGTTATCAAATATACAGTGATAATATAATAGAAAAAAATTGTTCAGATACACTTTTGATTAATACTGCGGAAAAACATTTGGTTGTTGCAAATAATGTTGATAATATCGCTGTTATCAACACTGACGACGCAACATATATTTCTTTAAAAGAAAATATAGAAGATATTAAAAATGTAATTGCAGATAAAATCGATGAATATAAACCTTATTTTGAAAGTTCAAGAATTTCATTCAGAAATTGGGGGACACATGAAATATTAGTATCAACAGAAAAATACAAAGTAAAAAGAGTTGTTGTATATCCAGGTAAAAGTATGAAACTACATAAGCATGAACATAGAATGGAAAGCTGGACTATAGCAGAGGGTTCAGCCGTGATTACAGTCGGAGATACCGAAAAAGAATATTTTGCTCATGATACAGTCAGTGTTCCTATAGGCATTCCACATAAAGTAGCAAATATAAGTAATGAAAATGTTGTGATTATTGAAACCGGAATAGGTGAAATTTTATCAGAAAATGATTTTATGAGAGTCGATTCAGATATAAGTGATGTAGGGCTTATTACTGATCTGATAAAGTTAGAACCTGCATATAAAGATAACTTATGGGGCGGAACAAAGCTCAGAACAATATTTGGGAAAAAATGTGATTATGATATTATTGGCGAAAGCTGGGAACTTTCTGCACATCCAGATGGACAATCAATAATTGCTAATGGTATTTATAAAGGTATGTATTTTGGTGAATTTATAGAGAAAGCCGGAAATGAAATTTTGGGTTGGAAATGCGGTTCATTTGATAGATTTCCTATTCTGATAAAATTTATTGATGCAAGGCAGGCATTATCTATTCAGATACATCCTGATGATGAATATGCATTGGAAGTTGAAAATGAGTTTGGAAAGAATGAAATGTGGTATGTTGTTGATTGCGAACCGGGAGCATATTTGTATTGCGGGCTTTCCAAGGATACTTCAAAAGAAGAAATAGAACAGAGAATAAAAAATAATACAATAACTGATATTCTTAATAAAATAGAAGTTAAACCAGGAGATTGCGTATTTGTTAAAGCTGGAACAATTCATGCTATCGGGGCTGGAATTTTGATTTGTGAAATACAGCAAAATTCTAATTGTACTTATAGAATGTATGATTATGACAGAAAAGATAAATTTGGTAATAAAAGGGAATTACATATAAAAAAGGCTTTGGATGTTGTTAATGTCAAGAAATATATTCCATTTAGGAAAAAAGAATCAGAACAGGATATTGGTGATATAAATAAAGTAAAATCGGATACGTTGGTAAGTTGTAAATATTTTGAATGTTTTAAATATAATGTGTCTGGTGAATGTAATATTAAAGGTGATTCTGCTTCATTTATATCAATTATCATAATTTCAGGAAGTGGTGAAATTAAAGTTGATTCATTAAAAAATAGTGAGGCTGAAATGTTTAAGGCGGGGGATAGTTTTTTTGTATGTGCTGGTCAAAAGAATATAAAAATAGTAGGTACTGCTGAATTTATTGTGACAAAATTATAAAAATGTAATAGTAAGATATTAGTAGATATGTTATATTGTAGTTAAAGTATAAGAAAGGAGTATGATGTTAAAGACATCATGATGATGCGTATGAAGAAAAGAACATTCATAACAAGAATTACAGCACTTATAATGGCGGTTTTGCTTGCGGTTGGAATGCTTCCAAATACAATGGTTAGAGCTGAACAGCCAGACGTATTTGATTCTTATTCTGATAGTAATGATTTATTAGAATATTATGAAGTAAAGCCATTAACCTTATTGGCAGATAATGAAGAAGAACCTGTGGTTCATTATGATGATATAGCTTTATTGTCAGAACAGGAAGATATAACGGTAAATAGTGAAAGTGAATTGTATAAGTATCTTTCAAAGAAAATGGCAGAAAGAAGCACACAGATTAATATTATACTTCCAAACGATATTAATAATTCAATAGGTGGTCCAGTAAATGCATATACAAATGCCATAGCATATAGTGACTCATGTTCAGGCCAGGAGGCAGATGCTATAAGATATGGTGGAACAGGTTTTCGTGTTTCAACAGGATATTATTCATCACAATATACGAAGTATTCTTACACTATGACATATTATACGACAGCTGAACAAGAAGAGGAACTTACAGCTGCAGTAAATAGTGCAATGGATTCAATGAATCTTAATGGTAAAACTGAAGCAGAAAAAGTAAAACTTATACATGATTATATATGTGATAAAGTTGATTATGATTACTCGGGACTTTCGGATTCCTCAAATTTAATAAAATATACTGCTTACGCTGCTTTATGTGAAGGAAAAGCAGTATGTCAGGGATATGCAATATTATTTTATCGTATGTGTAAAGAAGCGGGATTATCAGTAAGAATCATTTCCGGAACTGGAAATGGAGGTCCACATGCATGGAATATAGTTAAAGTTGATAATGCGTATTATAATGTGGATTCAACATGGGACGGACAGGACAGTACAACTTTGGATACATATCTGCTTCTTAATGAAAAGGATTTTTCTTCTAATCATACAAGAAATAGTGAATATACAACAGATGAATTTTATGAGACGTACCCAATGGGACTTGTATCATATTATAAGCAAAATCCAACATATGACACACCATTAGAGACTATGAATTGGGAGTTTAATTACTCTGCTATTGATGGGAACACAGTTTCAACAAAAGCAAATGGAAAATCTAAGCTGTTAATTTATTTCAGTACAAATTGTGGAAATTCGCGAGCTGTTATAAAGAGTTTGTCTGATAAAAAGTATACAGATTTAGATATTATAGCAATTAATGCAAATCAGGCTTCGCTTGACGATGTAAAAACATTTAAAAATACATATGGAAGCGATAATGTTATATTTACGTATGGTAATTCGCTGAATGGAACAATGGCAAGCAGTAATATGTGGAATTATGTATATATGAAAGATTCCTCTATGTCATCAATTTATTATCCTGTTATTGTATATGTTGATGGTAATGATAATGTTCAGCAGGTTACAACAGGATATCAGGAGTTATCAGTAATACAAAACTATCTTGAGTATTATTGTGGTATACAAAATGGAGATAGTGTATTTACTGTTAAATATCGTCCAAATGGTGGTGATGGCGATGAAATAGTAAAAACATATAATATGAAATCAACTGCTGAGGTTTTAAATAATCCCTATAATAATACAGGCTATGTATTTAAAGGATGGAATACTAAATTTGATGGTTCGGGTGATTTTTATACAGTTGGTTCTAAGATATCCAATCCTAAAACAAATATTATACTATATGCACAGTGGGAGAAGTTCAAGCAGCTTGAGAATGTAACACTGGGAGAATTTATGAACACAAAAGATGGAATAGTAATAAATTGGGAAGAAGTAGAAGGTGCTGAAAATTATATTGTATATAGGAGAATACCGGGTGGAAGATGGAGCATAATTGCAAATTATCAATATAATACAAATTATATTGATAAAACTGCTGTAAATGGAGTCGAGTATTATTATACAGTAAGAGCTGTAAGCGGAGAGATCATGAGTCCGGGCTTTGATTCAACAAAAAGTATAACATGTATAAAAACACTTGCAAATGTAGAACTCGGAGAATTCAAGAATATAAAAACCGGCGTGGAAATAAACTGGAATTCTGTAATGGGTGCCGAAAGATATATAATATATAGAAGAGTAGCCGGTGGTAAATGGAGTATAATAGCAGGTTATGTAAAGGATACAAGTTATACTGATAAAACAGCAGTTGAGGGAACCGAGTATTATTATACAGTAAGGGCAGTGAGCGGGGATATGATGAGTCCTGGCTTTGATGCGACAAGAAGCATAATACATACAAAGACACTTGCAAATGTAACACTTGGTGAATTTAAGAATACAAAGGCAGGCGTTGAGATAAACTGGGAAGAAGTAAAAGGAGCCGAAAGATATATAATATATAGAAGAGTAGCCGGTGGTAAATGGAGTATAATAG
>ERZ779992.1399-NODE-1399-length-13029-cov-3.143055_pt1 | contig 13029 bp, 7 predicted proteins | sample MGYA00511934_ERZ779992 | MGnify/ENA primary metagenome ERZ779992 (study PRJEB29588, sample SAMEA2163248) | human gut metagenome | biome: human gut; feature: human-associated habitat; material: faeces | place: Denmark | collected 2008/2010 ...
ATGTGACGGTGGAGCCGGTTGTGACTGAAGAACCGGAAGAAAAGCAGGACAGTGAGGAGACAGAATCGGCAGAAGAAACGACAAAACCGGAAGAAGAGAAAAAAGACGAGGAAAAGGCGACGGATGAGCCACAGGCAACTGAGGAACCGCAATATCAGTCAGCAGCCAAACAGGATGAATCCGATAATCTGCCAAAAGAGGAAAAGAAGGCAATTAAGAAAAAGAGGGAAGCGGCACCGGTTCAGTTAGAAAAACCGACCTGCCAGGTGGTAGAGCAGCCGGTAGGGCCGTATACATATCCGATGGATTCAACCATCAAAGTAAAAGTAGAAGTAACACCGCCGGCAGGAGCCGGTTATGAGTGCCAGTGGTATGTAAGCAAAACGGCAAACGGTACCGGTGAGGCGCTGGTTGGAAATGGAGCAAAGACAACAACGTATTCCATTCCGAAAGATACCGGAGCCGGTGATTATTATTTCTACTGTATGGTGAAAAGTGTTGACAATAACCAGTATGATTTAGATTCTGAAGAAGTACGCAGCGATGATGTAGTTGTGACAATTCAGAAGGGTGAGCCGCAGCTTTCTGATTTTGATATCAGTACGATTAAAGAGGAATACTATTATACCGGAGAAATCATTAATCCAACTATTGTGTCTTCGAAAGAGGGAATGGGAAGTGCTTACATTGTTGTGAAAGATGGCACGACAGAAAACCGTCCGAAAGCAGACAGTGATGATCCTTATGCGATTTATCTGCATGTCAGCAAGGGTAGTAACTATAAGGCAAAAACCATTGATTTGAATAAAACAATTACCATTAAGCGTTATCCGACACCAACGAAACCGTACACAGTCAGTGGTACAAAAGGAAAACTTGTCGATGGAAAACAGTGGTATACTTCAGATGTAAAGATTGTACCGATGAGCGGCTATTTGATTTCAACGGATGAGAGTGATTTTAAAGATTCCATCATTTGTTCATCCGATGGTACGAATCAGGGACCACTTAAGGTTTATTTAAAAAATAAAAATAATAAAGGAATCACCGGTGCAATAACGGTAGCAGAAAAGCGGGATGGACAGATTAATATTGATAAGACCAAACCGACAGCAACGATAACTTATGAAGGAAAACAGTATTCGGATGCCGATCATGAACTTGGCGTGGATTGCTTTAATCATGATGTTGTATTTTCTCTGAGTGCAGAGGATGAGACGAGTAAAGTGGACAGCCGTGCTTATGTGCTGGCAACAAAGGCGATGACGGCAAGCCAGTTAAAGTCAGCTTCCTGGGTTACTCTTGCAGAAGGGGACACGGTTACGTTCAGCCGGGAGGGAAAACGTATTTTCTATGCCCGTGTAATCGATAAGGAGGGAAATACAACTTATTCCGCATCCAATCAGATTACTGTGGATAAGACCCTGCCGGAAATTTTGTGTGGAAGTAAAAAATTAGGGGATACGAAAAGTTATATTGCAGATCGAAAAAAAATTACAGTTACGGATGACTATCTTTCAAAGGTTACTGTGAAAAACGGTTCCAATACGGTTCTCACAAAAACAGAAGATGATATCACAAAGGGAAGTGTATCGTTTGTTATTGAGAGAACCACGGAAACGAATGATGATATTGTCTATGAGATTACAGCAGAGGATAAGTCCGGTAATCAGAAAGTTACGACATTGACACTGAAAAATCCGGTACTTGATGTCGATGCGAAAAACCTCGATTTTGGCAGTGGCAGCTCGGCGCTGACTTATGGTTATGAAGAGGTGGAAGCACAGGCGGTAAGTTTGATAAATAAAGCAAACAATCAGCCGGTGGCAGCAGATTCCATTACATTGGAAGGTGCAAATGGAGAAGCAGAGTATTTTGAAGTTGCAGAGGGTACAAAAATACGTCCAAAACAGGGACTTCATGCAGGAACTTATACCGAAGCGGTTCGGATTGCTTATAATGGAGATGCTGAATCCGAGGTGACCTGCAAATGCAGCGTAACGATTAAAAAAGCCAACATGTTAGTGCGTTACACCGGTCAGAAAGATGTCGGTTATCATACGCTGCCGGATTTGAAAGGAACAATTGAGTACACAGCGACGGATTTTAAAAATGGAGACACAAAGGATGTATTTGTAAAAGATGCAGATTTTGTGGCACCGAAATTATATTATATGGATGAAAATCAGAATAGTCAGGAATTTACATCGGATAAACGTGCAATGGAAACGATGCAGCTGATTCCGGATGGCGGTTCTTCACACGACTATGAATTTTCATATGCAGCCGGTGAACTGGAAGTGAAACATCATGTACTTCGTGACGGCTATGTGATTGAGGGTAAAAAGGTAAAAGGCTACGATTGGTATGTATCAGATTATGTAGCCATCCGCCCGGCGGTGAATTATCAAATTAGTGATTCGGAAGCAGCAGATTCTTTCGCTTCCCAGACACAGTCGATTTCCGTGGCTGGGCCGACAAACGGTGTAGAGAAAAGTTTTTATGTTATGAATACACAGACGGGTGAAATTTCTGCGCAGATGAAAGAGACGATAAAAATAGATAATACGGCTCCGTATTTTAGAAATGGAGAAGGTATTACCGTATCCTCCAATCTGTGGGCTGAGTTTTGTAATTCCGTAAGTTTTGGACTGTTTTTTAATCAGACCAAAGCGGTATCCATCAGTGCAACGGATGAAGAGAGCGGACTGGAACCAATTCAGTATTGTATATCGGAAAAAGCCGTGGAAGGAACAGCAGAGAGTTTAGATACCAAATTAAACTGGGTAACGTATGAGGATGGATTTTCGATTTCACCGGAGGAATATGAGAGTGCGGTTATTTATGCAAAAATAACAAATCATGCCGGTTTGTCAACTTATATATCTTCCAATGGTTTGGTGTTTGATAACAAGCAGCCGGAAATCAATAAGGTTGAAAATGGAAAAGAACAGGGTATCGTGGATGAAAAAGAATATATCACGGAAGTTTTGTCCTTAAAAGTTTCAGACGGTAATTTAAATGAGACAACACTCTATGAGGGAACCGATGTTACGGCATCCGGAAGTGCCCTTTCGATTGTTGAAGAGTCGGAAGGGTTAAAGACGGCGGAGAAGAAGATTGCCTGCCCACAGAAAGGCTCTAAGACTTATACCGTGGTAGCGAGAGATTCAGCCGGTAATAATGCGGAGCGTGAGTTTACGATTACGAAACCGATTTATGATATTACGGCAGATACGCTTAAAATTGCGGATGCGGTTTATGGTTACACAACATCAACGCCACAGACCAAAATAACCTTTAAAAATACGGATAAGGCAAATGCAGACGCTACGATACAGAAAGTCATTCTTGGCGATGACAAACATTTTGAAGTGAAAAACACAGGAAATGAATTCTGGATTGCTGCCAAAGAAGGACTTTCACATGGTAAATATGCAACGGATGTGACACTGGTTTATAACGGTGGCAAAGAAGCAAAGACGACATGTGGTTTTTCTGTTGACAAAGCGGTTTTGAAGGCGACATATTCGGGCGATGATTTGTATTATCACGAAACGTTAGCTAAGGGTTCTGTAAAAGTAACCGGATTTGTAACGCAGAACGGTGTTGTGGAAACACCGGAGACGGCAGCCGGCTATGTGGCTCCAACGGTTGATTTTACACAGACAGCGAAAGAGACAAAAGAGCTTACACCAAAAGGCGGCAAGGCAGATAATTATACCTTTGAGTATGTGTCCGGTCTGCTTTTGGTTGACCGCCGCTATGCGAGTGCCGGAAAAGACGGTCAGTACCGAATTGAAGGCAGTGTTTCGGATACCGGCTGGTATACTTCGGATTTAAGGATTGTACCAAAAGATGGTTACGAACTTTTGAGAGAAGAAGAAGGAAAAACACTGGATGAGATTGCTCTTACAAAAGATACAGACTGCGGTGAAGAAAAATTCTATATCATGAATGAGACTACGGGTGAAATTTATTATCCGAGTGTATTCAATTATAAGAAAGATACGAAAATGCCGGAAATTAAAGGTGTTGAAAAAGATGCCACATATGAGGCAAACAGTCGTGAGGTAACGGTATCGGATGAGAATCTGTCGAATGTTACCGTGAACGGTAAACCGCAGAGTATGGAAAATAATACGGTTACATTTACTTTGACAGCAGAACAGGAAACGATGGTATATGTAATTACTGCAACCGATTGTGCCGGTAATATGTCAGATTGCACAGTGGTATTAAATCAGCCGGCATCGCTCCCGGCATCAGATGACACCGATGCGGATAATGCAGGCAATTCAGGTGATAATAATACGGATGGAAATGCAGTTACACCGACCGCTTCACCGTCCCAGGCAATTGCCGGTATTGTGAAAAAGCATGTCAAGGTGGTTGACGGAGCACCGAATACAGCACTTGTAACAGGTACACAGGATTTGAAAACATCTGTACTGTCAAATGGAGAACAGCAGGCGGTAGAAGATGGCAGTAATGCAAACATTGAGTTGCGAATCAAGAATATTGACGGCAGTGTTCCTCAAAACGATAAGGAACTTGTGATTGCAAATCTGTCGGGTTATTCAGTCGGTGAATATTTGGATATTACACTGTGGAAGAAAGTAGGAAGCAGTTCAGAGAAAAAGGTAACAAATTTGGCAAAACCGATTTCTGTAACGGTAACGGTTCCTTCGGATTTGCGGAATGCGTCGCGTGAATTTGTTGTGCTTCGTGTCCATAAAGGAAAAGTATCCGTATTGGAAGATTTGGATTCAGCAACAAATACGGTTACGTTTAAGACAGACCGTTTCTCTACGTATGCGCTTGCCTACCGTACGGCGGCAGCACTTACAACGAGACAGACAAATTCCACGAAGAATACAAGTGTGATTGGAACACTTGCGACAAATCCATCACCGGCTACCGGCGATACGGCTCCGCTTCTGCCGATTGCTATTGTATTTCTCGGTTCTTTATCAGGAATACTCATAACGATGGTGCTTCGGAGAAAAATGTAATTCATCGGAGGTTTTAGCATGAAAAAAGTTAGAACACATTTGGAAGACCGTGTTCTTCCATCTTATACAAAAGGAGAAGAAATTTTTAATATGGTTTCCCATATTGCCGGTGGTGCGCTGGCAATTGCGGCACTGGTACTTTGTGTGATTTTTGCAGTAATACACACAGATGCATGGGGTGTTGTGGGAGCAGCTATTTATGGCTCCACGATGGTTGTGCTTTATGCGATGTCAAGTATTTATCATGGTTTGAAACCGGAAATGCCTAAAAAGGTGTTTCAGGTTATTGATCACTGTACAATTTATTTTCTAATCGCAGGAACTTATACGCCGGTCACTTTGACGGCACTGAGACCACAGTACCCGGTACAGGCATTTGTGATTTTTGGTATTGTGTGGGTGTGCTGTTTCATCGCGGCAACTCTGACGGCAATTGATTTGAAAAAATATCAGATTTTGTCGATGATTTGTTATCTTGCGATGGGATGGTGTATTATTTTCTTTATTAAACCGACGGTACAGTGTCTTGGTACCGGCGGAACCGTGTTTTTGTTTACCGGCGGTGTTGCTTACACCATTGGTGCAATTTTGTATGGTATTGGTAAAAAGAAAAAATATGTGCATTCCATTTTCCACTTATTTGTGGTGGCGGGAAGTATTTTGCACTTTTTTATGATTTTGTTTTATGTTATACTATAGCGTAAAGTGTTCCCTTATGAATGGGGATGCGGGTTGTTTAGTGGTTTTGATTGATGCAAAAGAATTTGGAGGATAAGATGATAGTAGAACCAAAAGTAAAAGGATTTATCTGCACGACAGCACATCCTGCCGGCTGCAAAGAGAGTGTAAGAAGACAGATTGCTTATTGTAAAGAAAAAGGCATGGTGGAAGGACCGAAGAAGGTATTGGTGATTGGCTCTTCGACCGGTTATGGTTTGGAAAGCCGTATTGCAGTAACATATGGTTACGGGGCAGATACGATTGGCGTGGCATTTGAGAGAGAGTCCAATGGAAGAAGAACGGCAACTGCCGGCTGGTATAACACAAAGGCATTTGAAGAGTTTGCCAAAGAAGACGGTTATTATGCAAAGTCATTTAATGGTGACGGTTTTTCGGAAGAAATGAAAAATCAGGTAATAGAGACGATTCGCAAGGATTTTGGAAAAGTTGATATGGTTGTTTACAGTATGGCAGCTCCGAGAAGAACGTTGCCGGATGGAACCACAGTATCATCTGTACTGAAAACTGTGGGAAAAGAACTGACAAACAAAACCATTGATTTGCGAAATAATGAAATTAAAGATGTAACGGTACCGGTTGCCAACGAAGAAGAGATTGAAAATACCGTCAAAGTTATGGGCGGTGAAGACTGGGAAGCATGGATTCAGGCACTTGTGGATGCAGATGTTTTGAGTGACAATGCTGTTACATTAGCATATTCTTATATCGGACCGGAGTTGACTCATGCGATTTACAAAGAAGGCAGTATCGGTCAGGCAAAGAAACATCTTTTTGATACATCGAAAAAACTCACAAAAGAGTTTGAGGCGAAAGGATTGAAGGCTTACATCTCGGTAAATAAGGCATTGGTTACACAGAGCAGTGCAGCAATTCCAATTGTCCCACTTTACATTTCTCTGCTTTATAAGATTATGAAGAAAGAGGGACTGCATGAGGGATGCATTGAGCAGATGAACCGTTTGTTTATCGACAAACTGCCGGCTAAGGAAACAGATGCAGAAGGTTATATTCGTCTTGATGACTGGGAAATGGAAGATAAAGTCCAGAATGAAATAACAAAGCTCTGGGGCTTGGTTACGACAGAAAACATTGGCGAGCTTGGTGACATTGAAGGTTACTGGGAAGATTTTTATCACATGTTTGGTTTCCATTATGACAATGTGGATTATAGTGCTGATGTAGAAATTTAAAAATGACAGGAATATAAAAGGGGCTGCCAAAAGGGCAGCCTCTTTTCGTTTACGCTTATAATCTTGCAACTACGAAAATATCATAGATAGCACGAATTGCATCTTCGAAATCTTCATTATTTACACCGATGATAATATTTAACTCACTCGAGCCCTGATCAATCATTTTTACATTGATATGTGCGTGAGCAAGGGCGGAGAACAAACGGCCGGCAGTACCACGTGTACTCTTCATGCCGCGTCCTACGACAGCAATCAAAGCTAAATCAGATTCCAGATGAATGGTATCCGGTTTTGCTAAACGGTTGATGTCGGCAATGACTTCTTGTTCTTTTTCCTGAAATTCGTCCTGATGAACAAAAATAGTCATGGTATCAATACCGGATGGCATATGCTCAAAAGAGATACCATTGTCTTCAAAAGCGCTGAGGACTTTGCGTCCAAAACCGATTTCGGAGTTCATCATATCTTTTTCAATATTAACGGCTACAAAGCCTTTTTTTCCGGCAATACCGGTGATGGTATAAGCAGGAATCCGGCAGGTGCTTTCTACAATCATTGTTCCATCGTCTTCCGGACGGTTTGTGTTTCGGATGTTAATTGGAATACCGGCTTTTCGTACCGGGAAGATAGCATCTTCGTGGAGTACGGAAGCACCCATGTAAGCGAGCTCTCGTAATTCCATATAAGTAATGGTATGAATGACTTCCGGATTTTTTACGATACGTGGATCGGTAACTAAGCAGCCGGAAACGTCTGTCCAGTTCTCGTATAAGTTGGCATTGATTGCTTTGGCAACCAAAGAACCGGTGATATCGGAACCGCCGCGGGAGAACGTAACGACTGTACCATTTTTCATGGCACCGTAAAATCCCGGAATGACAGCGCGTTCAATTTTATCTAAATAAGTGGCAAGAAGCTCGTTGGTGGTTTCAGAATCAAAAGACCCGTCTTTGTTAAATCGGATTACATTGGCAGCATCGACAAATTCATAGCCGAGGGATTTTGCCATAATTTTTCCGTTTAAATATTCGCCACGGGAAGCAGCGTACATAGAACCTGCTTTTGCTACAAACTGTTTTTTAATGATTTCAAAATCTTCATCTAAAGAAAGATCGAGTTTCAAACCATAAATGATTTCGTTGTAGCGGTCTTTGATTTGATTTAACTGTTTGTTGAATGCCTTGCTCTGTTCTGCCAGTTCATAGCAGTGATACAGCATATCCGTTACCTTCGTGTCATCGGAAAAACGTTTTCCCGGTGCGGAAGGGACTACATAACGGCGGGATTCGTCTGCACGAATAATAGCGCCAACTTTCATAAACTGTTCTGCACTGGCAAGGGAACTTCCACCAAACTTAACTACTTTTTTCATGAAACATCTCTCCATATAATTTTTTTGTGTCAAAGATTTACAGACACACGATTATAGTAAACCATGTTTTTTGGTATTTTTCAAGAGTTTTTTGTGATATAATAAGAAAAAGAAATTTTACAGAGGGGGATTTGTATGGAAGGAATTACATTATATTCCATTGATTATTATAAAAAAAGTGTTTTTAAAGGCAGTTACCGGGGGATGAATTTCAGGATTTCGAAAGACGGCGATGAAGAGGAAAAGAAACTTCTTGCGACTGCGTGGAAAGGACCGTTTATACTGGAAAAGACAAAGGAGAAGCCGGTGACGATGACGTTTGATTTTTCGGACGAGGGGCTTTTAGAGGCGGATGAATGGCTGACGAAACAGCAGAAACTGTTATGTCCGGGAGCGGGAGAAGAAGTGTAACGAGTGACCTCTTGTAACTTTTTGAAAAACGAGTATAATACTAGTAGCAGAGAAACATAAGAATAAGGAGGTTATTATTACCATGACAAAAATTGATATTTTTTCCGGTTTTCTTGGTGCCGGTAAGACAACATTGATAAAAAAACTGATAAAGGAAGCATTTCAGGGAGAAAAACTTGTCCTGATTGAAAATGAATTTGGTGAGATTGGTATTGATGGCGGTTTTATGAAAGATGCCGGCATTAATGTAACGGAAATGAATTCAGGATGTATTTGCTGTTCATTGGTTGGTGATTTTGGTGCCGCATTGGAAGAGGTACTTGAGAAATATCATCCGGACCGCATTATTATTGAGCCATCCGGTGTTGGTAAATTGTCGGATGTTATTAAGGCTGTCTCCGGTGTAATGGAGAGCCATGACGATGTGCAGATGAATGGGTATGTTACGGTGGCAGACGCAACGAAGTGTAAAATGTACATGAAAAACTTTGGTGAATTTTACAACAACCAGGTTGAGAGTGCAAAGACAATTGTGTTAAGCCGGACCGGTAAAATTACGGATGAAAAGTTAGATGCTGCGTTGGCTTTGATTCGCGAGAAAAATGATAAGGCAACAATTATTACGACACCATGGGATGAGATTGATGGCAGACAAATTCTTGGTGCGATTGAGGAGAGTAATTCGCTGGAAATAGAATTGATGGAAGAAGAGGATGTATGTCCGGAGTGTGGACATCATCATGACCACGACCATGACCACCACCATCACCATGAGCACGGTGAGTGCGACCATCACGACCATGAACATGAACACCACCATCACCATGAACATCATCACCACGAGGATGGCGAGTGCTGTTGTGGACATGACCACGAGCATGGACATCATCACCATCATGCGGACGATGTATTTACAAGCATGGGTATCGAGAGTGCTCACAAATACAGTGAGGAAGAATTGACCGGTATTTTGAAAAAATTGTCTGCTGAGGATAATGGTTATGGAAACATTCTTCGCGCGAAGGGAATTGTACCGGCGACGGAAGGTGAATGGTTCCACTTTGATTTGGTACCTGGTGAGTACGAAGTACGCCGGGGCAGTGCAGACTATACCGGACGAATCTGCGTTATTGGAGCAGAGTTGAAAGAAAGTGAAATTAAGCAATTGTTTTTAGGATAAGGAATGGAGGAAACTATGTTTGGAAATCGGGATATTCCGGTCTATTTGTTTACCGGTTTTTTGGAAAGCGGTAAATCAACATGTTTTCAGGAAATACTGGAGGAAGGAAATTTTGAAGACGGCTTGCGGACCTTGTATCTGATGACGGAAGAGGGAGAAAAAGAAGTCGATGAAATGTTACTTCGTCATAATAAAGTGGACACGGTTTTGATTGAAGACGAAGAAGATTTGACGGAAGATAAGTGTAAGGAACTTGTGAAACAATATAAGCCGGCACGAATTGTCATTGAAGTAAACGGAATGTGGGATTTGGTTAAGTTAATCAATGAAACCATTCCGGAAAATTGGATTGTTGTGCAGACATTTACAACAGTCAATGCGGAAACATTTTCCGTTTATATCAATAATATGAAATCGTTGATTATGTCGCATTTTCAGCAGTCGGATTTGGTTATTTTTAACCGTTGTTCATCCGATATGGACAAGGCATCCATGCGTCGAAATGTCAAAGCAATCAACCGCCGTGCCCAGGTTTTATTTGAATCAGAGGATGGCTCGGTTGAGAGTAATATTGAAGAGGAATTACCGTTTGATGTCACCGCAAAAGAAATTGTATTAGAAGATGACGATTTTGGACTTTGGTATCTGGATGTTAGTGAGCATCCGGAAAAATACGAGGGAAAAACGATTGTATTTAAGGGACAGGTATACAGAAATAGAACCTTCCCGAAAGATGCCTTTGTTCCATCCCGCGCGGCCATGACTTGCTGTGCGGATGACATCGCAAAAATCGGATTCATTTGCCATTACCCACAGGCTGATAAATTTGCAACCAACGACTGGGTTATGGTAACAGTAAAAGTAAAACCAGAATTTAGCCGTAAACAACAAGCATTAGTGCCAATGCTTTGGGCTGACAAAGTCGAAAAAACCACTCCCCCACAAGAGGAAGTTGTATACTTTAGTTAGCTACAAGCCACGCACCAAAAGAGATGCGCCATGGCATGCAAGCTCGCTTGCAAATGCCATGGCGCATCTCTTTTGGTATGAGGCGACAGCCTCTATGAGCGGAGCCGGAGGCGGAGCGAATAGCGTGGGTTATTCGGTGGAGCGAATAGCAAGGGGGATTCTGCGGAGCGAATAGCGTGGGGGATTCGGCGGCTGCAAACAACGTTTTTTCATCATTTTTACCATTAGCGTTGCACTTTTTGGTTGTTTTACGATATTACTGAGCTTTTTTGTGACGAATTACACCCAATTAGCAACCTTTTTGAGTGGATTTTAGCGAAAGGGTTGTTTTTGAAAGATAAAGTTTTTGAGCCAATGCAACGTTTTTGTTCTTTGAGTAAAGTTAGCGTTGCATAAGGCAAGCTATCACAGTTAGTGTATAATTTTTATTGGCAAAAATAAAGGGAAGAAGGAAATACCCTCTTCCCAATCATACAGTTTTTCTTTATGATGTTAGTTGCTAGAAAAACAATAAAGGAGACTGTATGATGAAACTAATTGTAGACGAAAACTTACTATCTTTCAAGGTGTTAGAGCAAAAAATATTCGATTATGTTTGTGAACTTGGCCGCCAGATTACCCAGCAGATTCTGGAAGCCTATGATACAGAGCTTGCAGAAAGTCGCGATAAAAAGCATTATCGGGGAAAAGGGAAACGAAAAACCTGTATCAAAACGGTATATGGCGAAGTAGAGTACAAGAGAACTGTATATCGTACAAAAACGGAACAGGGAGAAAACGCCTATGTCTACCTGTTAGATGAAGCCATGCAAATGGATAAGATTGGATTGATTTCCACTAATCTTGCAGAAAAGATAGCGATGACGGTAACGGAATCACCTTACCGCGTAACCGCAGAAACCATAAGTAATACCTGTGGACAAAGCATCAGCAGCGGAGGTGTATGGAATATGATGCAGCGGCTTGGTAAACGGCTGGATGAAGAAGAACAGTATGCCGTAAAGGAAATGCATGCAGACCGGACACAAGGAGAAAAAATCATTCCTGTGTTGTTTGAAGAAATGGATGGCATATGGCTGCACATGCAGGACAGCAGTCATAAAAGAATGAAAAAACAGGAAATGAAAGTGTTTACCATGTATGAAGGCTGGGACAAAGACCAGCAAAGGCGAAGCACTCTGGTAGGAAAAACCATGTTAGCGGGAATGGAACCAAGCCGGCTCTTTCATGAAAAACGGGAGGCATTAATAGAGAAAAAATACGATGTGGATGAAATTCAGCAGAGAATTCTAAACGGTGATGGAGGAAGCTGGATTAAGGAAACGTATGACCCGGATGCAATTTTTCAGTTAGATCGTTATCATGTTTATCAGGAAATCCTGCGAAAGATAAATGACCGAAGTGCGCAGCGAGAAGCAAGAAATCTGTTTGAAGAAGGAAAAACAGAGGAATTATTAGAGTTTCTTTTAGTGTATGCGGACAGTGTGGAAACGACGGATGAAAAAGATAACAGGAGCAGAAATGCACGCGAGTTATATCGATATCTTAATAACAATAAAGCCGGACTGTTACCTTATCGAAAGCAGGGGAAAAAGATACCGGAACCAAGAGAAGGAATTGTATACAAAAACATGGGAGTGCAGGAATCCCAAAACTGTACCGTAATTACCATGCGGATGAAGCACCGCCGGATGAGATGGTCAGTCAAGGGAGCCAGTAACATGGCAAAAGTATTGTGCTGCAAAGAGAATAAAGAACTTTGCCGTACCATTGAGAAATATACAGATGGATTAATTTTTAATGCACGCATGAATGAAATCATGGAAACATTAAGTGCCGCAAAAACATCGAAAAAAGATGGGAAAGGAAATCGATATGTAGAATTAATGAGAGGTCATGTGCCGTTAATAGATGCAGCAGCAACCGCATCCAGAAAGGCATTTCGGAATGCGTTTATAAGATAGAGAAAAACTGAGTTTGGAATGACGGGTTTGTGACAAATGTTCGCTGCCGGTTCCTTTGGATTCCAGTAATTCCGTAGAAAAACTTTGTGACGAGTGGGTTTTGAGTATGTCGGTATGTGGCACTGGTAGTTTCAGTGCCCATACCGCTACGCACTCAACGAGCGAGAGCGCCCACGAGACGCAA
>ERZ779992.1418-NODE-1418-length-12853-cov-3.099703_pt1 | contig 12853 bp, 7 predicted proteins | sample MGYA00511934_ERZ779992 | MGnify/ENA primary metagenome ERZ779992 (study PRJEB29588, sample SAMEA2163248) | human gut metagenome | biome: human gut; feature: human-associated habitat; material: faeces | place: Denmark | collected 2008/2010 ...
TATTATTTACATCATTTTTCTTATTTACACCATCTAAGGACTTCATTGTCGGGAACAGGAGAACATCCCTGATCGCCTGTGAATCTGTAAGGAGCATAACCAGTCTGTCTATACCATAACCTATACCGCCTGTAGGTGGCATACCGATCTCAAGTGCATTGAGGAAATCCTCATCTGTGTGCTCAGCCTCGTCGTCTCCGGCTGCTGCGTTCGCATCCTGAGCGGCAAATCTCTCACGCTGATCGATCGGATCGTTAAGCTCTGAGTAAGCGTTACACATCTCCCATGTGTTGATAAAGAGCTCGAAACGCTCAACCTTTGTAGGATCTGAAGGCTTCTTCTTTGTAAGTGGTGAGATCTCTATCGGGTGATCCATGATAAATGTAGGCTGGATCAGATTCTCTTCACAGAACTCCTCAAAGAACAGGTTCACGATATCGCCCTTCTTGTGACGCTCCTCGTACTCTACATGATGCTCGTCAGCGATCTTCTTCGCCTCAGCATCATCAGCAACCTGATCAAAATCAACACCTGTATATTTCTTGATAGCATCGACCATAGTCAGACGCTCAAATGGCTTGCCAAAGTCGATCTCTATTCCGTTGTATGAGATCTTGGTGCTTCCACATACCTTTTCTGCAAGGTAACGGAACATGGACTCTGTCAGCTCCATCATACCATAGTAATCTGTGTATGCCTGATATAACTCCATGAGGGTGAACTCAGGGTTGTGACGTGTGTCAACGCCCTCATTACGGAACACTCTTCCAATCTCATATACTCTCTCAAGACCACCGACGATAAGTCTCTTGAGATAAAGCTCCAATGATATACGAAGCTTTACATCCTCATCGAGCGCATTGTAATGTGTCTCAAATGGTCTCGCTGCAGCACCGCCTGCATTGGATACAAGCATAGGAGTCTCGACTTCCATGAAATCACGTCCAGCCAGGAAATTACGGATCTCCTTTAATATCTGTGATCTCTTGATGAATACCTCCTTGCTGTCCTGATTCATGATCAGATCCACATATCTCTGACGATATCTCATATCTGTATCTGTCAGTCCATGGAACTTCTCCGGGAGCATCTGAAGTGACTTGGACAGAAGTGTTATCTCTTCAGCATGTATGGATATCTCGCCCATCTTTGTTCTGAAAGCATATCCTTTTACACCATATATGTCACCTATATCTGACTTCTTAAAGTCAGCATATGACTCCTCGCCGATCTGATCTCTGGCAACATATACCTGAATATTGCCCTTGAGATCCTGAATATTACAGAAAGAAGCCTTACCCATGACACGCTTGAACATCATACGTCCCGCAATGCTCACATTGATAGGTGAAGCGTCCATGATTGCTCTTTTCTCATTGTAATCGTTGTTGATAACTTCTCTCTTCTCTGCCTCGTCAAGACCTTCTACTGAAGGCTCCTGTCTTCCCGCAAGGAGCTCAGCCTCGAGTGCTGTGTACATGTCCTTTACTTCTATACTGTGCTGCTGCACATCGTACTTAGTTATAACAAATGGATCCTTGCCTGCTGCCTGAAGATCTGCCAGTTTCTCGCGGCGAACCATCTTCAGCTTATTAAGATCCTGCTCATTTCCCTTGTTATTCTGCTCTGCCATCTTCTCCTACAGCTCCTGTCTCTTAATATCAAGTACTCTGTACTTAAATTCTCCGTCCGGTGCCTCAACCAGAACTTCCTCACCGACCTTTGCACCCTTGAGTGCCATTCCAACCGGTGACTCATCTGAGATCTTGTTGTTCATGATATCTGCCTGTGATGAACCAACGATATCATACTCAATTTCCTCATCATACTCATAATCATACACTATTACCTTACAACCGATACCGACAACTCCTGTATCGACCTCGTCCTCATCTACGACCTCAATATTCTTAAGCATTGCCTCGAGCTGTTCGATCCTCGCCTCGATGTCTCTCTGCTCATCCTTTGCTGCATCGTACTCTGCATTCTCTGACAGATCTCCCTGCTCTCTTGCCTCCTTGATCTTGGCTGCAATCTCTCTACGTTTGTTAACCTTCAGATCCTGAAGCTCTTCCTCAATTTTTTTGAGACCTGAATAGGTAACTACATTCTTTTTCTCTGCCATCGCCGCACATACCTCCTAAAATATTCTTATGATTATATCCTATACTATGGTATAAAAAAATGCGGAAGATGGGACTTGAACCCACACGGTATTGCTACCACAGGCACCTGAAGCCTGCGCGTCTGCCAATTCCGCCACTTCCGCATGTTCACAACGAACGTTAATATAATAAACTGTCAGCTATGATATGTCAACCACTTTTTTTTCAAAATAAAGATCAAAATAAAGACTGTACCTTTTTACAAAAATACAGACCACACGACATAATATCGTATGATCTGTACTTATTTTCTGCTGATCCCCGTCTTTTATATCCTGTACGGAATCTTTATGCTTATATACTACTTAGAGCTCTTAGCACCTGCTACTGCTGAATAAGCTGACTGAGCTTTTACTCCGGCACCACTCACTGCAGCTGCTGCAACCTTATAGTAATATGTGCCACCCTTTGCCGCCTTCTTGTCAACATAGCTTGTTGTTGCCACACTGGCGATCTTGGTGTACTTACCATTCTTGCTTGTAGAACGGTATACCCAGTAACGCTGAGCACCTGCCACGGCATACCACTTTACTTTGACCTGTCCCGCTGCTGTGTTCTTTGCGCTGCCCATCTTTGGTGCTGCAAGCTTGTGCTGGTATTTAGCGAAGTACTTTGCATTACCCTCATATATATAATGGCTATTACCCCAAGCTCCTTCAAAAGATGACTGTGCCACTACATAGTATTCATAATCTGTCTTTACCGAATAATCCTTGTCCTCATACTTTGTAGCAGTTACATTACCCCTCCACTGGGTTTCTCCGCTCTGCTTGTTTGTTCTGTATACAGAATATCCTGATGCACCCGGCACAGCCTTCCAGGAAATGACAGCCGATGAATTGGTCTTTCTGGATACCTTGACTCCCGGTGCAAACGGCATACAGTTTACATTGATCTCAATTGGGGTGTCGCTGACAACTGAGCCCTTGTATGGTCTCACCCTCACATATGTGTATTTCATTCCCTTGGTACTTGTTCCAGGGTTCTTAAATCTGTATGTGTTCTTTGTGCCAGAAGAGATCTTTGCGACATTCTCTTCCTTGCCTGTATATCTGTTATACGCTGTGATCACATATCCTGATGCCCAGTAGTTCTTATCCCATGCCAGATTCGTATATATCGCAAGTGTCTTCTTGTCCTTGCTGATGGCTGTACTTATATATGTAGCTCTGAGACTATATATATTATCATCGTAGCCCATAATGACTCTTCCGGTATCATTCTGGTTCTCACATACGACCTTGCCATTTGATACATTCTGTGCCTTGAGCATAAATCTGTAAAGATGACCATTCTTCAGTCCCTTGACCGTATACGAATTGCCCTTTGTGACTCCCAGCTTGCTGTACTGATTACCGCTGATATCGGTCTGCATATACCATATCTCATATACATTAGCGCCTCTGACCTTATCCCATGTCAGCTTCACCGAAGTAGATGAGGTGATCTGCGCGATAGGAACCGGAGTGCCCATAGTCACCTTCACACCGACGGCCGCTGTGGTATTTCCAGATACCAGCTTGCCAGTCTTTGTCTCATAGTACTTTGGGATCACCTTATAATAGTAGATCTTTCCCGCCTTGACTGTGGTGTCTGTAAACTCATCACCGGTTATCGTCTTGATCTTCTTGTAGCCGCCATTTTTACTTGCCGATCTATAGATGTCAAACTGATTATAAATTCCTCTGTCTTCGATGTTTAACTTAACACCTTTGTGGTCCAACTCGGCATTTACATATATATTTTTCCAATTGTCTGCACTGACTTTAATGACAGGGGATGTTGCTATCACCTTTGTGGTCTTTATATAATCGTCCTTTTCAGCGACCACCTTTATCTGATAGTAGTACGTCCTTCCATATGCTGCATTGTAGTCATAATTATAACAGTTCGTTCCGCCATACACCGTGTTGCTGGATATCTTCTTGAATCCGGTCTTTGGATTTGTCGATCTGTATACATAATAGTCGTATTTAGCCGAAACTCTTGATAAAAATTCTGTATTTACGTATAGTGATGTATATTTAGAGTAGCCGGTCTCGTCTATCTCACTGTTCCACCAGCCGCGTGTCGTACTTTTATCCAAAACAGGAGTTTCAAACTTTCTGTTGAAAGTCTTTGTGACTGTTGAGCCATCACTTCCCTCGGCTTCAATCTTAAATGTGTATGTCACACCGGCCTTTCCGTAGAAATCTGCGTTTATATCCCAGTATCCATATGACGTCTTTCGTGACGCGAATTCAACTCCATTTACATATAATTTGGCACTCGTTCCTGAGCCCCAGGCACTTATCCCAACATGGTCATCTGTCACTGTAGCAGAATTTCCTGCTTCTATTCCGTCTATTGAAGCAGAAAATGTATCCTCTGCAACAACAGCCTGTCCCTGATCCAGGCTCTTGGTAGCCGCCATAGCCGGCGCAGCCTCTCCAAACATCAGTACAGAGGCAAGCGCTACGCATAATGCTTTGCTGATTATCTTTTTCTTCATACTCTACCCCTTTCCCTTTATTTGCTTATCTTGACGCCCTTTGCCTTGGATGCCGCTGACTTTACTGTCTGTCCGCAGTCATTTATTGTGTAGGCAACTACCTTGTAGTAGTACGTCTTTCCCTTTTTAAGCTTCTTATCTGCATATACACACACATTCTTGGACGTCGAAGCAACCTGTACATACTTTCCGTTTGCCTTATCTGAACGATATACCTTGTACACCTTTGTGTTAGCAGTCTTTGCCCATTTTACTGACGCGGTTCCCTTTGCAGGGTTTGTGACCGCTTTGATCTGAGGCGTTGAGAGTTTGTGGAAATATATACCATACCCTGCACTCCATCCACTGTTGAACGCCGTCTTTGATGTTGACGCATACACGCTGTATGTATATCCCAGTCCATTTGTCACATGTGTATCTACATATGAGGTTCCCTTTACCGTTGCCAAAGTCTGTGTGACGCCCAGAGCCGTGGTCCTGATCACTGTATATTCCGTGGCCCCCTTTACCGCCGTCCATGCAACTGTGACTGCTGTACCGGATTTTCTTGAGACCTTCATCTTCGCAGGACTTGGAAGCGTGTTAAGCTCATATCCATCATATTCTGATACACCGATGGTCTTTCCCTTGTATGGCAGTACCTCTATATCGGTGTACTTAAGCTCCTTTCCAACTACCCCCGTGTTCTTAAATGTATAGGATGTAGTCTTTCCGGATGTGATTGTCTTGACCGTCTCTTTCTTGTTTGTATAGTTGTTGTAAGCTGTTATCTTGTAGCCCGATGCATTCCAGTCTCTGTACCATGTCATCTGGTAATAAACTGCAACTGTCTTGGAATCTGCATTTGACTTTACAGGAGTCCTATTCAGATCCTGTACCGAGCTTGTGTATCCCATAATACGTCTGCTGCTTGCACTCATAGCATACTTTACTACGCTTCCAGCCTTCTTTACTGTGCGTATCTTCACATCATACTCGCCATTTGCTGCAAGGCCCTTGATGACGCATGAATTTTTCTTTGTGACAGCCTTCTTTACAAATGCGTCACCTACCACATCTGATCTTCTGCACCATACCTCATATGACACATCTGCGCTGTTTTCTGCATACCATTCACACTTCATTGAATTTGTGCCAACCTGTGTGAGTGTTGGTGCCGAACCGTCCATAAGATACTTTGCTGCAACGGCTTTTGTCGTGTTACCAGTAATCGTCTTACCGGTTGTCGAATCATAGTACATTGGAATTATCTTGTAATAATATACAGTTCCCTTTTTCACTTTTGCGTCAGTATAATAATTTGCATATGCCGTAGCTATTTTCTTAAATCCCTTCGTCGCACTGGTAGAACGGTATATATCATATCTGTTTGCCAAGTCCGACCATATACTCAGATTAACAGTTCCGTTTGCACCCTTATCTCTTCCTGATACATATGCATCAAAGCTGCACTCAGGCTTTCCATAACGAACTCCCGCAGCTCCAGACACTGCCAGAACCTTATCTGACGTAACATACTCACTTGTTCCTCTGAGTATCCTTACCTTATAGTAATATGCTGCTCCCGCCTTTGCCGTGGTGTCAACATACTCCAGGCGCCAGCTCTCTGAGGAAGTTCCCTTGTAGATGCACTTGAAACCGCCATTTGACTTTGTTGATCTGTAAACCTCATACTTATAATTGTGGCCATTCTGATTGTGGATATTCGCTGACACACGAATTCCGTCCGGCTGCTTTATACCGGTCTCACTCACCTTTCCACTTATGCTTTCGGCTGTTATTGCCGATGTACCACTCCTAAAACCAACTGACGCAGCAACCAATTTCTCCTGGGACTTAACCACCGTGCCCTCAGAATTGGCAATCCTGACCTCCACTGTGTAGGTTGCTCCCGGAACGGCATCTATCTCCTTGCTCACGCTCAAATAATATGAATCATAATCATATGACTCTTCCGCCGCTTTCTTGCCGTTGATATAAAGTACCGCCTTACAGCCAGCTCCCCCTGCACTTATCCTTATGTCTGATCCGTACTCCTCGTAAACATTCAAATAGTCTACACGCGGGGCACTCACCGCCACATCTGCTGTGCTCTCGTCAGCCACTACACTGACCGCTTCCTTGCTGTCTGCCGAGCTGCTCTCCGCCGCTGACACTATTCCCACATCACCGAATACCATCGCGGAGGCAAGAGCAATGCACAGACACTTGCTTGCAATGCCTTTTCTCATAAATTCCCCTTTCTCTTTCCCGGTCAGGTGCATCCCATGCCCTGATCCTGTCCACTTAGCCAGTCTTACAGCCTTCAGACAGGTGTTGCCATACAGGAACACCACTTCCCTGTTTTAAATAATATTAATTCTTTTTCATTTTATATACATATTTTGTTTTAGTCAACATGATTAAACTACAAAGACAAAATTATTCAAAATGCACAATCCCTTATATGCAAAAAGGCAGTGGAAATATCGTCTACTTCCACCGCCTTACATGCGATATGTTACATCAGCTATTTATTCTTCTGTTGTACTCTCTTCTGTTGTACTCTCATCTGTCGCAGATTCACTGTCCGCATCAGTTGCTGTCGCAGTCGTCTCCACCGCTCTCTTCATAAGGAAATCAAGGACGTTCTCCTCCGTCGCATAGAAGTTTAGGTCGTCCTCTGAATAGTACTTGTCAACGTCCTCATCGCTCTCCAGATCGTTCTCCTCAACAACCTTGGCCCTGTATGCTTTCACGTCCGCATCGTCAGCTATCAGGTTATTGTCAAGAGCTATACATGATACTACGATCTTCTCCTTCATGACGCTCTCAACTATTGTATGAAGCTTCTCAAGGAACGCTGCCTCATCGCTGCATCCGTAGAAATATGCCATATAAGTGCTGAAATCTATTCCATAATTCTCTGCATTCTGCTTTGCATTGTCTACAGTTGTCTGGATATATGTCTTTATCTCATCCTCTGGATACTTGTCAAATGTGACCTTCTCCTCTACCGCCTTGAGGACTGAGGTTCTATCCTCATCATCAGCTGACTTGTCCTTATCTGTCTGAAGGTCCTCCCTGAGGTGCTCTGTGTATGCATCCGTTGTGGTGTACTCTCCACCTGAAGCCTTCTTTACAAGTGCATCTGTGTACTCCGGCACTGTTGTGACCGAGATATAGTTTACGGTAACCTTGTAAGTCGCAGTCAGTCCTGCCACTGTGGTATCTGAATAATCGTCTGGATATGTAACAGTGATCTCCTTCACGTCACCAGCCTTGCTGCCTATGAGCTGATCATCACTGCCGTCACCCAATGTATTGTTGCCAATAGTAAGAGAATAACCTGTCTTGCTGTCTTTCTCCGTTCCGGATATCGTCTCAACATAGTCAACGTTAACTTTATCGCCATCTTTTATGGCGCTGGTCTTATCTTCGCTTGTCTCAGAGTTATCGTTGCAGAAACTATCTATAGAACTCTGAACATCGTCATCTGTAACCTCTCTGGAAGCCGGGACATACTCTATATCAGTATATGCTGCCTTGTCCACCACTGCGCACTTTGAATACTTGTTAAACTGGCTTTTGTTGCTGCTGCATCCGGTCATAAGTCCCGCACACATCGCCGCCATGATTCCAGCTGCTATTATCTTCTTAGCTCTCATAATATTTTTCGCTTACCCCTTCGTTATCTTTTATATATCCAGCACTTTACTCTGCTGCTTCTGTATCTGCTTCTGTGTCTGTATCTTCTGCTGTTGTAGCTTCTGTTGCAGCTGCTGTTGTCGCATCCACAGCCTTCGCATCCTTGTAAAGCACATCGTTCATGACCTTGTAAGCAAGAGCATTGTACTTGATGTCAATAGCTGACACATTGCTCCTAACGCTCTCCTCATCAACATTGTTCTTGGCTGCATAATCAGCAATATATTCATCAGTCTCCTGATCTGTAACTGTCAGTCCCTCAGCCTTCGCTATGGCACACATTACCATCTTCTCCTTCAGAGACTCCTCGCAGATATTGTATATAACCTGAGCAAATGCATCCTCGTCATCATATCCATAATAGTACTTGATATATGTTGCATAATCCATACCGTAGTTCTCAGCCTGACTCTTGATGGATGTCACAAGCTGCTGTGCACTTGCCTGTACCTCTTCTGCAGAGAGATTCGAGATCTTACAGTTGTTGATGACCTTGGTCATGATATCGCTCTGTGCACTTGCAAGGGCTGAATCCTCCTTGCTTTTATTCAGCTCCTCACGTACAGATTCCTCGTACTCCTTTGTCGTCTTGTAATCTGTGTTGTCTGAAACAAGCTTATCGTTGTATGTGGCAGGCTTATCAATCTTGATATAGTTGAGAGTAGTCTTGAACTCCGCCTCCTTGCCCGCAAGGCTTGTCTCACCATAATTTTCTGGGAATGTAGCCGTTACAGTGAATGTCTCTCCCGGCTTATGGCCTATGATCTGATCCTCAAAATTATCTATGAATGCACCGGAACCAAGTACAAGATCATAGCCACTTCCGTTGGTATTACCACCGTTGAACTCCTCTCCGTCAACTGAACCTACATAATCTATATTGACAGTGTCTCCCTTCTTTGCTGCATTTGTTGTATCCTTGTCAAATGTTCCAAGTCCATCAACAAACTCATCTATCTTCTGCTGAACCTCGTCGTCTGTAACCTCAACGTCCGTCTTGGTATACTCAATACCCTTGTAATCGCCAAGCTCAACATTCTCTGCATATTTCTCTACATACTCATCTATGCTCTCTTCATTCGCCGCTACATCCTCTGCCACGTCAGAAGCTGTAGCCTCTTTCTGAGTATCACCCTTCTTATCATCGCTCTTATCTCCGCATCCGGTCATAAATGACATGGACAATGCCAGTGCAAGAACGACCACACACCCTTTTTTGAACTTTCTCATAAATATTACCTCTTTTATTTTTTATTTGTAGAAAACCCATTTGTTAATGATAATCTTCAACGAATTAACTTATATCATATTTCTTTGTAAAAATAAAGCAATTTGACTTAATTCATACAATTCTCACAAATAGCTGTATATATGATTACTGCCTGATACCGCTTTCTATTTTGGATACGTTTTTGTGACACAATCAGCATCTTCCACATTAATCAAACGCAAAACTACAATATGTTGTGCCCACATATTTTTTTATTTTCTATATTTTGTATTTTTTACAAATAACATATGGACAAACATTTTTACGGGTGATATAATCAACGATATTGACACACGCTGTAAAAATTCTTATACACAGATCATCTGTGCAGAACATTTTACAAAGCCAGGGAAACTTGCGACGGAGCACTTAATTGTCGCTAATTTTTTTGCGGCTTTTTCAAGCCAAACACGACATATTGTGTTTCTTTTTGCTTTATCCCACTATATTTAGTGTCATATGGTTATACATAGAATTCACAACACACACAGGGAGAATGGGAAATGTTAGTAATCAAAAGAGACGGCCGTGCAGTCAATTACGACCGCAGCAAGATAATCTTAGCCATCCAAAAGGCCAATTCCGAAGTTGAACCTTGCGAAAAGATCTCTGATGAGAAGATCGAGGATATTGTCGGAAGCATCGAGGCCAAGAATAGAAAAAGAATGCTGGTCGAGGATATACAGGATATCATCGAACAGGGAATAATGGCGGACGGAAAGTTTGTCCTCGCCAAAACTTACATTATATATAGATACAGCAGAGAACTTATCAGAAAGGCGAACACCACTGATGATTCCATACTGAGTCTTATTCAGAACAGAAATAAGGACGTTATGGAGGAGAACTCCAACAAGAACGCCACGGTTGCATCGACACAGCGTGACCTCATAGCTGGCGAGGTTTCAAAGGATCTTACCAAGAGAATGCTCCTCCCTGAGAAGATATCAAAGGCTCATGAGGAAGGTGCCATCCATTTTCATGATGCTGACTACTTTCTTCAGCCTATCTTCAACTGCTGTCTTATCAACATTGGAGATATGCTTGACAACGGGACTGTCATGAACGGCAAACTCATCGAGAGTCCTAAGAGCTTCCAGGTTGCATGTACCATTGTCACACAGATCATCGCATCTGTTGCGTCAAGTCAGTACGGTGGTCAGTCTGTTGACGTTCGTCACCTGGGCAAGTACCTCAGAAAGAGCTATAACAAATACAAGAAGAGATATACTAAAGAATTTGGTGATAAGATAGATTCTGAGACACTTGAGAAGCTCATCACCGAGCGACTCAAGGACGAGCTGAAATCAGGTGTACAGACTATCCAGTACCAGATCAATACCCTGATGACGACCAATGGTCAGTCTCCATTTGTCACCCTGTTCCTCAATCTGAGGGAAGATGACGAATACATCAAGGAAAATGCCATGATCATTGAAGAGATCCTGAGACAGAGACTTGAGGGAATCAAGAACGAGGCCGGTGTATATGTAACCCCAGCTTTTCCTAAACTCATATATGTCCTCGACGAGCACAACTGCCTCAAGGGCGGCGAGTATGATTACATAACCGAACTTGCCATAAAGTGCTCAGCCAAGAGAATGTACCCTGATTACATATCAGCCAAGAAGATGCGTGAGAACTATGAAGGCAACGTATTCTCATGTATGGGATGCCGTTCATTCCTCTCACCTTGGAAGGACGAGAACGGTGAGTACAAATGGGAAGGACGTTTCAACCAGGGTGTTGTCAGCCTGAACCTTCCACAGATAGCAATACTTGCAAAGGGTGACGACGACAAGTTTTGGAGTCTGCTGGACGAGAGACTTCAGCTTTGCTACGATGCACTTATGTGCCGTCATAGAGCGCTCGAGGGTGTCACATCGGATGTCAGTCCGGTCCACTGGCAGTACGGTGCCATAGCAAGGCTCAAAAAGGGCGAGCCTATCGATAAGCTTCTTCACGGCGGTTATTCCACGCTTTCGCTCGGCTATGCCGGACTTTGGGAGTGCGTTTATGAGATAACAGGCAAAAAATTAACCGAAAAAGAGGGCGAGGAGTTTGGTCTGCGCGTAATGCAAAGGCTTAACGATGCTTGCGCCGAGTGGAAGGCTGCCGAGAATATAGACTATTCTATTTACGGTACACCGCTTGAGTCCACAACGTATAAATTCGCAAAATGTCTTCAGAACCGTTTCGGCATCATAAAGGGCGTTACAGACAGAAATTACATCACAAACTCCTATCATATCCACGTCACCGAAAAGATAGATGCATTCAGCAAACTTGAGCTTGAATCCAAATTCCAAAAGCTCTCGCCGGGCGGTGCTATTTCGTACGTTGAGGTGCCCAATATGCAGCAGAACATCCCTGCGGTACTTGAGGTAATGAAGTTTATCTACAACAATATTATGTACGCCGAGCTTAATACAAAGTCGGATTATTGCCAGGTGTGCGGCTATGACGGAGAAATACAGATAGTCGAGGAGGACGGCAAGCTTGTGTGGCGTTGCCCCAACTGCGGCAATGAGGATCAGTCTAAGATGAACGTTGCAAGACGTACCTGCGGCTATATCGGTTCTCAGTTCTGGAATCAGGGCAGAACTCAGGAAATAAAAGAAAGAGTGCTTCATCTGTAATGAATTACGGTGCTATTAAAAAATGTGACATCGCAAACGGAGTGGGCGTGCGCACGGTGCTTTTTGTATCGGGCTGCACACACCACTGCAAGGGCTGTTTCCAACCCGAAACGTGGAACTTCGATTACGGCGAAAGGTACACAAAGGAGACCGAGGATGAAATAATCGAGTCCTTAAGGCCGGACTATGTAGACGGCATAACTCTTCTCGGAGGAGAGCCGTTTGAGCCGGAAAATCAGCGTGAACTCGTAAAGCTGCTTCGGCGTATAAAAAAAGAACTGCCGCAAAAGACCGTGTGGAGCTTTTCAGGGTTCACCTATGAAGAGTTGACGGGCGACAGCCGCGCCGTGTGCGAGGTTACAAAGGAGATGCTGTCTATGCTCGATGTGCTTGTTGACGGCGAATTCGTAGAGGCTAAAAGAAATATTTCATTGAGATTTCGCGGAAGTGAAAATCAGAGACTTATTGATATGAACAAAACGCGAAAAGAGGGCAAAATAGTCCTGTGGGACAAATAAAAGCTACGGGTGCGAAGGCTTCCTTTGCATCCGTTTTGTCTTTTCGGTATATCTGAAACAGTATGCGCCGCGCTTGTTATATT
>ERZ779992.1429-NODE-1429-length-12767-cov-7.123505_pt1 | contig 12767 bp, 11 predicted proteins | sample MGYA00511934_ERZ779992 | MGnify/ENA primary metagenome ERZ779992 (study PRJEB29588, sample SAMEA2163248) | human gut metagenome | biome: human gut; feature: human-associated habitat; material: faeces | place: Denmark | collected 2008/2010 ...
ACAGCATGGCATTTAGGTCGTTAGATGTTTCAATTCCATAAGGTACGATTAAAAGCATACTCGAACAGCATGGCATTTAGGTCGTTAGATGTTTCAATTCCATAAGGTACGATTAAAAGCATACTCGAACAGCATGGCATTTAGGTCGTTAGATGTTTCAATTCCATAAGGTACGATTAAAAGTTCATGCTTCCGGAAGGCAGTAGTCCTCCCACAACGTTTCAATTCCATAAGGTACGATTAAAAGGAGGTGGCGCAGGCTGTGGGACTGAGCGATGATTACTGTTTCAATTCCATAAGGTACGATTAAAAGAAGAACAGATTGTTCTGACGGTTGTACTCTATGTATGTTTCAATTCCATAAGGTACGATTAAAAGATGAATATCTGTCATAGAAACCATTATGTGATAACGTTTCAATTCCATAAGGTACGATTAAAAGGTTACTGAATTTTATAGGTCGCGTGTAGGTCATGAGTTTCAATTCCATAAGGTACGATTAAAAGTCACTCGAAAATACGAAGTAGCGAATCCGGAAAATTGTTTCAATTCCATAAGGTACGATTAAAAGGCGACTAACAGGAAAGACGAAATAGCAAGAATACAGGCGTTTCAATTCCATAAGGTACGATTAAAAGTTCTTAGTGCTTTCCTGGATTCGTCCGTACTTAGATGTTTCAATTCCATAAGGTACGATTAAAAGCGGCCATCGTGTGATACTCTGTCGTAATAATAATACGTTTCAATTCCATAAGGTACGATTAAAAGCATGATCCAAAAGATTTTAAATCAACTTATAAGAGTTTCAATTCCATAAGGTACGATTAAAAGTATTACTTGTTTATTAATTAATATCCAAAATCACATGTTTCAATTCCATAAGGTACGATTAAAAGAGATACCAATAATTGGACATATAGTAATCTGATTATGTTTCAATTCCATAAGGTACGATTAAAAGAACGGGGTGGGCCCGTTTATTTTTTTTTGTTCGCTGTTTCAATTCCATAAGGTACGATTAAAAGTCCTCCCACTGGTTAGCGTAGAGTTCCACACCGGAGTTTCAATTCCATAAGGTACGATTAAAAGCTCTCCTTCTCAGGTATACGCTCAGGCTCCTCAGTAGTTTCAATTCCATAAGGTACGATTAAAAGTCTCAATAAAATCGCGAACGGAAGTCTCATATACTTTTGTTTCAATTCCATAAGGTACGATTAAAAGCTCACTACGAGACTGAATATACCGAGACTTAATGAAGTTTCAATTCCATAAGGTACGATTAAAAGATTAAGAGCAGAAATGATGGAACAGCGTATTTAATGTTTCAATTCCATAAGGTACGATTAAAAGCCTGCACCGCAGGAGAAGAAAGAACCAATTAATTTGTTTCAATTCCATAAGGTACGATTAAAAGTGAACTGACTCGTGAACTCATGCTCCTTCCTCCGGAGTTTCAATTCCATAAGGTACGATTAAAAGAAGCTAAGCGATGTTTCTGAAAAGAATATGAAACGTTTCAATTCCATAAGGTACGATTAAAAGTGGGACGGCACGGAGCGTCTGGACACGGTATTCATGTTTCAATTCCATAAGGTACGATTAAAAGGGGCAAGAATAGAAACAGATGCACTAAAAGCATCAAATGTTTCAATTCCATAAGGTACGATTAAAAGAAATATGAATGTGCTTTCAATCTTAACATTAAGTTGTTTCAATTCCATAAGGTACGATTAAAAGGTGGTGGCAACACGTCAATTCAGCATTATTTATAGTTTCAATTCCATAAGGTACGATTAAAAGACAAAAGTTTTTTCATGGTTAAAGAAGTTTATGTTTGTTTCAATTCCATAAGGTACGATTAAAAGCGCTGTGGAGTTAAGCGATTTTCCTTCGGACAAAGTTTCAATTCCATAAGGTACGATTAAAAGAGAAAAGAGGGTAAAGATTGAGAGCCGTTAACGTAGTTTCAATTCCATAAGGTACGATTAAAAGAAAGCCCAGATAACAAAAGCAGAACGCAGGATGAAGTTTCAATTCCATAAGGTACGATTAAAAGTCAACGCCCTTCTCTTTCCTCCTGGATATATCATTGTTTCAATTCCATAAGGTACGATTAAAAGAGCATGGAGAATTCAAGGTAAAACGTGTGTCATGAAGTTTCAATTCCATAAGGTACGATTAAAAGCTTGGTGCTGGTTCTGCTGTCGCTGGTAATGTTAGTTTCAATTCCATAAGGTACGATTAAAAGTCGAAAAACTTCATCTTTTCGGTGATATTCCTTATTGTTTCAATTCCATAAGGTACGATTAAAAGCTAGCCAGAGAATACCTCAAACTCTTCTTCGGGATGTTTCAATTCCATAAGGTACGATTAAAAGGGTTGGTCGTAATTCCGAAGGAGTTCAGGATATCGAGTTTCAATTCCATAAGGTACGATTAAAAGTATTGCAACAGTTTGGTAGACAAAGTAGAACGATGTTTCAATTCCATAAGGTACGATTAAAAGGCCGCTCGTGATTTCAACAACGGCCAACTTGATGTACGTTTCAATTCCATAAGGTACGATTAAAAGTTAGTCCGTTAAATGATTTGATATACGAAACATTGTTTCAATTCCATAAGGTACGATTAAAAGAAAACCGGAAGATCGCGGTGCCATTTCTGTATATGGTTTCAATTCCATAAGGTACGATTAAAAGTTTATCTGTCAAGCTGTTGCAATATCTTGGTTACGGGTTTCAATTCCATAAGGTACGATTAAAAGAGGAATAAGTCAACCAGTAGGATTAATAATATTAGAATGTTTCAATTCCATAAGGTACGATTAAAAGTCATACATTGAGTTCAACGAAGGTTTTGAAGAAGCGTTTCAATTCCATAAGGTACGATTAAAAGAATTCAGAGGCTGACAAGTATTTCAGGGAATTTGTGTTTCAATTCCATAAGGTACGATTAAAAGGTATACGAAACATTGGCACTTCCGTTCTTTGTTTGTTTCAATTCCATAAGGTACGATTAAAAGCTGAGCATTCCTGCTGTTAGCTATGTCCAACCAGTGTTTCAATTCCATAAGGTACGATTAAAAGTCAGGAACAGCCGGAACAGGAACAGGCGCAAAGTAACCATTCTATTTTCCGCCATGACAATTTTATCGGCTGTTTTTCAGCCGATAAAATAAAAATGTCCGCAAGAAAATATTTTTGTTTTAACATTCCGATTGATAAAAACATGGCAGAAGGGCTTTTTTGTCGCAGTCCTTACCATGAAGAATACATTCAAACAAGTGCTTCAGGTAATCCTGAGGATCTATGTCATTAAGCTTGCAGCTTTCTATCAGAGAAAAGATGAATGCCGAGTTTCCTGCTGCATCCTCACTGCCTATGTTCATACAGTTCTTGAGCAGCAGCTTTACAGGTTTCATCCTTTGCTCACAGAGGTTGTTCGATATTTCCGCAGAACCGTCCTTGAGGATATTTTTCAGGGATTTCCACTGGTTTATCGTATAGTTCACAGCCTTTCTCATCAGTTCGTTTGCCATGAGTTTGGTATCCTGCATCATCATGACCACCTTATGATGGATACGTTCAAGAATAGGTCTCGTAAGCTTAAGTCTTTTTTCCTTAATCTGCTCACCGCTGAGTTTCATTGTGCGGAACAAGTCTTCATTTCTGAACATATCACCGATAGGGTCTATTATATCCATCGCAGTTCTGTCTGATGGCAAGGCATCGACCCACAGCCTCCTGCAGTGTGTCCAGCATCCTATATGAAGCACCTTTGAGTCTTCTCCGTCGAACATCCTGTAAACCGTATATCCGTCTGTAGATACAGATCCCATAAAATGTTCAAGGAAGGTCTTTGCTACATCAGAGGCTCTGCTGCCGTTATTGTAATGATAGTAAACCAACTTGACATGCTTTGCAAAAAAAGCCCATAAATACTTTCTCCTGTAAGCCTTGCCTTCCGGTGTTTCAACTCCGACAAGTTCAGTCGTCTCGTCAACCATAAGGTATTTTGCCTGTTGTACAAACTCCTTGAAGACATCTTCCATAAACTCCCTAAGCCTGGAGATTCCGTTATGGATATAGCCGTTCAGCGTGGTGTTGCTTATGTGGATGCCTTCTCTTGCAAGCAGTCTTATCTGTCTGTTTTCAGGCATACTGAAGTCATATTTCAGACAAAGCAGACGGGCAAGCAAATCAGGGGAAAAGATTCCTCCAAGGTTTTTCAAGGGATGCTCCATCGTGTTAGTGAAAGTACCGTCTGCAAGCTTTACCCTTGCCACCTTGTACACATGTTCCACGTTATGAGCACGCACATGTTCTATAAACCTGTATTCCCACACATCAGCCATTCCGTTACGCTTCATAAGCCTTGCACCATCCGGGAGTTGGTAATAGTCTTCTATTTCATGAACAATTACCTTATCCACCTTCAGCCTGGTCTTTGCTGCACGGGGAGCAGTTTCCTTTTTCCTTGAAGGCCTGCAGTCCTGTGCAGATACGTTACCGGAAGAGGTATTGCTGCCGGTACCGTTACCATCGGTCTTATTATCATCATCACCTTTCTTGCCAGAACCGTCGTACTCGGACTTCTCCATTGCAGACTTGTCAATGTTACGGTTATTCAGCAGCCTTCTTTGTTCTGAGGTACGACCGAAACGGTGTTTCCTGCTGCCCTCAAGCTGAAGCCTGAGATTGGATATCTCATTTGCAAGCATCATGTTCACCTCGTCTTTTGCCTCAAGCTGCTTTCTCATAAGTTCCATTTCCTTTCGATTATTCTCGACTGTTGTGGACAACTCATTGATTGTATCAACCATAGCCTTGGAGTTCTCTTTGTTGGATTCTTCAATAGCCTTAAGCCTCGCAATCAGTTCGTTTACTTGTTTGCGAAGCCCCGCCTTTTCCTCATTCGCCAGACCCAGCTGGCAGCAAAGTAACTCGTATGCTCTTTCATCAATCATGATATAAAGGTACGAAAAATCAGGCAGTTACGCAAACTTTTTATCGTTTATTCTTATATTATTTTTATTGATAATCAATGTATTAATATTAATCTTTCGGACTGACGTACATCTTGTCAACTACTATGCTTTCCGTAAGATAGGCCATGTCCGACCATTGTATCCGGTAGCATTTGGAAACTTCATCAAACACAGGTTTCTTGAACTTTCCCATGACAGGACGTTTCTCGTAAAGCACATAAAAACCGCGTTCGTAATGAAGTATCTTAACGACCTTCCGGTTCCTGGACATGAACATATATACATTGGATGCATCGCTCGGGTCAAGTGACATCTCTTCCCTTATACTCTCACACAGGCGGAAGATTCCTTTCCGCAAATCAACATTACCGTTAAACAGGTAATAGTTCAGGTTAGCACTCAGTCCAAGCATATCATCCTATCATTTTATTAAGCAACAGACTCAGGTCAAGAACGCTGGTGTTTCTCAGAAACAGTGTTGCGCCTGATGTCAATTGCAGTTTTACCCACTTAATCGGAGATTCACCTTCAGGTTGTTTCACCTCCAACTTTACGGTTGGACTGTTGCAAGGCTTGCCGGTTATCCGGACTTTGGCAACCTTGGGTTGCTCAACCTGAACTGTCTTGCCTAACTTCTCGCTCCACAGCTGGTGACGCTGCCAGTTCATGAACTTGTCGTAATTTACTCCATAATCAGCACAGAACTCCCGAAGATCCTTGGTCTCGCTGCATAACTGGTAGAGGTCATATACCTCCTGGTAGTTTACTTTTTCTTTTGCCATAATCATTGTTGTTTAAGGGTTACGGCGCAAAGGTAGGTTTAGGGAACATGCGTGTCAAGGCGGAAAATAGAATGGTTACATTTTTTTTGCTGGTATTCCTGCTACAAGTGTGTAATCTGGAACGGACTTGGTGACAACGGAACCAGCAGCGATTACAGCTCCTTTTCCTATGGTTACTTTAGGAAGGATAATTACATTAGAACCAATCCATGCATAATCTTTGATTGTTACCTGAAAATCTGGTGTTGAATTACAATTGAACATAGGATCCTGGTAATCATGTTGCTCTGTCCATATACGAACTTCAGAACTGATATTAACATTGTTTCCTATACTAATTCCGTTACGCGCATCTAAAATACAACTGTCTCCAATTATACTTCCATTACCTATCTTAAGATTCCAGCTTGCTCTTATTTCTGTATTAAAATAGATAACGGTATTAGGTTGCATTGTAACGGATAATATATTCTTATAGATGTAGTTTCTTATCCTATGGGATGGAATGTTCTTTGTTTTGTGAATAAAATATTTGTAGAAGATTCCTCCGATTTTATTGTACAGGGAGGGACTATTTATATGGTTATCTTGGGATTTTGTGTATTTTTTTATGGGATAAAGTAAGAAGATATATAATATAGTCTGAGATGATATTAATATGCACCAGATGAATAGGATAATAATGAATATTAAAGATAATGTATTCATGAATTATTTGAGTAAAGTAATTAGGTAATCTTGAATGAATTTGTTAATATATTTCTCATAATGCATTCCTGAATAATGGGCATTATTGATGAGAAAGTAAAAATTTTAGTTTACGGTACATAGATAAAATTTGCCCATTTAAATCTAATAGAGAAGGATTGCCTAGATTATAAAAGTGATATCTTTTTAGATTTTTGGCTAAAAGGGGATAAAATTGCCGTTCTTTTGCTTTATCTTTTATAAGTTCTATGATTTCTAGTCTTTGTTTTCGTTTGAATAAAGTATGAATACCATATAGCCTATAAATACCTTGACTCAGATGTTCGATATAATTGTTCTCTAGATGATGTATGTATTCTTTTTTATGAGAAAAGTGTAAGCCTAATCCATATAATGTGTCTGCTATCTTGAATTGACTGTTGATTTCTATATATCTTTTTGAAAGTGAATTTACGTTATTGTTATAATAGATATATGTTTGTTGGGGTGATATACATATATATGCTGAATGCGTTAAATATTGTAATACGAAAATTTCGTCTTCATAAGATGAAATTTTTTCATCAAAGTAGATATGATTTTCTTTTATTATACTAGTCTTAAACAATTTATTCCACGGAACTCCTAATAAAGTAGTTAGTCTTAGATAAATAATTGATTCATAAATATTCTCTTTAGCAACGATTTGCTCTTTAAGAGTTATTGTCTGATACATTTCTTTTGAATAGATTTTACAACTTGTAATGTAACAGTCAGCGTTATATTTTGACAATAAATCAATAAAAACTTGTAAATAGTTTGTTTCGATGGCATCATCAGAATCTATAAAACAAAGCCATTCTCCTGTTGCATTTTGAATACCTAAATTTCTACTAGCACTGACTCCTGTATTTCGTTTATGGAAGACTTTTATTTTTTCGTTATCTTGAGCATATTTGTTACAAATTGCACCTGATTTGTCAGAACTACCGTCGTTTATAAGTAATAACTCAAAATTGGGATATGTTTGATGTAAGATACTGTCAAGACATCTTGTAAGTGCTTTTTCTGCATTGTAAACTGGTACTATTATTGAAATTTTAGGTGCATTCATTTTATTTTTAGAATAACTTGTTTAACTTTTTGAGCTATAAAAGTTTTTTCTTTTTTATCACATCCGGCCCAGTATATGCTTGTTAATGTACTTGCCACGCAGATAATGCTAATGATAAAAAAGCTATTAACAGATTCTGTTAACTGATAAAACATTATAAGTGGAATTATCGAGGAAGTACTAATGACTAATAGAATTGGTAGAATGACTTCTTTCAAGTATTCTTTTTTACTCATAGAAATCATCGGAAGTACAATAACCACACGTGCATATTGTGTCAATATTTCGACTATAATATGCACAATAAAAACATATTCAGGAGGTATATTCCAGAACTTTAAAAGAATATACGCTATTGGGACTATACATAAAAGCATAGTCCCTTCTATGAGTTGAAACTTTTTAATACGCCCTGTCGCATGAACTGATGTGACCAAAGGGCGTGATAAAGTCACCAGCATGCTTGCACATAATATTAGTCTGAGAAAGCTCACCGTATGTTCTGGTATTATACCTAACCACCATTTTAAGACTAATGGAGCTTCAAACATAAGTGGTAATGATATGATGTACAATAAAAAAAATGAGAATTTTGAACTGACTTTGATTAACTGATGCATGTATTCTAAATTGTGCTGGGCATAACTTTTTGTTATTTGGGGATTTAATGCCATCAGAAAATTATTACAAAAGTTTTGCACTATATTTTGTACTTGAACGGCAATTCCTCGTGCGGCATTTACTGTTGGACCGAAGAACATATTAAGCAAAATATTAAGACCTTGAGTATATCCGGCAACAGCTAAGCAGCCATTCATTGTCCATACTGAAAAGCCGAATATCTTTTTAAACAATTGTTTGTCTAACGAAATTCTTGCTTTAGCTTCTTCAAAGTGTCTTACACAATACACCCCATATATTATTCTATCCAGAAGTTGAATGCAGAAGAATAGGATGGCATACACAATAAGTTTGTCAAATGGAATTACTACAAGTAAATAAACAATCAATAATTTAAGCACTGCATCGATGATTGAGATATAGGCAAAAGCCTTCATTCGCTCATGTGCAATAATAATTGCATTGTACGGTACGCTGATGATATTGAGTACAAAAGAGAATATTGAGAACTGATACACCCATAATGCAGCAGTCATTCTGTTTTCTGGTGTTTGAAGTTTATTCAATACAAACCATAGACCAACAGTTTCTCCTAAAATAAGGATAATAAAGGCCAATAATAAATGTATAGTGATGATATTGCCAAAAGTTTTCCTTATTAAGGATAAATCCCCTACTCCTAAATCGTATGTAATAAATCGTGATGAAGCGGTACTTAAAGAATTAGACAGAAAGCTGAACATTACAACTATGCCTCCAACAACATTATATATTCCATAGTCTTCCACTCCAAGAATATTTAAAATGACTCTTGAAGTATAAAGTCCAATAGACATTAATAAAAACATTCTTACATAGAGTAGTAATGTGTTTTTAGCTATTCTTTTACTATTCTCAGATGTATTCATATTTATCATAATACTGCCCAAAGAAATAATTTAAAGAAGTTTTCGGGGTAGTGTAGACATTCACTTTTTTAATGGTTATTATTTATATCTTGTTATAGAAAATAAGATTCTTATAATCTGCACTTAATGCGCACTTTTCTTAGAGGCTGGAGATTTAGTTCCACTTTTGACAAATTCAAAGCATGTGTTGAAAAAATCAATCTGATTAAATTTAAACATAAGACGCTGATATTAGCGCGGTATATTCATCTGATCTGCATCTTTACTGGTAAGAAACTTAAATATGTCTTTTGCCTGTTCAATGGTGACACTGGATTCTCTTGAAAATTCCTCATAGGCGAAACTGAAAGGAATTTTCTTAGTGAAGGGTTTCTGCAACCGTACAGAACGGAAGAGAATATTGTATGTTCTCAAATCTTCGATGTTTTCTAAAAGTTCTGTCACAGTATCTGAGCTTTAAGGTAAATTGATACTTTAATCTACTTTTAATGGCTTATCGCATTGTGAAGCACGGGCATAAAACTTAGCGGAATTTTGTCTTTCAGGTACATGATATGAATATGTTAAGTTGTGTGTTAAAAAAGCAACCTTCGGGCACGCTTCGCCGTTACCACTCCCAGACTCTTTTAGTCAGAAATGATAAACGTCACATACCAATATACAGAATACAAAATTAATGTTTATTCAAGACATAAACAATCTTTCGGGCGGTTTTATGCCCTCTCAGGGCGTTTTTTTATTGTCGGACAAGCATACAGAAGGGTTCGTGAGATAAACGCAAGTGCGTTTACGGCTAAACGCAAGTACGTTTTACCTAAAACGCAAGTACGTTTTACTTCAAACGCAAGGGCGTTCGGACCAAAACGCAAGTGCGTTTTTGGAGGTTCTCTGAAGGTTGAGGAAAAGGGAAAACTTGACGGGTTGTCGGGGTTGGCAGGCATTTTTATAAACTATATATACGCGGGGTGTGGAAAAATACAACGCTTATATTTTTCCACACCTGTATATAGAAAGTTAGAAAAACCGGTGACAACCCGTCAACCCGTCAAGTAGCGGCACGGGGAAGGCACGGATTTTACTTCCGATCTGTGTCTTTTGTGTGAGAAATTTGAGCGCGTTGTTCTGATTTAATTCGCTCTAAATCAGTGGTAAGTGAATGGAAGAAATCGCGGAGTAACTCGTCCTGCTTCTGCGGATTGGCGGCAAGCAGGCGGTGGTACACGGCAAGGATGCGACCGAGGTATATCAGATCCGTCAGGAGCCCTTTTTAACTTTTTGAAACGTATGTGCACTCATCGGCGCCAGCCGGCACAGTTCCTGCGTGGTGAGGGTACGGCCATGCGGCAATACCTGGTGACGCCACGCTTCCAACATCTGTCCTAATTCAATTAATTTTGCTTGTTTCATAGGTTTTTTGTTTTAAAAAATAAAATTATAGTGAATTATTAGTTAAAATATTGCACTCATGCGTGCAATACGGATTTGTCAATTTAACAAACTTCTGTTACATTCGTCTTGCTGTTTCGAAAAAGTGAAATCGCAGTTTAAAACGAAAAGTGTTGCAAATTTAATAAATCATCAAATAAAACACGAGAAAATGAACAAAATGATGCTAAGTATTTTTAAGGGTTATGCCGACACGGTGCCCGTGTCGGTGACGCTTGATGAAGTAGTCCGCCTGATAAGGGAGGACAAGGTGTTGGCCGACCACACCGAGAAGTACCGTTACTACCGCTCGCAGGGGCAGAAAGCGGCTGCCGATAGGGAAAAGGCTGCCTGCCCCTGCTTTGCCGTGGCGGTGCGTTTTGAGAACGGGAAACGGAAGACCGACATCAGCGGTTGGACGGGCCTCTCGATGGTGGACTTTGACCATCTGCCCGAAGGACGGGCGGGGGAGGTGTTTGAAAAAGTGTGTGCCGACCCGCATACCGTGCTGGCCTATACCACTATCAGCGGGCAAGGGGTGAGGGTGGTGTGCCGCTACTGTCTGGAGGGGGAGACGGCCGATACCGATCGGGTGGCGTGTTACAGCCGGGTGTTCCGCAGGGTGAACGAGTATTATGGGCAACTGACGGGATGCAGTTTCGACCCTGCCTGCAAGAATGCCACGCGATTGAGTGGGCTGGCGCATGATGCGCAGGTGCATTACCATGACGGGGCAGAACCTTTCCGCTTCGACCTTTCCCGCATGAAGAAGGCGGATGAACCGCGCAGGGGACGGGTGGAGCGCGTGGTGGCCCGTATCCGCAGGGAGCTGGATGAGCAGGGTGTGGTGTATGCCCCGCATCACCATAACGAATACATTATGCGCATGGGCTATTTGCTGAACGAGTTCGGAATACCGTTGGAGCAGGCTATTGGCTGGGCTGACGGACGTTTCCCGGAATACGACGGCGATGTGACCGCCATTTTCCGCTCGTGCTATGCTGATACGGAGGCGCACGGCCGGCGGGAGGCGGAACTGTTTCGTGCCAGGAAGGAGAAGAAGGGGGAAGGACGTTCCCAACTTGCCACGCCCGAGGAGATTGAGCAGTTTCTCGCCACGCAGGCGGAGTTCCGGAAGAACGTGATTACCGGGAAGGAGGAGATGCGGCATCCCGAGGCCAAGGAGTTTGTGGAGCTGACCGACCGCCTGGTGAACTCGCTGTGGAGCCGTATGACCAAGGAGGGGCACACGGTGCGCCTGTGCGACGTGCGCTCGGTATTAGAGTCGGAGTTCGTGCCGGAATTCAACCCCTTTACGGAGTATTTCCGTTCGCTGCCCCCATGGGACGGGGTGACCGACCACATAGGGCGACTGGCAGCTACGGTGCATGTGGAGGGCGATGCGAAACTGTTTGATGATTGTTTCCGCAAGTGGCTGGTGGCCACGGTGGTGTCGCTGATGGTGAAGGAGGTGACGAACCACCAGATTTTAGTGTTAGTGGGGCGGCAGGGCTGCTACAAGACGACCTGGCTGGCGCGTCTGCTGCCGCCAGAACTGCAGCGGTATTTCTGCGTGCGCTCCAACAGCGGACGGCTGACGAAGGACGATAACTTAGCCCTGTCGGAATTTGCCCTGATATGCTTAGAGGAGATTGACGAGCTGCGCTTAGGCGACATCAACCAGCTCAAGGCGATGGTGACCCTGCCGGCGGTGAACGAACGGAGGGCGTACGGGCACTACAAGGAGAACCGTCCGCACATCGCGAGTTTCTGTGGCACGACCAACCAGCCGGAGTTTCTGAACGACCCCACGGGAAGCCGGCGCTGGCTGCCCTTTATGGTAGAGCACATAGATGATCCCTACACGCACCCCGTGGACTATGCGGGGGTGTACGGGCAGGCCCTGAAGCTGTGGCAGGACGGGTTCCGCTACTGGTTCGACGAGGAAGAAATCGCGCAGGTGAACGCGCGTAACGAGCGGTTTGAAACGGCCAGTCTGGAAACGGACTTGGTGTTGGCCTCTTTTCGTGTGCCGATGCCCGGCGAGGAATGTATGTTCCTGACAGTGGGCGAGATTCTGCAGCACATCAGCGGGGGCATGAAAAATCCCCTTAGCGCCGTCAAGGTAGGGCTCGCCCTGCGCAAGGCAGGATTCGAACAACTCCGCGTGGCGGGGAAAAGGGGATATCGGGTAGTAATGTACTCATGCGAGGAAGTAAACCGCAACCGTCATGCCATGGGGCG
>ERZ779992.1432-NODE-1432-length-12744-cov-3.084483_pt1 | contig 12744 bp, 10 predicted proteins | sample MGYA00511934_ERZ779992 | MGnify/ENA primary metagenome ERZ779992 (study PRJEB29588, sample SAMEA2163248) | human gut metagenome | biome: human gut; feature: human-associated habitat; material: faeces | place: Denmark | collected 2008/2010 ...
GTAAGATTTGCCTCTCATCGTAGCTACTGCCTGTGCAGCACGTGCAAAACGAAGAATCTTTTCTGATACATCTTCAGGGATTGTGTTGTCGTCCAAATCTTGAACGTCGCGTCCGTAGATACCGAATGCGGGAAGGCCTTTTTGTGCGTGTCCGGCAAGTACGGCAGCAAGGTATACAGCTCCCGGACGTTCTGTGCCGTTGAATCCCCAGACTGCTTTCGGCCAGTGCGGGTGCATATCCATTGTTTCGGAGCCATAGCACCAGCAACTGGTTACGGTAATGGTGGCACCTACTCCTTCGCGTTCGAATTTCTCGGCACAAGCAGCGCTTTCGGCTACACGACCGATGGTGCTGTCTGCTATTACACACTCTACGGGGCTTCCGTCACCGTTTTTCAAGTTGGATGAAATCAGTTCGGCAACAGCTTTTGCCAGGTTCATAGTCTTGTCTTCAAGGCTTTCGCGGACACCACCCTGGCGACCGTCGATAGTGGGACGAATCCCGATTTTAGGATACTTTTTCATGATATACATAGGTTTTAGTTATTAAATTGAATTTCTTAAATGGACTTTCTTAAATGGACTTCGGTAGGAAGATAAGTTCTTATTTCCTGTCCGGTTAGCACAAATTCTGCGGCTTTCCTCCCCAGCTCTTCCCAGTTGATACTTAGTACGGTGATCCCTTGGTCTATTACCTCGTAGGCAGGAGTGTCATTGTAGGCTATCAGTCCGAAATCTTCTCCGCATTTCAGCCCGGTCGTCCGGCTTTGCTTGATTATATTGACTACCTCTATCTGACGGATTGCAATGTACACTTCTCCTTTGCGGACTTGTATCCGGTCTGTATTTTCCACAATGGCTGAATCAATGTGATAATCCTGACAGAAACAATTGAAATACTGACAACTGCTACGGGGGTGTTTGATGTCTTCGGGAAATAAAAGTACTAGTCTCTGATATTTTCTCAAATGTTCTTTTAATGCGGCCAATGCATGATAAAAGGAATCGTCAAAATCCTGACATACGTATGAATAATCCTTTTTATCGAACTTCCCGAAATCCAACAGCAGTAACTTAGACGAATCTATTTTGTAAAGATGGGGGGATAGTTTCTCATTGTCGAAGTTCATCACAATGTATTTGTTGTATCTGCCTATTGATTCACGTAAGATGGTATTGAAAAGTCGTTCATTATATTGATGAAACAATAAATCTACTTTGTAGTTGATGGATAGTTTTTTGATAAAACTATTATATAACGAGTATTTAAAGGGAGAATACTCGTCCAGCAGAAGCAGAATGTTTGTAAGCTTGTTGGTAACGTAGTAACCTTTTCCCGGAGTAGAGTCTATTATTCCCCGGTCTTTTAAATCAATGAATGCTTTGAATACTGTATCCCGCGATACTTGATAGTCACGGCTCAGTTTGTTGATGGACGGTAATGTGCAGTCCGATCTATATTTGCCCATGGAAATCTCCTGACTGAGTAAATCAGCCAGTTGTTTCACTTTAGTGGTCTGCTGTCCAAAGGTAACTTTCATGAACTGTTTAAGGTTTTACGCGGACAATGCAAACTGTGCTGAACTGTCCCGATGCAAAGGAATGCAATTTATTCATAAACAGCAAGATAAAATGGCATGTTTTATAACACAAGAATCGATGCTTCTATATCGATTTCCGGAAGAATGTGTAGTACGTACTAATCAAATAATATAATTAGAGTATTTGCCGAAGTATATTAACCGCATTACAGAACAAAGGGGGGGAGTCGTGTCTTGCCGGTGCGCCGGATATTGTTTTGCTGGTTTGTGAAATGATTGCCGGGCGTATGAATGCAAAATTGACTCGGGATATGGAATTTAAAGACGGACTGCATTTTATCATCAAACTTCCTTTATAAAAAATAGGTGAAACATTATTCATTGACAGGGCTTTTTTGTACCTTTGCACCCGGAAAAAGCAAGGATAAACTTTAAACAAAATAAGATTATGAGTAAAAAAGCCCTTTTAATGATTCTTGATGGTTGGGGTATCGGCGATCAAGGTAAAGACGATGTAATCTTTAACACTCCCACTCCTTATTGGGATTCTCTGTTGGCAAACTATCCGCACTCTGAATTGCAGGCTAGCGGTGAGAACGTTGGTTTGCCCGACGGACAGATGGGTAACTCCGAAGTAGGACACTTGAATATCGGTGCAGGACGTATCGTTTACCAAGACTTGGTAAAGATTAACCGTGCATGTGCCGACAACAGCATAATGAAGAATCCCGAGATTGTTTCCGCTTTCTCTTACGCAAAGGAAAATGGCAAGAATATTCACTTTATGGGATTGACTTCAAACGGTGGTGTACACAGTTCATTCGATCATTTGTTCAAACTTTGCGATATCTCTAAAGAATATGGCATTGAAAATACATTTATCCACTGCTTTATGGATGGTCGTGACACAGACCCGAAGAGTGGTAAAGGCTTTATCGAACAACTGACTGCGCACTGCGAAAAATCAGCCGGTAAAATCGCTTCTATCGTTGGTCGCTTCTATGCTATGGATCGTGACAAGCGTTGGGAACGTGTGAAAGAAGCATACGACCTGTTGGTTGAAGGTAAAGGAAAGCAAGCCGCCGATATGGTTCAGGCTATGCAGGAATCATACGATGAAGGTGTTACAGACGAATTCATCAAACCGATCAATAACTCTACCGTAGACGGTACCATCAAAGAAGGTGATGTGGTTATCTTCTTCAACTATCGTAACGACCGTGCCAAGGAATTGACTGTTGTGCTGACTCAACAGGATATGCCGGAACAAGGTATGCATACTATTCCGGGCTTGCAGTTTTATTGCATGACTCCGTATGATGCATCTTTCAAAGGTGTTCATATTCTGTTCGACAAGGAGAATGTTCAAAATACATTGGGTGAATACCTGGCTGCTAACGGTAAGACTCAACTGCACATCGCAGAAACAGAAAAGTATGCTCACGTAACTTTCTTCTTCAATGGTGGTCGTGAAACTCCGTATGATGCCGAAGAGCGTATCTTGGTTCCATCTCCGAAAGTAGCTACTTACGACTTGAAGCCTGAGATGAGTGCTTATGAAGTGAAGGATAAATTGGTAGAAGCTATCAAGACCCAGAAGTTCGATTTCATTGTTGTGAATTACGCTAATGGTGATATGGTAGGTCATACAGGTATCTATGAAGCTATTGAAAAAGCAGTGAAGGCTATTGACGAGTGTGTAAAAGATACAGTGGAAGCTGCCAAGGCTAATGATTATGAAGTAATCATTATTGCCGACCACGGTAATGCCGACCATGCACTGAATGAAGATGGTACACCTAATACGGCTCACTCTTTGAACCCTGTTCCATTTGTATATGTAACAGAGAACAAGAATGCCAAAGTAGAAAATGGGGTATTGGCAGATGTTGCTCCCTCTATCCTGCACATTCTGGGTATGCCTCAGCCTGCTGACATGACCGGACGGGATTTAATAAAATAATGTAGGAAGTATATTTATTTGTCATTCTGAACAAGGTGAGGAATCTGTAATGAAGCATGGATTCGCCACTTTGTTCGGAATGACATTTTAATTTAATAAGAGATGATACAGATAGATGATGTTGTAATCTCCTTTGATGTGTTTCGTGAGAAATTTCTTTGTAATCTCGATGCCTGTAAAGGTGAGTGCTGCATAGAGGGAGATGCCGGTGCACCGGTGGAATTGGATGAAGTGGAAAAACTGGAAGAGGTGCTTCCTGTTATTTGGGATGAACTTTCACCCGAGGCCCGGGCGGTAATTGATAAACAAGGAGTGGTTTATACAGATGAAGAAGGTGATTTGGTAACTTCTATTGTCAATCATAAAGATTGTGTATTTACCTGCTATGATGAGAAAGGGTACTGTTATTGTGCCATTGAGAAAGCCTTCCGGGCAGGTAAGACCGATTTCTATAAGCCAATCTCTTGTCATCTTTACCCCATCCGTATAGGTGATTATGGCCCTTACAAAGCGGTGAATTACCATCGTTGGGATGTATGTAAAGCCGCAGTGTTATTGGGAAAAAAAGAGAACCTTCCTGTATACAAGTTCTTAAAGGAACCGTTGGTGCGGAAATTTGGTGAAGAATGGTATAAAGAGCTGGAGGTTGCGGCAGAAGAATTGAAGAAAAGAGGAATGATTTAAGCATCTTCGATTTTTATCATTCCTGATTTATTACATTAACCGAAATTTAATACTACGAAAATACCCTATGAAAAGACTACTCTTGTCATGCTGTATTCTATTATGCGCCGTTTCGACCTTGAAGGCGCAAGAACAGCCATTAATCAGTCCGGACGATTCTATCCGTAGTTTGGTGGGACGTTTGTTTCCTAATAGCAATCCGAATCTTTCGGCACACATGAACCTGCAATTCTCCACTTCGGGAGTTGCCAACTTTATTGAAGGAGATTTAGAGGATGCCTCTTTTAAATTGAATCGTGTGAAACTGGAGATATTAGGTTCTTTCAGTAAACAATTCTCTTATCATTTCCGTCAGTCATTTAATAAATACAGCAATCCTCACTCGTTGGACAACTTATCCTCTTCCATTGAGTATGCTTTGGTGAATTGGAAAATGTCTGACCGGTTTACTTTGACCGTCGGGAAACAAGACATTGCTTTGGGTGGTTATGAATATTATGTTAATGCCATCAAAGTCCGCGAGTATAGTGAGTTTAATGATAACATCAGTTGCTATCAGGCAGGAGTAGCGGGAAGATTCAATCTGTCATCCACCAATGAGTTGGTGCTTCAGGTAGTAAATAACCGTAGTGGAGAAAATGATGAAACCTATCTTTACGGTTTGCCACAAGGAGTGGAAAAAGCTAAAGTTCCTGTTCTGTCAACAGTCAATTGGAACGGGTTCTTCTTTGATAACGCGGTACAATTACGATATGCGGCCTCATACGGGCAGCTGGCGGAAGGCAAGAATCTTTATTGTTTTACGGCGGGTAATATTTATGAGAAAGGCCCTGTTATTGCTTATATTGATTTAATGTATTCTCGTGAAGGACTGGATAGCAAAGGTATTATCAGTGATTTGCAAGGTCCTGTTTTAATGACTCCATCTACGGCGCAGAATGCAGAATACTTTACTACGGTGGTGAATTTTGACTATCGTATCCATCCTAATTGGAATCTTTACCTGAAAGGTGCTTATGAAACAGCGGGTATCTATAAAACAAACGGACCTTTTGAGAAAGGACTTTATCGTACTACATGGAATGTGCAGGCTTGTGTGGAATATTTCCCGATGCGTAATAGTGAACTGCTTATTTTTGCTCATCTTTTATATAAAGGGCATCATTTGACCCGGCGTGCGCAGGCTTTGGGAGGTATGAGTCCGGACACGCAACGTATTTCTATCGGGTTGGTTTACTCTATTCCCGTTTTTTGATGTTCCTTATCATATCTTCACTCCGTTCCGTTTGATATTTCACATGGGTGAAGCAACTGCTTCACCCATGTGACAACGGCTGTTTACCTAAGTGAAATCGCTTCTTCACCAAGGTGAAGCAATGAACGCAGCCGGACAAAAATACAAGAAAAAAGGCTTACCTTTTTATTTCAATGAGGTTGTTTCCCCTTTTCATTGCAAGACCGGGGAAATACGCTATATTTGTGAAATAATTAATTACTTCAACTAACAACACAGAATATTATAATGAAAAAGACTGTCCTTTTTTTTCTGATGATTATATTGATAGCCTCGTGCCATCAAGAAGAAATTCCTTCTGTTTCCGATAAACCGGAAGGGAATCAGCTGATTTTTGATTTATCAGATGAAGATGTACTTCAGGGTTGTATTTATGTGAAACTGAAAGAAGAACCTACAGAAGAGGTGCAGGTAAGGAGTATTGGCAACACGGTAAGGACAGGAATTAAGGTGTTGGACCGGGCTGCCTCTTCTTTGAAAATAGAGAGAATGGAACGTACGTTTCCCTACGCCGGCAAATTTGAAGAACGTACTCGTAAGGAGGGGCTTCATTTATGGTACAATGTTTGGTTCTCCAAAGAAACATCAGCGACTCGTGCTGCTGCTGAAGTGGCTTTTCTAGATGGTATTGAAATGGCTGTTCCTGTTCCTAAAATAGTTTCCAGGGCAAGGCCGGAAACAGTATGGGATATGTATGGTGCCAGAGTGGGAGAGTGGTTGTTCGATGATCCGGATTTATCCAAACAATGGTATTTTGATAATCCCGGTACAGAATTCTGGCAGAGGGAAAGTGCGGATATCCGTTTAGTTGATGTGTGGAAACAATACAATGGGAATCCGGCTATTATTGTAGCGGTTGTAGATGGAGGCATTAATCAGGAACATCCTGATTTGCAGGATAATTTATGGACGAATCCGGGTGAGATACCAAAGAATGGTATAGATGATGATGGCAATGGGTATATAGATGATGTACATGGTTATAATTTTGTAGATGATAATGCAATTTTGGTCCCTCATCGTCACGGAACTCATGTGGCGGGTATCATTGGTGCGACAAATAATAATGGAACAGGTATCAGCAGCATTGCAGGAGGGAACGGAACTCCCGGAAGTGGGGTGAAACTCATGAGTTGCCAAATTTTAAAAAGTCTGACTTCCACTGGAGGAGAAGTCGCTTCTGATCCGTTTATTGCTGCCGCTATTAAATATGGTGCTGATAATGGAGCTGTTATCAGTCAGAATAGTTGGGGATACGCTGTCGGAACGGGGAGGAATACCTCTTCATATATTAATCCTGTACATAAGGAAGCCATTGATTACTTTATAAAATATGCCGGATGTGATAACAACGGAGAGCAACTTGACGGAAGTCCAATGAAAGGAGGGATTGTATTGTTTGCATCAGGCAATGCGAATACTTCTGACCCCAGGATAGCGGCGCCGGCTGATTATGACAAGGTAGTTGCGGTTGCAGCCATTGAGGCCGATTATAGAAAGGCTTCTTATTCCAATTATGGTACATATATGGATATTTCTGCTCCCGGAGGAGCATTGAACGGAGATGGGCGGATATGGAGTACGACCACAAAACTGGCCGGTAATTATGAATATCTGGCCGGTACATCTATGGCGTGTCCGCTGGTCAGCGGTGTGGCGGCACTGGTGATAGAGAAGTATGGGGTAGGCAAGAAAGGGTTTACACCGGAAACTCTGAAGGAAATCCTCTATCAAAGCGCATACGATTTGGATGAATATAATCCGAGGTATACCGGCCAGTTGGGGCACGGATGCGTGGATGCCACAGCTGCTTTAAAGATAGATGTTTCTAATCTTCATCCTTTTACATTGAAGTCCAATCAGGTAACTGATAATACTCTGATATTTAGTGTAAGCAGCAGTATGGCTGGTAATGGAGAACTGACTTTGTATAATGGCATTGGCAATAAGGTTCTGAGTCTTCATTTGGAACTTGAAGCCGCCTCCTTGCATTCTGTGGACATAACCAAGCTTTCTGCCGGATATTATACATTGGTGTACCGAGCGAACGGGATGGAGATCAGAGAGAAATTTATCAAGTACTAATCCTGATAAAATGAAATAGGACATGAAACGAATAGGACTATATCTGTTTATAATAGGCATAACTTTTACTAAAGCTTATGGACAAGAGGATTCCGGACCTGTCAATACCGGAGCGGCAAACTATCTGACTATACCGGTTGATGCGCGCAGCGCAGCCATGGGAGGTGCCGGTGTGGCGATTTCGAGGGGAAATAATGCCGTTTTCCATAATGGTGCGGCAACTTTATCGGAGCCCATGCACAAAGGTGGGGTTACGTATACTTATTCCCCGTGGATGCGTGACTATGAGTCTGGATACTCTCTTCATAGTTTAGGCGGTTTTTATAAAATTAATAAGCGCAATGCCATTCTGTTAGGTTTCCGTTATTTCGGCTATCCGGAGATGGATGGAATAGGGGAGGATGCTTCGGGAATACATCCCAAAGAAATAGCTGTGGAGGCAGGTTATGCATACGAGGTCATAAAGAATCTTTCGGTTTCCGCTACTTTTAAATATCTGTTTTCGGATATGGGTAAGATAGGAAATAGCAACGGTGCGAGTTCTGTGGCTTTTGATTTGGGGATATTATATAAGCGTGAGATAAAGGATTGGGAAGGTGCCGGTTGGTCGGTCGGGATTCATGCGAGTAATCTTGGACCGAAAATAAAATACCTAACCTCTAAAGAGGCTCTTCCTGCAATGGTCAAAGTAGGAGGTGCTGCTGACTTGCCTTTTGCATCAATGCATAGGTTGACTTTGACCGCTGATCTGGGTTACAGGCTTTCCCCCGATGATGTACAGGCGTTAAATGTAAGTGCCGGGGCGGAATATGCATGGATGGAGCATCTCATGTTGCGTGGCGGTTATCATTATGGTGATAAGAATAAAGGAGATGCCAGTTATGCTACGGCCGGGGCAGGAGTGGAATATGCAGGTGTGCATTTGGATTTTGCGTGGATGTTTGCGGGACATGAATGTCTTGCCAGAAATACGTTTTGGATTTCTTTAGGATACTCTTTTTAACTCTTGCACGGTTAGTCCTAGAAGCCTATATACATATATTAGGCTTCTAGGTTATCGGTTATTAACAGGAAGATTATGAGTTATCTTTACTTTCTTTTTGTAGATGATTGGAATGCATTCATAATGGCTGTGGGTTTTCCGTTTTTGTCAAAGGCTCCCATATCATATCCGTTCCATTCGTAACATTCCGGTTCCCAGTACCATACACCAGCGCAAGATTCCATGTCTCGGGCTTTGTTTATAAAATCGGCAAGGACTTGGGCGGAAGCGGAATCATTTTGTTTTACCCCTATTTCGGTTATCATGACTTTTACTTGGAAAGTCTTTGCTAGTTGGCTGATGTGTTTTAATGCTAACAAGTTCATTTCTTGCCATAATTTTGTGGAATGAGTTTGTGGATAGTGTGACAGGCCAATCATATCCAATTTTCCTCCAGCTTCTTTGAACTGCTTGAACCACCAAGTTAAGTCGTCCCAGGCATTGTCTATGTGAACAATAACGATACTTTGGGGGAAGATTTTTTTTACGGCATCGTAGCCGGTATTGACAAACTCGGCCAGATTTTGTGTGTTTTGTGGATATTTCACTCGCTCATTGGTACTGTTTAAGCCTTTGACATCACATTCTCGGATATCATAGAATGCACCGCTGAGTGCGACATTCTTTACTGAATTCAGCCTTCAACTCTCCGTCATAATAGATTTTGATCTGATTCTCATCCCACAACATTCCTGGACGGATTTCGTTACCCACTTGTACCCATCGTGGGGATATGTCTTCCGCCTTTAATGCTTGCAAGATGTCGATGGTATGGGCGGCAATGGCCGTCTTTAGTTCCGCTACTGATTTGCCGATCCATGCCTTGGGCTTGAACTGTTGTCCGGGATCAGCCCATGAGTCGCTGTAATGGAAGTCTACCATGACATCCAGACCTTGTTCTTTGGCTCGTCGGGCTTTGTTCACAACGTCTTGTTTACCGTTCCATCTGTCTTTGGGATTTACCCATACGCGCAGGCGGATGGCATTTATGCCCAGCTCTTTCATCAGTTGGAAGCAGTCGGTTTCTATGCCTTCATGATTGTAAAACTTCAACCCTTTTTTTTCCATTTCACTCACCCAACTGATGTCGGCTCCTTGAGTAAAACTGGTTTTGGAAGGTGCTGGTGTATCGGAATTATCTGTTCCGGACTGTTCGTTGCCGTGGCTTCCGCAAGCTGACGAGGATAATACCAGCAAAGCGGTTAGCATATATTTCTTGAGGTTATGATATATTTCTTTCATGTGTTTTCGTATATTAGTTTTTTAGAAGATAGACAACGGAGGCATATCCGTCTAGTTTTAAATAAAAGTTTCCATGGTCTTCCTTCTCCTGTACATTTCCGGATACGGCGATAGCTTTCTCCGTCCTGTCCGTCAAGGGAATCTCTATTTCAGAATTGCCAAAATTATGAATAACCAATAGTTTCTCGCTATCTTTAGTCATGTACCAGGCGGCAATACTTTTGTATTTTTTTTCTCCCTCTCCCGATTCGTTGAACAGAGCATGACGGGTCATGGTTCCTTGGGCCAGCGCTGGATAGGTGTTACGCAATGCGGTAAAGATCAAGTAGGTATTCAATACTGACTGATGGTCTGCCGTCTGTTTGGTTACATCGGGGATGTTTGTGCTTACTGTGGCATCTATTTTGTCGGTATAGTGGGTGGTATAACTGTCTCCCCACAACATAGGTCCGCGTACATATTCATCTCCTTTGTCTTTGGTGCCGTATAATCCTAGTTCTTCACCATAATAAATATAAGGTGAGCCGGGAGTAGTGAGCAGGACAGCGGCTGCTAATTTCTCCTTGGCGGTAGATTTACCTAGCTTGGAGGCTGCACGATCTTCATCATGGTTGCTTAGTTTGGTTGCTGCGATGTACCCGGGACGATAGGCGGCATATTCTTGCCTATAGTTCAGGATGTCTTTGGTGAAATAACATCCGGTGGCATTATTGAGAGCCCATTCCAGACGATACCAGAAAGAGAACTCGAACAAAGCGGGCAGACCGGCATAATAGGGGGCTACTTCGTTGTATTCGGACAGAACTTCACCCACCATGTAGAAATTGTCCGTGTGTCCTTTTTGCTTGTAATAAGTGTTCATGTCTTCGTAGAACATATTCAGAAAACGGGGATTTTCGTTGCTGGTAGCACTGTGGTAGATGTGCTTGACAGCATCCAGCCGCAGTCCGTCCACACCTCGGTCTATCCATCCTTTGGCACTGTTTGCCATGGCTATGTACGCAGGGGAAGAAGTGGCTTGTTCCACCGCACCATAGTTGAGGTCGGCAAAGTAGTCGGTGGCAAACTGGGAATGATAATACCATAAGTTCATGGAATCGAACAGAATATCGGCCGCTGTTTTGTTATCAAGAGTGAATGCAGTTCCCAAAGTGACTTTGTGGGAAGCAGAAGTAGCACCGTATTTAGTTCCTGCAGGCCAAGAAGGATCGTTACTAGTGCGGATTAGAAATCCCCAAGAGGAAACGAAGTCTGTGGTCAGTTCATAATGGTTGTTCCCTTTGTCATAGAATTTTTTACATATGCCTTCTCCGAAATAAAGGTATTTGGCTCCGTTTGTGCCGGGGTCAGGGTTGTCCGCATCGGCTTTTTCGGCCCGGGTTACTGTGACGGTGGGTTGCGAGGCTTTGCTCCAGTCGAGGCTGAATGTATAGATGCCTTTTACTTCTGTATCTTCGGAGGAGGTTGCGAACCATTCATTGGCGGCATATTCTTCTTTGGGTATCATGGCTATTTTTCCTTCTGCTATCTCTGTTTGAGGAGATTGGGAGAAGAGATAGTAGCTACGATAAAGATTATCAGTAGATGAGGTGGCTTCCTTGAACCAAGGGTGGGCTTTGCCCGTATGGTTCATTACATAATCCAGGTATATTTTTATGTTGCGCTTGTGGGCTTCGGTGATGAGGCGGTCGAAGTCGGCCTCTGTACCTAGTTTGGGATTGACTTTGGTATGGTCTGTCACATCATAGCCGTGATAGGACATGGCAGGATGGATGGGGGAGAGCCAGAGGGCTGTCACTCCGAGGCTGTTGATGTAATCCAGCTTGTCAATGAGTCCGTTGAGGTCGCCGTATTTGTCACCGTCTTTGTCTGCAAAGGAGTAAACTAATAATTGATAGGAGATGTCGGCACGCTTGGTACCATCCCAATTGTCGGGGGCGGCAGTGATATTTTTCCAAGTGGCGGTAGGAGGATCAGGGTTTTCGGGAGTCGGAGGAACCGGTATTTCCGGCGAATCGTCAGAACAGGCTTGTGACAGAGGTACCAAGCAAAGCAGGAATAGTATACCTACTAGAAAGAGATGGATTCGTTTCATGGTTTCTTTGTTTATAAGGGGTAAAAGAATAAGGCGGAGTACAGTATTACGGAAATTCCGCAAGCCGTAAACCGCCTTTTGTCGGTATAGGTACGGGGAGGATACAAGAAGCGTACCTATACTTGTATTGATTAGTTCTTAGTTAGGGTCAACAGGTTCATGCCGTCGCATTGAGGGATGAACCTGATGGTATAGTTTCCGGCCGTAACAGCGATGTTGCCGGCATTGAAAGTCGGTTCGGCTATCGAACCACCCCAGTTGATGTCCCAGTCATTATTGGCGCGGATTTTGATTTCACCATCCGTTAGGTTGGTGGTCAGATTCCAACTTCCATCTTCTTCGTTGTAAGTCATCGACGCCGTCATGGTCGCGGAGAACGGCATAGTATTTCGGATAGGCCTCCAGGTCGGTGCCCAGCACCTCGAAAGCCTCCTTTTCGTACCGCTTCAGATACTCCTCGAGCGTCATCGGACGCTGGGGCTTGAAGTTGAGGTAGTATGCCTCCTCGTCCGAGAGCTTCTCTCCGCGAGCCTTCTTGGCACGTGCCGCAGCCTGCTTCTCGGCCCCCTCGCGGTTGGCCTCCTCGGTCCAGCCGACGCGCTCCTCGTAGGGCTCCATCGAGGCCAGGTAGGTCAGCTCGCGCAGGTATTCGCGTGTGGCGATCCGGTCGTTGTACTTGCGCACGAGCATGCCCTTGCCCTTGAAGCGGGCGATGTAGCAAATGGCATTGGCCAGCACGGCCTTGGCCTCTTCGGTCAGGTAGGCGGGCGATGCGGCGAATCCCCACGTAAGGAAGTT
>ERZ779992.1453-NODE-1453-length-12582-cov-2.632155_pt1 | contig 12582 bp, 10 predicted proteins | sample MGYA00511934_ERZ779992 | MGnify/ENA primary metagenome ERZ779992 (study PRJEB29588, sample SAMEA2163248) | human gut metagenome | biome: human gut; feature: human-associated habitat; material: faeces | place: Denmark | collected 2008/2010 ...
GAAATTGAAAGAAAGGCTTTCTCAAATAAAAATAGATGGAAATAATACTCCAAGCACAGCAGAAGTAGATAGAATTTATGAAAATATTATAGATTTATTATAAAAAAGAGAGGATGTAGAATGCACTACATCCTCTTTAAATGTTAAAAATGTTACAAAAATGTTACAAAAATATTATATTTCGATTACATTCGCTAAAAATGTTTCAAAATGATACAAATTTTGCTATAATAAATATATCTAATTTTAGGTTAGAAAGCATTTATCAAAGGAGGAGTTTAAATTGGCAACATACAATATACCAAGAAATGTAAAAGGAGAACGGAAGGGTGTTAATGATTTTTACGACAAAATCACTAATATACACTTGTGCAGCTGGAGCTGTAGGATTGATATTCTATTTTATTTTTGGTACACTATTAAAGCTAACATGGCTTGGAATAGCATTAACTATAGCATGTGCGGCTTTAGGGTTTGTTGTGGCAACATTTAAAATTCCGGATACGAATGCACTAGAAATAACAAGAAAAGCTGGAGGAGAAAATATTGATACTACATTTTTAAAATGGATGAAATTTAAAAGAAGAGGAAATGTAATATATACATACCTTGGAACAGAGGAGGAAAAAAATAATGGATAATTTAATGAATAGCTTAACAATAATTTTGGTAATGCTTATATTTTTCATAATAATATTAGCTTTTATATACTGGTATTTAACTTACAAAAACAAGAAAAAAATTGAGGAAGAAGAAAAAGTTAATACTCCAGGTTCTACAACTAAAGTTGCAACAGAATACACAAAAAAATCAATTTTTAAATTTATGCAATTTGATAAGATTGAAGATAACATGATAGTGCAAGACAAAGGACAAAAATACTTAATGGTAATTGAGTGCGAAGGAATAAATTATGACCTTATGTCTCAAATGGAAAAAACAGCGGTTGAGGCTGGGTTTGTACAGTTTTTAAATACTTTAAGATATCCAATACAACTTTATACACAAACAAGAACAATCAACATTAGTGATAGTATTCAAAATTACAAAAGTAGATTAACAGAGATAAAGAAAGAATTAGATGCAAAACAACAAGAATATAATAGAATGCTTAAAAACGAAACCTATAATGAAAATCAATTAGATATGTTAAAAAGAGAATTAATGAGAATTAAACATTTGTATGAGTATGGACAAGATATAATTGATAACATTCAAAAAACAAGTCAAAACAAGAATGTACTTAGAAAGCATTACTACATTGTAGTTCCATACTACAGTGCAGAAATAGCTACAGATTTATTAGACGAAGAAGAAAAGAAAAATATGATTTTCTCAGAACTATATACAAGAGCACAAAGTTTAATAAGATCATTATTTGCTTGTGAAATGAAGTGTAAAATTTTAAATTCAGAAGAATTAGTAGAATTACTATATGTAGCTTATAACAGAGATGAGTCAGAAACTTACAGCGTAGAAAGGGCTATTAGAGCAGGTTACAATGAACTATATGCAACAGCACCAGATGTATTGGATAAGAGAATGAAAGCAATAGATAGTCAAATTGAAGAAAAAGCAATTGATCTTGCAAAAGAAACAATTGATGAAGTAAGACTTGAAAAAGAAAGAAAAATAAAGAAAAAAGAGGAAAATTTCGAAGAATTAGTAAAACAAATGGCAGAAGTTTTACTTAAAGAAAATGAAAAATATGTTGGTAAAGATGTTGCTGAAAAAGCAATTGAAAAGTTAAATAATACAGAAGAAGGGGGAAATACAAATGAGCAAAAAACAAAGAGAACTAGACGAATTTCAAATGCAAAATAGTTTGAGAACTGAAGAACCAGAGTATGATATTTTAAGAAAGAAAACAATAAAAGAACTAATTGCACCATCTGGAATTGATGCATCAAATATTGACCATTTAGAGATTATTTCAAATACAACAAGATATGCAAGAAGTTTCTTTGTATCAAACCTACCACGTATGTGCACATTCCCAGAGCTTTTTAGGGACATGTATTTGTTTGGAGATATAAACACATCTGTATATATTAACCCAGTACCAGAAGCAAAATCTCAAAATGAATTAAATAGGGTAATAAACCAATTAGAAACAGAGAGAATTGTTGCAGCAGATAGAGGAAATATAAACCGTGAAAGTATATTATCACAAAAAAGACTAGAGGCAGAAGGACTAAGAGATGAAATCGCATCAGGTTTTAATAAACTTTTTGAGGCATCAGTTGTAGCAACACTATTTGCATACAACTTACAAAGCTTAGATGCATATTCAAAACTTTTAGCAACAGAACTTTCTAAAACATTAGTTGGAATAAAATCTGCATGGGCCATGCAAGATGAAGCATTTCAATCTAATGTACCACTTATGAAAAATTCAATTAAAAAAACACATACTTTCGACCGTAACTCAATGGCAACAGTATTTCCTTTTACAACTTCAGAAGTAGGACACTTAACAGGAATACCTCTAGGCATGAACAAACAAACAGGAGTACCAGTTTTATTCGACAATTTCCATCCAAGCCTAGCAAACTATAACATGGTTGTATTTGCTAAATCTGGTGCTGGTAAATCTGTTACAATGAAAACATTAATATCTCGTTCAGCAGTATTAATGGGAATAGAAAGTTTAGCACTAGATGCAGAAGGTGAGTACAAAATAGTGGCAGAAAGCTTAGGAGGAATAAATGTAGTACTTAGTCCAACATCAAATACTATAATAAACCTATTCGATATTGAAGAAGAAAAAATTAAAGACGAAATAACAGGAAGAGAAAGAATAGTTCTAAATGTTGAAAATAAAATAGAAGACGTAACACAAGCTTTAATTACAATGGCAAGAGGAAGTACAAGAAGTGAAGAAGTAAACGAGCTTACAAAACAAATAATTGCTGAAGCTGTTGCGGAAGAATACACAAGATGTGGAATAACGGCAGATCCAAGCAGTTTATATGTAAATGGCCAAATGGGTAGACTGGGAAATATTGGTAGAGAAAAGAAAGAAATGCCTACAATAGGTTCTTGGTATAAAACATTACTTAAAAAAGCAGAAGAAAATACGGATGAAAACTATACATTCCACTATAGTTACTTAAAAAAGGTTATGAAACAATATGTAAGAGAGCTAAATGGACAAATGGCATATTTCGATGGACAATCTACATTTGATTTACTAGAAGGAATACCATTTATAAACCTAGATATTTCTCAACTAGAAGAAAGATTTGCAAGACCTCTTGCACAACAAATACTACTATCTTGGATATGGGAAAAATTTGTAAAGAAAAACAGTGAAGATAGAAATAAAGCAAGTAAAAAGAGAGTACTAGTTGATGAAGCATGGATGCTATTACCATTCCCAGAAGCAGTAGATTTCTTAAATAAAATGGCAAGACGTGCAAGAAAAAGAAATGTATCATTAGCTATAGTATCACAAAGATTCCAAGACTTTTATGAAAAACCAGAAGCACAAGCAGTTTTAACATCTTCTGATACAAAACTATTCTTAGCACAAGATAAATCTGAAATACAATACCTAAAAGAAGTATTCAAACTAAGTGAAGGTGAAGCAAACTTTCTAGTAACTTGTACAATAGGTGAAGGCTTATTTAAAGTAGGTGGAGATACTGCAATTTTGCAAATAACTCCAACTAGAAAAGAATTTGAATTTATGGAGACAAACTTAAATAAATTAGCAGAAAAAAATGTATAATTTATGTATGAAATTTACATAAAAACTTTAAACATAAGGAAAAATATGGTATAATAGAATAGACGAAACCTTTGAAGGAAGGGGAAAACAGTAAATGAAACAATTAATTAAAAACAATCTAACAAAAAAAATGTTAACAGTATTTATAGCACTAATAATGTTAAGTAATTTTATTATGCCAAATTATGTTTGTGCAAAATCAGCTGGAGAAAAACTTATTTCAGGTGTGTTTTATTTAATTGCTTATCTTGGAGATGTTGGTATACAAATAATGCAAACAATGATGATAGGAACCAATGAAATAAAAAATGGAAGTGAATATGAAATAAAATACTCACCAGGATTGATTTTTGCAAATGCCATTGTTTCTTTGGATGCCAACTTTATTAAACCGAATGAAACAGAATGGATATCGGGAAAAGTTACAACTAAAACAAAAAAAAATACATTAGAATATAAACAATGGACAACTTTTCGTGGAGACATTGATAGCACGAATGTTATTTATAATGGAACAACAACAGTGGGGGTTAATGCAAGTGGAAAACGTATAGATTCAGAAACAGGAGGAGGCGGCTCTGCAGAAAAAAGAGATGAACTTTTAGAAAAGTATGGGTATAATACAGCAAGTGATAAGGAAGCAAAAGGAATTGGGGCAATGACTTATACATGGACAAGTAGCGGAGTAAAATATGAACTTACTTGGTCTAGTACTAGTAATGGTGGTGGTGCAACATCTACTTTAATTCTAAAGATTTTAGAGGGAACAAGTGGTGAAACAGAAGAACAACCAGACGACTATGTAACTAAATGGCTAAATTCATATGGATATAATAAATCAAATTCTGATAAAGTCACAGAAGGAGAGACGAAAACAGAAACAGGAAAACAAACTGTAACATATGAATGGATAACAAGCGCAGATAAAAGATATCAACTGCAGAAAATATCTAATTTCCCTGCAGGTTCAAGAGATCCTAATGCAAAAGGAAGTGTTAGTGTAGCAGTATACGAAATTATAACGGTAACAGAAGTTGATGGGGATAGACCAATAGGTTCACCTGCCAACAAACTTCAAAGCTATGTATCAAAATGGTATATTGCATTAAGAACAATAGCACTAGTTGGTCTGCTATCAGTACTTTTATATATAGGTATTAGAATAATACTAAGTAGCGCGTCAGCAAACGATAAAGCAAAATATAAAAATATGCTTAAAGACTGGATCGTTGCAATATGTATACTATTTACATTACATTATATAATGGCATTTATGCTTGATATGACAGAAAATGCAAACAACATTATAAGAAATAATGTTGCAACAAAGAGCTCAAGTGAAGACTATGAAAAAGATATACTAATGAGTGACATTAGAAATAAAATTGGCGAAAGTTATAAAGATGTAAAGAAAGACATGTGGGATGTTGCGGGATATACAGTTATGTACCTTGCATTAGTAATACTAACAGGAGTGTTTACAGTGCAGTATTTAAAGAGGGTAATATATATGGCCTTCTTAACCATGATAGCACCAATGATAGCACTTACTTACCCACTAGATAAAATAAAAGATAATAAGGCACAGGCTTTTAGCTTTTGGCTAAGAGAATACATATTTAATTGTCTAATACAACCAGTACATTTCTTGCTATATACTTTATTAATAGGAAATGCTATTGATTTTGCAACAACAAATATGTTATATGCAATAGTAGCACTAGGTTTCTTAGTACCAGCAGAAAAATTAATAAAGGAAATGTTTGGAATCAAATCATCAACACCAGTAGGAACATTAGGAGCTGCAGCAGGTGGAGCAATGGTAATGAGCATGCTAAATAAAATGAAAGCAAAACCACCAAAAGGTGAAGGTAAAGATGGAAGCGGTTCAGGAGCACCAAAAGGAGTAAGAACTGCAACAAGAAGCTCAAGTGGAAGCACAAGTGCAAATGAAAATAATGAAACTGGAGCAGAAGCCGTAGCAGGAAGTGAAGGAGGAGTTCCAACAGTATCAAATGGACCAGCACCAGTAATGGCAGCAAATGCAGCAAATAGCAGTTCTAGTTCATCAAGTGGAGATAGCCGGAACAAGCGGTGGAATTGGAGCAGGTTTAAGTGCATTAGGAAAAAAATATATATATGGAGCAGATAATCTAAAGAGCTATGGCAAAAAGTTTACAAGAGTTGCTGGAGGTGCAGCCTTAGGCCTAGCAGCGGGAACTATAGGAATGGCAGCTAAAATAGCTGATGGAGATTTATTAACAAACCCAAGTGATGCGGCAACAAAGATAGTGGGTGCAGCTGGAATAGGATACCATGCAGGAGGAAATTTAACAGGAAGATTAGAAGAAGGTGCAAGCAATCTATTTGAAACCTACAAGAAGGGTGCAATGGGTGTTGAAGCATATAATAACTCAAAATTTGATAAAGATTTCTATAAAAGTGATGGATATAAACAAATAGCACAAGATGAAAAACTATTAAATGCATTTGGAGGAGAATCTGGAATAAAGGCAGCAACACAGCAATTCTTAGAAAATGGAATAACAGATGCAGACGAAATAAGAAAGGCAATGCAAAAAGGTGTAACAGGAGATGAATTAAAAGAATATTCAAAACTTGGAATAAAAGCACCAGAAGAAATTGCCAAAGCAAAGGTAAAATGGGGTTCAGCAAGTTACTATGCAAATTTAAAGAAAATAGCAAAATTTGCAAAAGGAAAGAACCAAACAGAGTTTGTTGAAACAGTAAAAAATCTTAGAATTAACGATAATACTTTAGGTGAAGATAATGCAAAAGAAATATATAAAAATATCGTAGATTTATTATAATTAACATAGGCGGATATAGCAAATTTATCTGCCTATTAAAGTAATAAAAGAAGGTGAGTAAATATGACATCAGAAGAAAGAGATAATCAAAGACAGGAAAATGAAGCTTTAAAAAGTGCAAAAGAAGTAGCTAAAAAGAAAGCCAAAAGTGAAGCTAAAAAAATAATTTTAAATGCAATAAAAACAGCTATTTTACCAGTTTTAATAGTAATGGTAAAAGTTATGGCTGTAGCATTTTTAATACTTGGTGTTGTAGCTTTATTTGATTCAATATTGGATGGAGGAGGAACCAATAAAGATAATCAAGATGACTTAATATCTTCTGTTAGAACTAGTAGTTTAGAAGCATATCTTAAGCAATTTTCACATACTGGAGATGCCCCACAAAGCTCAGATGGTATGTTTTACAAAATGTATGGTGATGGTGTTGGATGGCCTACAATAGGAAATTCCGATTTACAATGGAAATCACATCAAGATAGTTTTGCATGTCAAGGAAAGGTTTTTGACGGAGAAGAAGAAAAAACAGTTGAAAATGTTAAAGACTATGTAAATGGCTTTTTAACAAGAGGAAGCAATGCGACTTACACCAATGAAGAAGTAAGTGCAATGAACATATACATAGAAAAAGAACTTGTAGATAAAGTTGGTGACGAGGTTCGAGAAGGAGTATATAATTATGTTATTAGTTATACTAACTCAATTGAATTGTCTCAACAGCAGTTATATGCTTTAACTGCAATAGCATATAACTTTGGGCATTTACCAACAAGAAATGGCTATACTTTTGTAACTGTTTTCGAAAAGGCTGCAAGCCAATATGAGATTAATTCATGGGAATTTAATCGTTTCATTTGGGATAATTGGTGGTGTAAACTTGAAGGTGGTGCAAGTGTTCATATACCTTCAAGAGATGCACAGTTTGAAACATATGTTAAGGGAGTTTATAACTTTGCAAGTGAATCTGATGCAGGAGAGGTTTTTGCAAGAAAATACTATATATATTATACGCAAGCTCAAATAAATGCAATTAGTTATGCACCAAATCTTTCTATAACAAGAAATAGTAGCAATGAAGAAGAAATATTTACATATGAAGAAAGAGCAAATTCAGGAGGCTATGATGGTGAATTCTTAATTGCAGAAGGATATAGATTTCCTCATTACTTGCAAAAAGATTATGCTAGAAAATATGGAACTTCAGATATTCCAACATCTGGATGTGGACCAACAAGTATGGCAATGATTTTAGCTGGTTTTTGTAATGATACTTCTATAACACCAGTTACTTATGTAGATACACTAGAAGAATACTATGGAAGTAATTACAAAAGTTACTATTGGCCAGGAGAAGGAAGTGTTTATTCTGGAATATGCAATACAGACCTTTTAACTAAATATTATAATTGTAGGGCTACAGCAGTAGGTAGCACATCTCAAGCATTGGATGCACTTAAAAATGGAAAGGCAATAATAGGCAGTGAATATGGCCACATTTTAGCAGTTTTACCTCTTCCAGATGAATATAAGGATCAAGGATATATGTTTTATGTGTTAGACTCTGCAAGAGGACATAATGGACCATTTAAATCAGTAAGCCATTTTATTAGTTCTACTTCAGCACAGTTTTTAAATTTCCATTATATAATTGAGCCAATAAAATAACATAAAGGAGGTTATTTATGGAAAATAATCGGAATGAAGAAGGGTATTTTAATATTAATTTCTTTATGCATAATTGCAATTATTGTAATAATAGCTATTTTAATTAATTTATCTAATAATAAAACAAAAACAAATAATAATAAAACACAAAATGGTTTAAATACAAATGAAGAAAATAACAATATAACAAACACAGAAACAGAGATAGAAAAAGAACCAGAAGAGATGTATTTAAATAAAGAAATACATAAAGAAGATAAAACAATGGTGTTCTTTTCAGTAGAAAGAAATATAAAGAACTACATTACATATTTGAGAGTAAATAACCAAAATGCTATTAACTCTTTGAGTAATGGAATTCCAGTATTTAATGCAAATGGGTTATCTAGTAAAACAATAATAACAATTAAAGAAATGTATTCAGTTGATAATGATAATGGAACAACGTTTTTTGTAAAATTAGACTTATCAAATAATGGGGAATATACAATAAAGTTTATAGAAGATTTTATTAATGGAACTTTTAGTATATCTAGTATGACAGGTGAAGAATATAATACAAGTATATCTGGTAAAAGCAATATAGATTATACAAAGCATGTTGAAATACAGAAAAATGAATATAATACTATTCAATATACTAATATGAGTAATTCAGAAGTTGCAGAAAGGTACTTGAGAGCATATATACAAAAGGCAAGATATTCACCTGAGGAAGCATATAATACACTTGATGAAGTATACAGAAACACTAGGTTTGGAAGTCTTGAAAATTTCAAAAAATATCTTGAGGAAAAAGCTGAAGAGTTGGAATCATTAGATCCATTATCAGTAAAAGATGCCAGTGAATTTGCAACTGTTGATGAATACACAAAATATGTTAACAGCTTGAAAAAAACAGGATTAACAAAGTTTGATAAATATACAGATGGAGATATAGAATATCTAGTATGCTTAGATACATATGGCAATTATTATATATTTAAAATTTCACATGTTATGGATTATAAACTAATGTTAGATTCATATACGCTTAATACACCAAGATTTTTAGAGGAATATCAGAAATCAAATGAACAAGAAAAAGTTGAATTAACAATTAATAAAGTTTTTGAAGCATTAAATAATAAAGATTTTAAATACATATATGGAAAACTTGATGAAGATTTCAAAAATGCGAATTTCTCAAATTACAGTGATTTTGTTCAAAAAATGCAAAACAACTTTTTTGAGAGAAATACTGTTGAATTTGATGAATATGATGAAACAGATGGTGTGCATGAATATACTTTAATAATTACTGATGCAAACAACATAGATAAAAGAGAGTTAAATTTAAAGATATTTATTACACTTGGAGATAATACAGATTATACTTTGAAATTTGAGTAAAAGAGGTGGGTTAAAATGGAAGAAAAAGAAGGAAAAGATTTAGCAAAAGAGATGAAGAAAGAAAAACAAGAAGAAGAAAAATATTTTACTCATGTTAATTTAGAACTAAGCAAAATTGTTTTAAATGATGTAACAATTGGAGAAAACCAAGGAGCATATAACATTTATATAAACTATAAAGGCGAGAGTGTGCTAATTGCAACAATCGGCGAAGACGGAAAAATGAACCCTAATAGTAGTCTTTTAGAAGATGAGAAATATACAGAAGAAGATAAAAAAGCTTTAGGAAATATGCTAAATTTATTAGGTCTAGAACAAGAAGAAGTTAATATGGATAGATTCCAAGAACAAATAAAAGATAGAGAAGCATTAACAAAAGAAGAATTAGAACAAGAAAAAGAAAAGGAAAAAGAAGAAGAGATAAAAGACAATGAGCCAGAAGAACAGGAAGAAGAAATTGAAGAGGAAGAAAACCAAAAAGATGATAGTATAAAAAAAGAAGAAATTGCAAAAAAATATAATGTTGATGCAAGACAAGTTGTAAGATTAAATATCAAAGGCGAAAAAATAAATGAAGATGATACTTTCCAAAGAGCAGTAAAATATGCAAAAGGCTATGAGGAAGTTTGCGTAATTCCAGGGAAAGATATTCATTCATGGACAATTCTTGGAAGGAAAAAAGGAGAAAAGGAATTTAATGAAATTGAACAAGCTAACAAGCAAGTTCATGGAAAGAACCCAGATGTAACAATAAAAACTATCAAAAACGATAAAATAGTTGAACAAAAACCTCTTGCAACATATGATATAGATGGAGAAAACATCATGGCAATAGTAAAAAATGAATGGGGAGAACCAGAAACATTGTATTGCAGAAAACAAGATGGAGAGCAAAAATATTGGGGAACTACAGTTCCAGAATTATCTAATAAAAATGTAAGACAGCTAGGCTTTGATGAAAGATCATTTATGTCTGAAAAAAATACATCTGGAATGGACTTAGCAAAAAAAGAAGATGAGCTAGATAAAGCACAAGACTTAAATGATAGAGGAGTACCTTCAAAAGAAGAAGGAGTACAAGTTTATGAAATAGATGGAAATGCAAGACAAAATGCAGAAACCAGAAAAGAAGAAGTTGTAAAAGACTTAATGAGAAGAGATGGAATAGTTGACAAACTAACTGTACCACCAGGATATTATGAAAATAAAGCAAGCAAAGTTTTAGCATTATTAGAGCAAAATGAAGATATGCAATATGAAGAAGCAATAGATAAAGTTGAAGGTTCTGACCAGAGAGAAGAACGGTGGAATGACTCCAGGAGATAATAGAAGAAGAGAGTAAAATTGAAAACATTTACATAATATGGTATAATTAAAATATAATAATCCGTTCAGGATAATATGAAAAAGGAGACGCTTACTATGGCATTTGTATTTTTTCTCTTGTTCTTTATTGCAATATTTTTTAACCACGATGTTGCAGTTGTGCTTGTAATTATTGCAATGGCAATTAATGCAGGTAAAATCTACTTTGCATGGAAAGGACGGAAGAGTGATCGCATTGAGTGGCATAAGACACTTGTAGTGAGTGGAATAGGCATAGCAATTTGCATTGTGCTATTTCTTATCTAAGAGTTCTCTTAAAACCTAGTTTGAAAATTCAAACTAGGTTTTTTTATCTTTCTTTGAATATTTTTATTTTTTAAATACAATAATAATATTAAGGAGATGATTAATTTTGAAAACAAAAAAACTTATAATTTCTTTAATATTATTTATAACTATAATTTCTATATCAACTGTATCAAAGGCAATGTCACATTATCAAACAGTGGGAACAACAACAGGTTTAGTTACAGCATCTGCACTTAATGTAAGACAAGGGCCAGGAACAAATTATAAAGCAGTAACAATGATTTATAAAAATGCATATATACGAGTTTTTGCAAAAATAGGAGACTGGTATGTAATACAAACAAATGGTGATTATATAGGAATGGTAAGCTCAAAATATGTAAAATTAATATACCCAAAAAGCAATAATTCAAATAATCAAAATACCAATAATACAACAAACAATACAACAACAAATAATGGAAGCAGTTTAACAGCTGATGAAAAAGAGGTGTTTGATTTAATAAATGCAAAAAGAACAGCTGCAAGACTTTCTGCACTTAAAGTAGATGCAGAACTTCAAAATGTTGCAAGGGCAAAAGCTGAAGATATGGTTAAAAACAACTATTTCTCACATACATCACCAACATATGGCTCTCCATTTGATATGATGAAAAGCTTTGGTGTAAGTTATAAAACAGCAGGAGAAAACATTGCAGGAAATTCAAGCAATACAGGTGCTGTAAATGCTTGGATGAACTCAGAAGGTCATAAGGCAAATATCTTAAACAGCAGTTTTAACTACACAGGAGTTGCAGTTGTTAAAAGTTCAAAATATGGTAAAATATTTGTTCAAATGTTTATAGGAAAATAGTAAAATTCGTCCACAGTATGCACAATATGCTGTGGATATTTTTATATCTTGAAAGTAAAAACAATTCATGCTATACTAATAAATAGAGAGGGATAGCACATGAACCAAAAGCAGGCAATAAAAATTATAGAAATATTAAAAGAATATTATCCAGAAGCAACATGTAGTTTAGATTTTAAAACTCCATTTGAAATGACTGTAGCTGTTATGCTTTCTGCACAATGTACAGATGAGAGAGTTAATAAAACAACACCACTATTATTTGAAAAGTATGGAACACCAGAAAGCATTTGCAAAATGGATATAGAGGAATTAGAAAGAATTATACACCCATGTGGGTTTTATAAAAACAAAGCCAAAAATATAAAAGCAATGGCAGAAGATGTTTTGGAAAAATACAATGGCAAAATTCCAGAAAATATGAATTTAATTAACTCTAATTACGCAATTATGTCCAACAGTGAAAATGTAGC
>ERZ779992.1475-NODE-1475-length-12410-cov-2.286847_pt1 | contig 12410 bp, 10 predicted proteins | sample MGYA00511934_ERZ779992 | MGnify/ENA primary metagenome ERZ779992 (study PRJEB29588, sample SAMEA2163248) | human gut metagenome | biome: human gut; feature: human-associated habitat; material: faeces | place: Denmark | collected 2008/2010 ...
GCTATCGGCCCGGCTCTATTAACCCCGTTGGCCCGGTTGTTGGGATTACGAGTGGTGATGACCCATCACGGTCCCGATTATGATAGGCAGAAGTGGAATAAGACAGCTAAGTCTGTGCTCAGATGGGGCGAACGAATGGGGGCGAATTATGCCAACGAAGTGATTGTAATTTCTACTGTGATAGATAATATTTTACGTGAAAAGTATGATCGCACGGACGCGCACTTGATTTATAATGGCGTGAATAAGCCTGTGCCGGCAAAAGACGACAGTTATATTCGGTCGTTGGAGTTGACACCTCGACGATATGTTTTGGCCGTAGGACGTTTTGTGGAGGAGAAAGGATTCGATTTACTCATAAAAGCATTTGCTCGTATTTCCGATTCGAACTGCAAATTGGTCATAGCTGGTGATGCCGACCATGAAGATCATTATTCTGTCTCTTTAAAACGGCTGGCAGAAGAACACCATGTCGTTCTCACAGGCTTCGTAAGGGGGGCTAAATTGAATGAACTCTTTTCCCATGCGCGTTTGTTTGTCCTTCCTTCTTTTCATGAAGGATTGCCCATTGTGCTGCTCGAAGCGTTGAGTTATCGGTTGCCGGTATTGGTCAGCGACATTCCGGCGAATAGGCTTGCCTGCCTCGATGCCTCCGATTTTTTCGTTACGGGGAACATCGGCTCGTTGGAAGAGAAATTATCTTGTAAATTAGAGGGAGAAATGGAAGAACGTCATTATGATTTATCTCCTTATAATTGGGACTATATTGCGTCTCAGGTAGATTCTGTATATCGGTTAGCTAAGAAACCCCGATAATAAAAAATATTCCTTCGATAAAAATTTCCGCTATTTTCGAACTATCTTTTGTCGGTTTTGTTTTTGGAGTATAACAATGGTGTTATTATATAACAATCAAAACAAAACTGATATGAAAAAACTAATCCCAATTCTTTTTGTCGTAGCGGTATTAGCTGCATGCCAAAAAGAGCCCAGCCTTTCCAAGCTGGATGATGATTATGTGGTGTTTACCGATTATGATAAATCGGCCGACTTCGGCGAATATCTCACCTATTATATGCCGGATAGTGTCTTACTCATTACGAATAATGAAAAAGCGACCTATTGGACAAATGAAGATGCCGATTATATTCTCGAAACATTTGCCGATAATATGGCTGCTCGGGGATTCACATTGGTCGATTCGAAAGAAGATGCCGATTTAGGGTTACAGGTAAGCTATATTGAAGACGTACGTTATTTCGTCGATTATCCCAATGACTATTGGTGGTGGGGATATCCCGGATATTGGGGACCCGGATATTGGGGATCATATTGGAACAGTTGGTATTATCCCTATCCCGTAGTATATAGTTATAGTGTGAATTCATTTTTGGCCGAGTTAGTCGACTTAACGAATAAAAACAGTAGCAATCGACGGTTAACGATTCTTTGGGATTCCTATATGGCCGGATTGAAGAGCGGCTCCCCTAGATTAAATAGAAATTTAATAATCCAAGCGATAGACCAGTCGTTTGTTCAGTCTCCTTATTTGACGAATAAATAACGGGCTACCACATTTTGTATATTAATAAAAAGAAAACGAATTATGAAAACTATTAAACACATATCGTTATGGGTGGTAGTCGCTACTTGTATGGTAGCCGTGTCGACCCGGGGAAACGCAAAAGCCGTTTCGAGTACTTATTTTAATGTCGATTGGCAGTTTAACGCTCCTGTTGGGAACAGTTATGCCGATAAAGCCAGTGGATGGGGTATGAATTTTGAAGGTGGTTATTATGTAATGCCTAAAATGGCTATTGGAGCTTTTATTTCTTATCACACGAATAATAAATATATAGACAGGCAGACTTTGATGTTAAAGAGCAATTCGGCTCTTACGACCGACCAGCAACATTCGTTGTTTCAGCTACCCTTTGGTCTGTTGGCAAAATATCGCTTTACGACCGACGGAATTTTAGAACCTTATGCAACGGTGAAATTGGGCGCCAATTATAGTCGCATGTCTTCTTATTTGCAGGCTTGGGAGATTTATGATGACACATGGGGTTTTACCGTGTCTCCCGAAATCGGAGTGAGTATTTTCCCGAATCCGAGTGTCCGTTATGGTTTCCACGTAGCTTTGTATTATAATTATGCTACTAATAAGAGTAAAGTATTGACCTATGATATCGATGGTCGCAACAATATAGGGTTCCGTTTAGGGGTCTCTTTCTAAAAAGATTAGTCTCGGTATAAAGGGGGAATAAATGTATATTCATACACTTTATTCCCCCTTTTTTGTTAAATAAAGAGAGGGGAGTTGTGCCGTAGTGCTTTATATATTATTTTTGTCTCGATTATCAATAATATTCATACATTATGTATCATCGTTTGAGAGTAGGATTATTAGTCGTTTTCTGTTTATCTATCGGAAATTTATTCGGGCTTTTTGCCCAACATTCGACAGATTACTATTCTTTGTCGATGGTCGGAAATGCCGGAAACGGGATTTTTGCACCGTATTATTTGTCTGCCAATAAGCATGGGTTGGTAACACACAGTAAAAGCGGATATTTGCGAGCCTCGGTTTTTAAAGGCTTGGAGATGAACAAACGGTTTTCCTATGAGTTTGGTATCGATTTGGTTGGATTGATGTCTTCTACATCTCCGGTATCCTATTATTCAGACGGAAACCTGAAAACGTATAATCCGGGCGTGTCGTCTTTCTTCATACAACAAGCCTATATAGGCATGAAATACCGCATGATTTTTATATCGGCAGGTTGTCGAGAGCTTACCGATGAAGTCGTAAATTTCGAGTTGAGTTCCGGCGGGTTGGTCTGGTCGGGTAATGCACGGCCTATACCCCAAGTTAGAGCCGGATTTATCGATTTTGTAGATATTCCGTTTACGAAAGGCTGGGTACAGATTAAGGGTGAACTTGCGTATGGAAAGTTTATGGACAACGATTTTTTAAGGGACCATTACAATTATTATAATCAGTATATTACGACCGATGCTTTATATCACCATAAATCCATTTCGTTTCGTTCCAATCCCGACAAACCCTTTGTCGTAACGATCGGAGCCGAACTGGCAGCACAGTTCGGAGGCACTAAACGGTATTATGAAAAGGGTATTTTGATAGATTCTCTCACGATGAAAAGTCCGACACGCTTGAAAGATTTTTTTAAAATCTTGTTTCCGTCGTCTGGTGATGGCCAAACCAATGAAGGAGATCAGGCCTACTATTATGGAAACCATGTGGGACAATGGAATTTATCGGCGGAATACAGGTTCAAAGACAATTCTTCTGTAAGAGGTTACTTCGAATGGTATTTCGACGATGCATCAGGAATGGGAAAGTTCAATGGTTGGGACGGTCTATGGGGGCTTGAATATAAGAGCGGTAAGAAAAACTGGCTGTCGAATGTCGTTTTAGAATATTTGGATATGACCAATCAAAGTGGGCCTCTGAATTGGTGTCCGAGTGATTATAATGATCCTAAATTGGATATAGAAGCCACGGGAGCCGATGATTACTACAATAACTATTTCTATAACGGTTGGGCGCATTACGGCCTTTCCAATGGTACGGCAATGGCTAAATCCTTGTTGTACAATACAGATGGTTATATGAGATACAAGCATAACAGAATACGAGGAGTCCATTTAGGAGCGTCGGGTTATATCGCTCCTGAATGGAAATATAAAATATTAGCGTCGTATCGAACCTCTTGGGGAACGACTTTTCTTCCGTTAGCCGATACCCAACACGATATGTCGGGGCTGATAGAATGTGTTTATTCTCCGATAAAACTTTCGGGGTGGTCGTTTTCCGCTTCTTTGGCCGGAGATTGGGGCGAGTTGTATGGAGATAAATGGGGTGTTGCTATCGGTATCAGGAAAAGTGGAATTTTAACAATTGGAAAATGAAGAACAAGATGATGATTCGCCGTATTTTAATAGGATTGTTTTTGGGGATTGTTGTCACCTCTTGTACCCATAATGATGGGTATATAGGCCCTCTTTTCGGGAAATGGCAATTGATTGAGATGTGGGAGAATGGTACAATGACCCCACATGATAGCCTTTACTATAATTTTCAGAGTAGTGTCATAAAGTTACAATTGGTTCATCGGGGAGGAATAGAAAATGCAACAGACAATTATTTCGGGAGTTACGTTCGCGAAGATGACATACTGAAATTTAAAATAATGGAACCCTCTTGGTTTGAAACAGAACTACCTCCTGTTTTCAAGTTGAAAATGAACGAGGAATATACTTTTTATATTGAGAAACTTACCTCTTCCAAAATGATTTTGACCCGGGGTGAAGATGAACGCTTTGTTTTCCGAAAGTTCTGAATTTACAGATAGCGGATTTCCCGATTTTCAGAATCCTCCGAGATTTGCTTGGGATATAATTTAATGAATCCCGACCGGGGATCGAATAAGTCTTCTAATTTTTTAGCGCTGTTTCCTGAGAATAAAATGCCGTTGAGGTCAGAAGTCAGTCTGGCCGAAAACCTTTTGGGGGCGTAAAGTATTGCACCTGTCAGTTTATGTTTATAGAGCCAGATGAAACAAGTGTTAGGATTTACTCCGCGAGTTAAGTACCCTAAAATAGTTCCGACGGGAATTTCACTGCGGACCGACGAATCTAATTTAACGATTCGGTGTGTAAAGATTTCGGAAAATCGAATGTCTTTAAACCGTTCGATAGCGACTCTTTCTCCATTTTCTGTCAGGAGCCAAATACCTTCCCAACTGTCGATTGGAGCTGTATCGAAATAATGTTTGGCACTTTCTTCGGTATAATTTTCAAGAATGAAACTACGATAAGGAGGCTTACTTTCATAACGCCCTTCTTCATCTTTTATCGATGAGGAACAGAGCATACCGATGCATAGTAAAACTATGAGTTTGATTCTCATTAGAATTTATAGTTGAATCCGAAACTTAGTAATTCTTTCAGTTGGAAATGTCCGAAGTCTTTGTTCAGCGCGCGAGCATCGTCATATCGCAGATGAACAAACAAACGAGTAGAGAAGAAACGGTTGAGGATAAAGTCGAATGTATTTTCCATATCCCCTTGTACATGATCATAGTTGGTGAAATAAAACAGTCTGCAACTCCAAACCATGTTATGATAGAACTCCCATTTGATGCGCCCTTCGAAGGAGGAACCGTATTGACTCATGCTTTTCCCCGATTTGATCCCGAAGCTGGCCGCATCCATGTCGTCGTTAACGATGAATTGCAAGTTGTAGGAAAGCGGAGAGAGCGATATTGATGTCTCGAAACGTTTTTTATCGTTTTTATATTGATAAGACATACCTAAACCCAAATTCAACTCGGCAGGAGATAGAAATGCAGCCACCTTGTTGTTGGAATTAGCGGCATAACTAGTGAAAAATTGTGTCTTGAAATTCATGGTCGCAGTGTAGTACCATTTGTTGTAGGCTTTAAGACCGAATTTCGAGTTTATCTGGAATAAATCTTCACTGATTTTTACAGAATGCAATGTGTCTTCCGGGGCACTGTTGATGTTCAATCTCCATTGTACTAAATTCTCGAATAAGATACGTTGCTCTTTGGGATCGTTATATTTGATAGAGAATTGTTGATCGCTTAGTAGATTGACATTGCTCGTCCCTCCTTGATACCAATTCTCCGAAACATAGACTTGGGAAAATTGTATGGACGATTGGAAATTGATTATCCATCGTTTTAGTTTGATTTTTTCTTTTCCCACGTCATTTTTTATAATTAGCGGCTTTTCTTTGATAGAAAGAATATGTTTGGCCGGATCGTTTTCGATCACGTATTGTTTAGGCACTTCCGGTAGATTGTCTGTATTGTAATGTATAAGTTTAGGGTAATTGACGATTACATAGTTCTGTGCTAGATTTCGGGTCTTTTCGGCTTGAATCTCGTCTTGTAACCATTTATCGTCCACCGAAAGAGACTTTGGTTTGAATGGGCATTTTTCGGCCGAGGGTAAATGTTGAAAAGGAGTAGACATCTGTTTTTCGAACACGATAGGTAAGAAAAGTGGGTTGACAGGTATTTCGCCCGACCCTTGCATAGCTCTTATGCTGTCGGCATATTCGAGCATACGCAACATTTTGATAACCGGTAAAATCTGCTCGGTTGAGTCTGTTTCCAATAATGAAAGTAAATTCTTGTCGGCCTCTTGCTGGCGAGCGATCGAGTCGGTATCGGTAACCTGTATTGCCATTGTTATACTGTCAGATACGATTTCGTTCGTTATACTATCGTTCTGTTCTATGATAGTCGTTGCGAATACTCCGGTTACAGAAAGAATACTTATGAGAATAGCTGTAATTCGTGAGTTCATAAGAGTATATGTTTGTATTTTTTAAGATAGTGCAACAAGTAGAGAGTAGAAATAGGTTTATTCGATTATGGCAAGGCGTAGCCTATTTTCGCATCTGTTTGCAAAGATAGTGCCAATGAGGGCAAAAGCAAGCTTGCTTGACTTTGCCGAATGCAGCCTATTTTCGCATCTGTTTGCAAAGATAATGATTATTTGATACAAATTGTTTACCGATAGTCTTTCTTTTGGGTAAAAATTGTAAAGTGTTTCTATCTGTTATGGGCTTTTCTCTTCATAGCAAATGAAAAGTGATAATTCTGTTGAATGTTGCGATAGATTGTGGATTATTTTTCCTAATTTTGCGCCTTGTAAATGTAACACATAAACCATATTTTATCGTGGAGACTAAGTATATATTCGTTACGGGGGGGGTAACCTCGTCGTTGGGTAAAGGTATTATTTCGGCTTCGTTGGCTCGATTGCTTTTGGCAAGAGGTTATAGAGTAACTATCCAAAAGTTCGATCCTTACATCAATATAGATCCCGGAACATTGAACCCTTATGAACATGGAGAATGTTATGTGACGGTCGATGGACACGAAGCCGACCTTGACTTGGGTCACTACGAGCGATTCACCAATACTCCTACGACTCGCGCCAATAATATTACAACAGGGCGTATTTATCAAAATGTAATAGATAAAGAACGACGGGGCGATTATTTGGGAAAGACGGTGCAGATTATTCCGCATATTACAGATGAAATTAAACGTAACATTAAACTTTTAGGATCGAAGAACCAGTTCGATTTCGTAATCACGGAGATCGGGGGAACGGTCGGAGATATCGAATCTTTGCCCTATCTCGAAAGCGTACGTCAGTTGCGTTGGGAAATGGGGAAAAATTGTGTATGTATTCATTTGACCTATGTACCTTATATTGCTGCCGCTAAGGAATTGAAAACCAAACCGACCCAACATTCGGTAAAACAATTGCAGGAGGTAGGTATCCAACCCGATATATTGGTATTGCGTACCGAGTACGAGTTATCTCTTGCTTTACGTAAGAAGGTGGCATTGTTTTGCAATGTAGATCCTGCGGCAGTGATTCAGTCGATAGATGTTCCGTCTATATACGAAGTCCCTTTGAAAATGCATCAACAGCATTTAGATGAAATCGTATTGACGAAAACCGGTTTACCCATAAACGGAGAACCTCATTTGGAGCCGTGGTTGAATTTCTTGCATCGTATGAAAAATGCGACTAAGACCGTACGTATCGGATTAGTCGGCAAATATGTAGAACTTCCCGATGCCTATAAATCTATCAATGAATCGTTGTTTCAGGCAGCTACCTATAACGATCGCAAACTCGATTTGCAATATATTCATTCCGAGAAATTAAATAGCGGAAATGTGGACGCTATGCTTTCTTCTTTAGATGGCGTGTTGATCGCTCCGGGATTTGGGCAGAGAGGTATCGAAGGAAAATTCATCGCTTTGAAATATGCTCGTGAACACGATATTCCGACATTTGGCGTATGTTTGGGCATGCAATGCATGGTGATCGAGTATGCCCGTGATGTGTTGGGATATACCGATGCGAACTCTACCGAAATGGACGTGACGACCAAGCATAATGTAATAGACTTGATGGAGGAGCAGAAGAGCATAACCAATATGGGTGGGACGATGCGTTTAGGCGCTTATGACTGTATATTGGCCGAAGACTCTATTGCTGCTAAGGCTTATGGAACGACCCATATTCGCGAACGGCATCGCCATCGTTTCGAATTTAACAATGAGTATCGTAAAGCTTTTGAAGATGCCGGAATGCGTTGCGTGGGCGAGAATCCCGAAACTCATTTGGTCGAAGTTGTCGAGGTTCCGTCTTTGCGTTGGTATGTGGGAGTACAATATCACCCCGAGTACAATAGTACGGTTCTTAATCCGAATCCCCTTTTCGTTGACTTTATTAAAGCAGCGATTTCAAAAAAATAATTTAGTAATCTCAAAATTGAAGAATGGATAAAAACACGATTTTAGGTCTTGTATTGATGGTCGTAGTTGTGCTGCTTTTCTCTTGGTGGATGCAGCCTACACCAGAACAATTGGAGGCACAGCGTCGGTATAACGATTCGATTGCCGCTGTGGAAGCGGAACGTATGGCCGAGGCCGCTTTGGCAGAAACACCCGTTTCGACCGATACCGTTTCGGGAGAAGTTGCCGATTCATTAAAAAATGCAGGTTTGATAGCGCGTTTCGGCGAGTTCGCTCCTTGTGCCGAAGGTTCGGAAGAATTTACTACTTTGTCCAATAATAAGGTGACATTGAAGTTTTCTAATAAAGGAGGTCGTCTTTATGAGGCTGTTTTGAATGATTACATGGCCTATGATTCCACGAATGTGACTCTGTTTACCGGAGACGAAAACGACTATGGATTCATTATTCGTACGAATGCGCGCGTAATCGATACACGCGATTTATATTTTACTCCCGAAATCGATGGTAATGCTGTAAATATGACATTACAGCTTGCCAATGGAAGTCAGATGGGTATTCGATATTCTTTGCCGGAAGACAGCTATATGTTGAAAATGGATATCTGGCAGAAAGATATGGACCGGGTAATTCCGTCGAGCGCTGTTTATTGGGATTTTATTTGGGACCAGAAAATGCGCCGTCAAGAACAAGGACGTATGTTTGAGGAGAGAAATAGTGCCTTGTATTATAAATTTGCAGGAGACGATGTAGAGCATTTGAGCGAGTCGGGTAACGATGAAGAGAAAGCGACTACGAGCCTCAAATGGATTGGGTTTAAAAACCAGTTTTTCTCTACTGCTTTTATTGCCGATGGAAAATTTAACGACGGAATTTTTACCTCTCGGTCTTTGGAAGAAGATAGATATTTGAAACAGTTTCATGCCGAGAGTACGATAGATTATGATTCGAAAGAGCCGCAGGTTGCCGGATTCAATATTTTTCTCGGACCGAATTCTTATCCATTATTGTCCTCTTATGACGATGATCTTTCGGGAGACCAGACACTCGATTTGGATAAGCTCGTTCCACTGGGATATAAGTTTTTCCGTTGGATAAATACGCTCATCGTTATACCGGTATTCACCTTCTTGGGTAAATTTTTCAGCAATTATGGCGTTATCATTTTGTTGTTGACGATATTTATAAAGCTCGTTTTATTCCCCTTCACGTATAAATCTTATAAGTCGCAGGCTCGTATGCGGGTTTTAGCCCCTCAAATTAAGGAGATTAATGATAAGTATCCGGGGCAGGATAAAGCGATGGAGCGTCAGCGTTTGACAATGGATCTGTACAGCAAGGCGGGAGTGAATCCTATGGGCGGGTGTTTGCCGTTACTTTTACAAATGCCTATTCTTATTGCGATGTTCACCTTCTTCCCGTCTTCTATCGAGCTTCGGGGTGAATCGTTCTTGTGGGCGAAAGATTTGTCGACCTATGATGCTATCGTGAGTTGGGATACTTATATACCGTTGATAACGCCCTATTTTGGTAATCACATCAGCCTTTTCTGTTTGTTGATGACTATTACCAACTTGATATACACCAAAATCAATATGCAGAATACCGCCGGACAACAACAGATGCCGGGTATGAAGTTCATGATGTATCTGATGCCCGTCATGTTCTTGGTATTCTTCAATAATTATTCGGCCGGGTTGAGTTATTATTATTTCTTGTCGTTGTTGATTACGATTATTCAAACCTATGTATTCCGTAAATGTATCAACGAGGAGAAAGTTCTTGCCGAGTTGAAAGAGAATCAAAAGAAACCTCGCAAGAAGAGCGGTTTCATGGCTCGGTTGGAAGAAGCGCAACGCCAGCAGCAGGCTGCGTTGAGAGAACAACAGAAGCAACGAAACAAACAACAGCGTCGTCGATAAATAACGAAGGGGAGCATTGCTCCCCTTCGTTATTTATGATAGTTTCGGATTTTTCCCGTTTTATTTTATGGGAAAGAATACCGGAAACATACTCCTTTTATATACGATCGGCAAGTGACAACTTCGTTCTCCATCGTTCTTTTTAGTAGTGGCGCAGGTAGTTTATGCGGCAATCAGTGCAGATGATTTTGTAGAAACTGTCTTAGTACCGAAGCATGATTGTGGGTGGCATCTTTTGAGGCATACAATAATGTTATTCGATCGTGGCTCTTTATTCTTTCGACGAAATCTTTTACAGAGGCGGAGTTTTCCAACTCTTTTGAATATAGCGATACGAATCCCTCCCAATGCTCTTGCGGATTCTCATGGAACCATCGGCGTAATGCGGGAGAAGGAGCAATGTTCTTCTCCCAGATATCATATTTCAGAGCCTCTTTTTTCGTGCCTCTGGGCCATAGGCGATCTATTAATATGCGATAACCGTCCGATACTTTTGGGGGATCGTATACCCGTTTTATATTGATTTGCATGGTTCTCTATTTCCTTAATTCTTTTTCCATTTCAATAGCTCGTGGAAAGACTATATTGTTTTCGAGGTGAATATGTTGGTGTAGGGCTTTTTCAAAAGATTTCAATCTGTCGAGAGCCAATCGGTAACTGTTGCAAGCATCTTTGGGGACTGTGTAGTTTTGGGTTAATCGGTTGATATGCTGGAATCGTTCTCCCTCAGCCTCGTGTTCCGACAACATTACCGAGATGGGAGCTTCGATCGAACCGCAATGGAAATCGGGTAAATGTTTGTGCTCTTCTCTGGCCTTAAACATTTCGTAGATATAAGGGAATAAAACTAATTCTTCTTTGTCGAGATGGCTGTAAAGGCTTTCGAGCGAGTCGTGAAAGAGAGTACGTATTTTGTATAGTTCCGGGTGGCGGTCTCCGTGGACATTACAAACTTTGTCCAAGAGATGTAATAATTCTGGTCCGTGCGAGCGAATGTTGCGGTGGTGGATTTTGAGAATATAGTCTATGAGCAAATCGATAGGCCAATTGGTAAAATCGATGTTTCCGTGAGCAGACGATGGAGTGTTTTCGAGTTCTTTTTGGACTTGGTCGAGTTCTACATTTGCATTTTTACAGGCTTCGAGCAACGGTGTGGAACCGTGGCAACAGTAGTCGATACCGTATTTTTCAAATACATTCGCCGCTCCGTATTTGTCGGTGACAATTTGGCCGACAGTCAGGGTTTCGTAGGATTTCATATTCCGATATATTTTTATTTCCCGGAAATTCCCGGTATTGTCAATACAATTTATCGAAGAAAAAGTTTCGAGGTTTATGGTTATTTATTCTATACGTTCGGGTATAAGAAAAGAGATTATCCCAACGAGCGAGATAATCTCTTTTCTATATGGTAATCTATATTTGCCGGTTAGTTATTTTCGGGGCGTAATTTTCGAACGGTCACACCGGCTTGCCACATCTCGCTTTCTCTCAACTCTTTCAACTCTTTGTTCAGTCCATCGCGATATCCCTCTTTACTGTTCGTGTCGATAGAACGTTGAGCTTCGTTCCCTTTGGCTACCTCTTCATACAGTTCTTCGAATACGGGTTTGGTAGCATCGCGAAACTTTTTCCACCAGTCGAGAGCTCCTCGCTGGGCTGTTGTCGAGCAGTTGGCATACATCCAATCCATACCGTTTTCGGCGACAAGAGGCATCAGTGATTGGGTAAGTTCTTCGACCGTTTCGTTGAATGCTTCCGAAGGGCTGTGTCCGTGTGCGCGCAGTGTGTCGTATTGTGCGGCGAAAATACCTTGAATGGCCCCCATGAGAGTTCCCCGTTCTCCGGTAAGGTCGGAATAAACCTCGCGTTTGAAAGTAGTTTCAAAAAGGTATCCCGAACCGACTCCGATACCGAGAGCTATAACTTTCTCTTTGGCGTGCCCAGTCGCATCTTGGAAAATAGCATAGCTCGAATTGAGTCCCCGACCTTGCAAGAACATGCGCCGTAAACTGGTTCCCGAACCTTTGGGCGCAACCAGTACTACATCGACATCGGCAGGAGGAACGATACCCGTGCGCTCTTTGTAGGTGATGGCGAATCCATGAGAAAAATAGAGCGTTTTACCGGCGGTAAGATGTTTTTT
>ERZ779992.1504-NODE-1504-length-12160-cov-3.600578_pt1 | contig 12160 bp, 14 predicted proteins | sample MGYA00511934_ERZ779992 | MGnify/ENA primary metagenome ERZ779992 (study PRJEB29588, sample SAMEA2163248) | human gut metagenome | biome: human gut; feature: human-associated habitat; material: faeces | place: Denmark | collected 2008/2010 ...
GGATAGAAAACTTGGAAATTGATAAAGATTTAGAATTTCCATATGGAGATTAAAGTTTTATACAGTATTAAAAAACATAAATGATATCAACCTAAAAAGGGCATACTCTAGTATTAATATATTTAAAATACTGATGTATGCCTATTTTTATGCTTATTTACACAAAATAAAATCCATATATAAATATGGACTTCATTAATAACCTAATTCTTGTATGAATTTATCTACTTCTTCTTTGTATTCTTCTTTAACTTTTGTGTATAGTAATGTATCATCTACTTTGCAAAGATAAATATAATAGCCATTATCAGTTAGTGAATAAGTAGTAAAGTTACCACTACTATTAGATACTTCTTTTGAATTTTTTGATTTTGATTTAGTAATTTCATCTTTATTATAATCAAACATATACTCAGCATCACTATCACTCTTTAAAGTATAAAATTCTATAACCCATTTACTAAGATTATTTGCTGTAGTGGCTGTTTTAACAATCTTAGATTTTTTAAATTGTGAAGTAACATCACTAACTATATAATTATTGCTTGTTGCTTTTTCTTTAAATGTATCTAATGTAATTACTTTTTTATTTTCACATCCAACTAGTAAAAGCATCATCATTAAACATAAAGTTATTTCTAAAAACTTGTTTCCTTTTTTCATAAAAACTCCTTTATTATGCTGCCATGCCATGTGATAAGTTTGCTTCTCTTACAAATTGTTCACTAAGATTGCAAGTTCCACGCTTAGCTTTAAGCTTGTCAAGTCTTCCTTTTTCTCTTTCAAGTCTTTTAAGTCTACTTTCCATTTTTCTTTTTTCAAAACTTTGTCCTAAGGCTTGAAGATTATTTTTAAGTCCACCTTCACTTCTTAATCTAATTATTTCATCATTTGTTAAACTAATGTCATTAGTATAATCTTCTATTTGTTTATTATTTTCTATTCTTCTGCTAGCATATTCTTGTTCACGAGCGTATTCTTTAGCATATTTATTAAGTTCTTTTTCACGTGCAGCAATATATTTTTCTGTAGCTTTATTAACCATTCTTTGTTGAACACTATTAAGTGATCCTTTTTTAGCTTGTAAGCTTTCTATCTTTTTTCTAACTCTATTTATTTTAGCTTGATTAGACATTTGTTTAAATTTAGTCTTATATTTTTTACCTTCTTCTACTAATTTATTAAGTTCTGTATATTGTTCTTGTAATGCATAGTCATTATTTCTAATGCCTTCTTTTAATGCAGAGTTTGCAAATCTTTCAATACCATTTAACATAGTTTGGTCATAACCATAATTATCTTTTAAAACATTAATATTTTGTCTAACACTTTCATATTCATTACGTGCTTGTTTAAGATCATTTAAAACATCTAATATACCTTGTTTATCTTCATTACTTAAACTTGAATCTTTAATAGAATTATATAATGCAGTGTATCTATTAATCATCTTATCATATTCACCAATGACAGTGCTATGAACTTTTTTAGCACCTGCGTTTACTGCGGCTGCATGGATATATCTATTTGAAGATAATCGTCTTAACTCATCATCAGTAAATTTTCTTGAAGAAAGATCAATATCTTGTACATTAATACCACATTTTATACATATAGCAAGAAAGGTATTAACATTAATATTGGGAAGTTTGCCTCTTCTTTTAGCTTCTTCAAATGTCATACTAAACTTCTCCTTTTATTTCCTCTTCAACTCTATCAATTTCAGCATTTATATAATCAATTTCTTCTTGATTTCTAATAGTGTCAAGAGAATAGCTTTCTTCCTTTTCATTTAAAATTGAAGCGAAAATATTACTTTTATCACCATTAACAGTATAAATAATAAATGTTTTATTAAATCTAGCTGAATCAATTATATCAAGTACATTAACATCAACAATACTTCCATCTTCAACACTTACTTTTAAAATATTATCCTCCATATCATATCCTCCTAGTATATTAAAATTATAGCATACATTTAAATGAAAAAAAAGTTATTTCTAACTTTTCTCTCCTTCACTAAGCATTGTTACTATTGATATACCATATCCAAGATAAGTATTGTCAATTAAAACATTAGTAACCGCACCTATTATTTTATTATCTTGTATTATTGGTGAACCACTCATTCCTTGAACTATACCACCTGTTTTAGAAAGTAACTCATTATCAACTATTTCAAAACTAAATGCTTTTTGAGTATCTTTACGTGCACTATATTTATCTACAATATTTATTTTATATTTTTTAACATCATTATTTTTAAGTACAGTGTATATGTACGCGTCCCCACTCTTAATTTCATTAAATGAAGCTATTTCCATAGTATCTTTATTTAATAATTCGCTATTCCACATTCCATATATACCTTTATTAGTATTTTTACGTATAGTACCTATTTCTTTATCATAAAGTATAGTTGCTTCTTTACTACCAACATGACCATTTCTACTTTTATTAATAGATTTAACTTTACTCATAAGAATATTACCATTCTTAACTTCTACAATACTTTTAGTTTCATTTAATATAATTTCATGTCCTAAAGCACCATATATTTTACTTATTGGATCTATATATGTTAAAGTACCAAGACCTACTACTGAATCTTTAACATAAAGACCTGTTTTATATATATTATTTTCTTCTCCTATCTTTAAATCTATATTATATGTTTTACCATTTCTTACTATTTCAATAGGTATACTCATATTACTAATATTTTCATTTTTAATTAAGTTATTTAATTCATTAATAGAAGTAACACTTTTACCATTTATTTTAGTAATAGCATCTCCTATTTTAATATTATTTTTAGCAATATAAACACCATCTACTTTATAGAATCCAACTACTATTAAGCCATTAGGTTCTATCTTTATACCTATACTTTCTCCTCCTGGTATTATATTTTTAGAATAAGCATAGATACTTATTGGCATTAAAATCATAATAAATAATACTATAATTTTTTTCATACTCACACCTCTAGTACTAGTATTAACAATTATTTATTATATAAAGTGGTAATATATAGAAAAAAGATTACTCATCTATTTTAAAATCAGTAATCTTTCCATTTTCTTCCACAAGTTTATTTATAGTTTCAGTCGCACTATTTAATTTCTTTTCACAAAAGTCAATTAATTTCATGGCTTCAGTATATTTAACTATCGCATCATCTAGTCCAAGTTCACCACTTTCAAGTTCACTTACTATCTTTTCTAATGCTCTTACTTGATCTTCAAATTTCATTTCTTTCTTTTCACTCATTATTACTTACTCCTTTAACATTCGCATTAATTTTACCAGTTTTTACCACTATATTAATATTATCACTTATATTTATATCTTTAATATCTTTAATTATTTTATTGTCTTTATATACTATAGAATAACCTTTATCAAGTATGTTCTCTGGATTTAATAAATCTAACTTTATCTTTAAAGTATCAATATGTTTAGTATTATTTTTAATGATATTATTTATTTCATCATTAAGATTATCTTTTAATATTTCTATATTTTTAATTTCTTTTTCATATAATACTTTAGGATTATTTAAGATATAATTTTTCTTAAAACTATCTATTTTGTTTTTATAGTTATTTAGTATATTATATATAGCATTATTACATTTATCATATAGAATATCTAATTTTTGTTCTTTCATTTCATATAATCTCATTGGATTATTAAGTAAATAATTAGATTTATATTTATTTATAAGTTCTCTATAGCTATACATTCTATTGTTAATTGAATTATTTATCTTATCAAAAGTATTACTAAAGTATCTTTTTATTTCACTTAAATCAGGTGTTGCGGCTACTGCTGCTCCTGTTGGTGTTGGTGCTCTAAAGTCTGCTACAAAATCACTTATTGTAAAATCTATTTCATGCCCTACACCACTTATTATAGGTATTCTACTATTATATATCGCTCTTGCTACTATTTCTTCATTAAATGGCCATAAGTCTTCTATAGCCCCTCCACCACGTCCTAAAATAATAGTATCAATATCATCAAAAGTATTTGCATATTCAATCATACGAACAATATTTTTACTTGCAAATTCTCCTTGAACAAGAGTTGGAAACACATATATAGTCACAAGAGGATATCTCTTATTAATAGTTGATATTATATCCTTAATTGCTGCTCCTGTTGGTGCTGTTATAACGCCTATTTTACGAGGTATTCTTTTAATCTTCTTTTTATGACTTTGATCAAATAATCCTTCACTTGATAACTTCTTCTTAAGTTCTTCAAATAATATATATAAGTTACCAGTACCATCCATATCCATAGAATCAACATATATTTGATAACTACCTGTTGCCTCATATACAGACACTCTACCATGTACTAAAACAGAATCTCCATCTTTAGGAATAAATTTAAGTACACTCTTATAATTAAACATGACAGCATTTATCTTACTATTTTCATCTTTTAATGAAAAATATAAATGTCCTCTACTATGAAACTTAAGATTACTTATTTCACCTTTAATATATACATTCTTAAGTACAGAATTAGATTCAATAGTAAACTTTATAATACGATTAATATCACTAATAGTAATATATTCTTTATTCATCTACTTCCTCATTATCACGAATCTTATCAAGTACAGCATTTATTAGTTTAACAATCTTTTCATCACTATACTTTTTAGCAAGTTCAACTGCTTCATTTATAACAACTACTTTAGGAGTATTATAATATAACATTTCATATGTAGATAATCTAAGTATTGCTCTATCTGTTTTACCAAGTCTATCTAAATCCCAATTTTCTAAGTATTTGCTTATTATTTTATCAATACTATCTTTCTTCTCTAGTACTCCATCTACTATATCACGAACGAATTTATTATCTATTTCTAAATTCTCATGAAATACACTTTCTAAATCATATGGTATTTTATCTTTATCATATAGATCTATTTGATATAAGATAATCATTATCTTCTCTCTTGCTTCAGTTCTATTTAATTTCATAAACTCCTCCAAAAACTATTAAGATTATATAATATTTAGTAATCTTTTACAATAGAAAAAGTACTATTTCTAGTACCTTATTGTTTTGTTTAGCCTATTCTGAATGCTGGACTAACACCACAATTATTATCACCACTCGCCGCATAATTCCATCCACCAATATTAAGCATTACATGAAAACTAAAATTTGTCGTGGAACTAGCAGTACGTAGCCACCAGCACTTTGCAGTAGTTTGATATTTTTTTATTGTACCAGCAGAATTACTTGTTGTAATTCCATTATTAGCATAATAGTCTAATTGTCTTGTTAATGTTTTTGCTGTATCATATTCGCTATTAAAATCACTATATATTTCTTTTCCCGATAAAAAATATAATTTATCAGTTGATATAAAATTTGTTTCCTTAGTTGTACTTCCGTGCCCTGACATTGTTGTCGTATCTATTATTACTTTTTTTATTTCATCTGGTATTGCATTATATATATCATTATTTACAAATGTTCTCATGCTTGTTGCTGGCCATCCTCCTACATTTATTGCAGTATCATTCATTTTATGTAGTGTTATTATATCAACAAACTCTAGTACAAATCCACATGCACTTTGTGAAAAATTTGTATTTGAACATTCACTTGGTGTAGATTTATTAGCTATACGCAATGTATGTTTTCCATAACTACCTAAATCTATTTCTTTTGTATCACCTACATTATATACTCCATCATTTTCTTCTCTTATTGCATCTATAATTGTCTCCCAGTCGTCTGTAGAAAAATTTTTAGGAGATGTTTTTTTACATTTTCCTTCTATTATTTTATCAGTTGTGAGATCACTTAAATTATTAAATTCACCACTTAAACAATATGTACCATTACTAACTTCAAATTTCTTAATGCTTCCATCATCATTTAATTTAACATTATACTTTAGAGCATTAGATTCTAGTTCTAATTTATTATTATCATTTGAAATATCACTAATCTTATTACCTTTCATTGCTTCACTAATATATTTCTTAGATATCTCTTTGTATATTGTTTTTGCTTCTGTTAAAAACGTATCTTTCTTTGCTTGATTAAACATTTTTAATACATTTGGTAATGCTATTATAACTAATATTGCTAGAATTGCTATTACTGCTAAAAGCTCAACTAATGTAAATCCTTTATTCTTCATGCCGCACTTCCTTATCCTACTTAAATTATACAACATAAAAAGTACTATTTCTAGTACCTTATAATTTTTTAATTAACCCAATCGGAAAGCTGGAGAAACGAAGACCGTACCAATAGCATAACCGTTACCGTAATCACCATTGCTAGCCACAACGTAGAACCTGTTAGTAAAATAGGAATTAACCGTGCGAAGCATCCAATAATCAGTACTAGTTCCGTTTTTCTTTATTGCTCCACTATAATTACTAGTGGTAACTCCTTGTACTTTATAATAATCTAATGTTCTTGTTAAATCTTTTGCTGTATCATAACTATCATTAAAGTCAGTATATATTTCCTTTGGTGCTAATAAATATAATTTATCTGTTGATGTAAAGTTCTCTGTATCTTCACTTCCGTGTCCAGAAACTGTCGCAGTATCAATTATTACATTTCTTAGTTCACTTGGTAAAGCGTTATATATAACATTGTTTACAAAAGTATACATACTTGATGCTGGCCATCCATCTTTGTTCCATCCAGCATCATATTGTATCCAATTATATGTTCCTGCTGGGTTCATATTGTGAGTTGTAATTATATCTGCAAATTCAAGTACAAAACCACACGCTGTTTGTGAGAAACCAGTTGTACTACACTCGCTTGGAGTTGATGTATTTGCTATTCTTAACGTATGTGTTCCATATGTTGTTCCTAGATTTACTTCTTTTGTATCTCCCACTTTATACATACTTGTGTTTCCTGATTTTACATTTGATACTATTGTTGCCCAATCGTCCTTTTCAAATTGAGTTGGAACATATTCTTCTATTCCTAAAACTCCATTGAACTTTTTACCTTGATTAGTATTTTGATCTGCATTTGTTTCTTTGAATAATATTGTGAATGTGTACTTATGAGTGATACCTGATTCAATTGATATCTTCTTTGCTATAGTCATATTACTTATTGCTGATTGTGATATTGGTTCACACGTTCCTTCTACTGTTCCTGATGCATTTAATCTTTGACATGTTGCTGATATTACCATTTCATTATTAGCAACTTCATTTGTTAGAGATTGCCATATAACGTTGTAATATGCACCTAGTGTACCATTATTCTTTACTGATACTTCTTTTGTTGTACTCCAACCTGGCTTAATATTTTGTGCTTTTATTTCTGGTCCATCAGTATAAACTAAACTTAATGTACCTGCTTCTACTACCATGTCTTTTGCATTTTCATTACCACTTATACTTGCACTAAAATATGCATAAGATAGTCCAGTAGTCATAATTAATAATAAAAACATACCAGTAACAAATAAAGTCATTTTATCTTTATCTATCATATTATAACCCTACCTTATCTAAATAAGATACATCTTCATTTATTTCTTTAATAATATTTTCTTTATCTTTACTTATTCTATCAATAATAACATCTAATTTAATATAAAATAGATTAGATTTATACATAAGTAATTCTTTTATATTAGTAAATCCTATAGATACAAGATAATCAAGAATACTTATTACTTTATCTTCATTAACATATAATAAATTTAAATCCATATCATCAAGTGATTCTTCTATTTCTTTTATATCATTAAGAGATAAGCCATATTTTTTTAAATATTTCATAAATTCATTTCTCCTTCTAAAGTATATCCTATATCACTTGCGATTGCTTTTACTTCATCCATATTTAGATAACTACCTCTTACTATTGAATACATTAAAGCATCATTATTAAGTTCTATCTTACTACTTACAAGTTTACCATAGTTTCTAATTACTTTGTTTCTTGATATTACATTGTTACCTATTCTATATATAAGAGGATTATCTTTATCCATAAATCTATTATCTAAATCTTTTATTATTTGTCTACTTGGTTCAATATCTGAATTAATTATACTATCATACATAGTAGTGTCTCCTAAATAACTAGATGGAGCTATAAAATTATCTTTTAAATATTTACTAAATACTTCATCATTTTCAATACCAAGTCCAAACATATCACTTGTAAATTCTTTCTTTAAGCAGCCATATCTACTACTAGAGAATAATAAATTATAATAATCTCTTGTATCCATATCTCTTCTCATTTTATAAAGCACTGGATATAATCTACTATTAATATGATTTATACTTCCACCATGTATTTTAATATAATTTCCAAATTCTTCTCCTTGTTTCTCTGAATCGCCTAAAAGTCCTACTTCAATAAAACTATCTAATTTATCTGTAAGACCACTTACACTTGATAATATAGTCAATGGAAAATCTATTTTTTTACCATCACATATTCCATATTTACATACTATATCAAAATTTTCAAGTAATTGTTTATGTGGCATTCTAAGTATTTTACTACATCCATTTTGATCACTTAATGATACATTTAATCCTTTACTTCTTAAGAATCTTTCATTTTGAATTAAATCTTCATAAGATGCTGTATGTGCTGTACATTTAAGAGATTTAATATAGTTCTTGTTATTACTACTTGTTTTATCTTTACTTTTATTACAAGTACGTTTTTTACTACTACTTACATTATTTATCCATACAAATGCTGTATCAAAAAATATAGGATATAATTTATCATCATTTTCTAATATTTCATATCTATTTTTTACAGAATCTAATGTTCCATATAAAGTAATAGTTAATAAATCTGAAAATGCAAATCTACGTAATATATTTTTACTTTCCATATAATTAAGTATATTTCTTATATTGTCTATTTTAGCATTTCTTTCTATTTCATCTTTAAATTTATCTACTATTCTAAGTTGTTTTTCAGAAAATCCATGTTCTATAAAGCAATTTCTTATATCTTCTATACTTACTTTAGATATAGTTTTCTTTTCTTTATTAGCTCTCATTATATTATATCTTCTAAATTCTATAAGACCTTGCATTTTTATATCATTAGATATTTCATCATCTTCTACTATTTTATAAAATGTATTAAAGTCATTTGCATCTAATACTTCTTCATTATTTTGATCATTAATTTTATCTAATAAAGCTTCTAATTCAATAATAAAGTCTCTTAGTTCATCTATTTTACTTTGTAATTCATTCTTTTTATCATTTTTTTCATTAATAGTACTTCTTATGTTTTTAACTACTTGCATTACATTAGTAATATAGCTTTCTAAGAAAGCCTCTTGTGTATCACTTATACTTATGTCAAGACCCCTATCTATACCTAAATATACTAATTTTATATATTTAAATTTATCACTTACTTCTTTTTTATCATAAGGATTATTTCCATATTTAATAAGTATATCAGTCATGTCATCTGTATTTAAAGTGGTAATATTACTTCTACTTTCAGCAAGTATTGATAAGAAATCTTCGCATTTAATAGATATTTCTTCTAAAGTATCTAAGTCTGAAACATCATTTTCTCTACTTAATTTATCTAATTCACTATATAGTTTATCTAATTTTATACGTATAATTTCAGTTAACATATATGCACCTACCATTCTACTAAAGTATTATATATTTTGAAATATATAATCATATCATCATCTCTTTTATCAAATAATGATATTAGTTTTTCAGTACTACATCCAATATTAAATGATAAATCATCTAAATTAACATTTTTAGAAGATATTAGTCTTAAACAATCATTTCTAATTGAATAAAATAATTCATCAGCTGTTCCTAATTTCATAATTTCACCTCTTCTGCTTTAGTAGCATTAATTCCATATGTATCTCTTAACATTGTTCTATATTCTTTTTGACTTTCAAATAAATTTTCTGTTCCATGTTGTTTTGATTCTTTTATTATGTCTTTTATTGTATCTTTTTTCTTATTTAAGATAGTTGTTGTTTCATCATATCCTTTTTTCTTATGTGCTATATCTAGTATTAATATTGTTCCATCACTAAGTGGTACATATGAACATATATATGAAGAGAATTTACTTATTAAGATATCGAAATCAACATTTTTTATTTTATGTAGTAATATTGTTCTTTCATTTTTACCTTTCTTTTCGCTTTTATCTATTAATGAATTTACTTTATCTATTTCTTCTTCTGTAAATGCACTAAAGTCAATAGTACTTGTTCCATCTTCATTTAATAAGAATAATGTTCTTGATGTTTCATAATCAACATCTAACTCTTTTTCTTCTTCTTTATTTAGTGCTCTATATTTGCCTAGTAATGTGAGTCTTTCTTCTAATGAATTTATATAATACTCTAATTCATCATATAATTCTTTAGATGTTTTATCTCCTTTTATATTTGATATTGATATATCTATTACTTCTTGATATTCTTTACAACATAAAAGTAATACAAGCATTCTTTCATTTATAAAGCTTCTATTAAATATATTTTTCATGTCTATTTCACCATTATTAAATAGTGCAGCAAGATTAATTGCATATCCTAATTGCTTATCTGATTTATCTTTCCATAATGATTCTAATTCTACTTTATATAAATTAGTAAGTTCATTTAATTTATGATATTTATCTAGTAATGCTGATATTGAATATAAGTTATCTGCTTTTTTAAATTTACTATCTTTTTTAGCTTCTTTTGTTTCTTCTTTTTTAGCTTCTTTTGCTTCTTCTTTATCATGTTTAATAGTACTTTCATATGCTATACCTGATAATATTAATAGTTTATCTTTATCACTTAATGTACTTTCTGTAAGTAATTTATTAAAGTAATCTATATCATAGTCTTTTCCTTTAATTATACTTCTTACTTTAGATAATTCACTTTCATATGTTGATTTACTTTCATATATATTCTTTTTAGTTACATCAAAGTTTTTTATTTCATCTATACTTAATATTTTATTCGCCGCATTTTGTACTTGATCAGCATCAAGAGCGTCATTGTCTTTAAAGAACTCAATTATTTTAAAATAATCAAGTACAACAGGATTTAAAGAAGCAATAAATTCTCTATTATTTAATATAGTTCTAACATCATGTGTTTGTTTTATTTCTTCTAAAACATCACATAATGCAATGTTTTTATCACACTCTCCTATTTTAGTAAGTAATGAATTAGAATAACCATTTAAATAATCAATGAAATTCTTCATAGCTTTCTTATATGAATTAATATCAAACATAAATATCACTCCTATTGTCTATTAAATATTATAACACACATATTTTTTATTTAAAAGTAGAAATTAAAAGAACTTACTATATACTAGTAAGTTCAGTTTCTTTTTCTTTGAATTTTTCATCAACTATTTTGTTATATTTATCTATCATTTCTTGTACTATATCTAAGCACATATCTCTTTCATCTTCTGTAAGTTCATCACTTTTTTTGATTTTATTATTTTCGTCTTGTCTTATATTTCTAAGAGCAACTTTTGCTTCTTCTGCCATTGTTGATGCTTGACGTACATAATTTTTTCTTGTTTCTCCTGTTAATTCTGGAACTGTAAGCATTATAACTTCTCCATTATTAGTAGGTGCTATTCCAAGATTTGCTTCATATATAGCTTTTTCAATATTTTTTAAAGATGATTTATCAAATGGTTTAATAGATAATACTCTTGCTTCTGGTATTGATATTGTAGCTAAAGATTGAATTGGTGTTGGTGCTCCATAATATTCAACCATAATACCATTTAATATATTTGGATTAGCTCTTCCTGCTCTAATAGTAGTATATCTACTTTCTAAAGTTTCAACGACTTTATTCATCTTATTTTTAATTTCATTTTCGTCTATCATTTTCCCTCCGTAAACTAGTTATATTATATCTTAATTATTATAGAAATATCAATACTTTATTTTAGCAAATAGTAGAAGGCATATTATGTACTAGTACTTGTATATCAGTTACAAAATAATTACTATTTCCTTCAACTGTTAAATTATATGTTTGAATCGGTTTATCATATTTTATATATTCAATATTTGTTATCTCTATTTTTTCTCCATTTATTGAAAGCATCATATCTCCACTTTTAAC
>ERZ779992.1541-NODE-1541-length-11880-cov-15.250486_pt1 | contig 11880 bp, 10 predicted proteins | sample MGYA00511934_ERZ779992 | MGnify/ENA primary metagenome ERZ779992 (study PRJEB29588, sample SAMEA2163248) | human gut metagenome | biome: human gut; feature: human-associated habitat; material: faeces | place: Denmark | collected 2008/2010 ...
AAATCATATCCCACAAGCTGCGCATGCATCTCTACTGTGCGGGTTATTACCATCTATTCATTCTCCTTGTGTATAATTACTTTTCATAATCATAATACTTTCCTGAAACTATACGCATACATATCCGAATACATGTTATCATGCGGTTGTGGCGTCAGCCTTCTATCCAATGCCGCCATATCCACCGTAAAACCACTGTCTGCCACAGAAAAAGCACCATTACTGAATTGAAACTCCGAAGTAAAGTCTGGAATCCCCAGATCACCGCTTGTCCGGTTATGTCCTATAATATTTATCAATGCATCCTTTATCCGCTCTATCTTGGCATTGTCCTTTGTTTTGTTAATCAGATTAGCAGCTTTTCCCGGCAGCCCGCCAATCTTTCCGTCTGGTGTCAGGTAAAGGTTCTCCAGAGAAATATCTTCTCCCGTAACCCCTTTTAAGTAACGCCTGACTTCCTGCACATCCGTGGCATACTGGTAGGTATTGGACGACAGATTTCCCACACTGTCAGCAATTCCTGTGTAATACTGATACATCCGGTCACTGTACTTTTCCTCTACCAGTTTCTGAACCTGTTCCCGGACTTCTTTATCTTCGATACCGCTCACTGTTACATTCCCATTGCTTTCAATCTTTATCTGCATTCCCTCCAGCTCATCACGGGAGATACCTTTGCTTTCCAGATCCTTTACAAAATCCTCGGAAAAATCATGTTTCAGTTCCGCCTTCTGCTGTGCTTTCTCAAAATCTTTCAGATTGGCAAAAATCTTCACATACTCCATTTCCGCATCATCCAGTGTCTTTCCTTCTGCCATGTCCTGCAACAATTCATCCACTGTGCGCCCGCCTTTGTATTTCTTTTCTTCCGGCAGACTTTCAAACTGCTTCTGGTGGAGTTTCTCCATTTCTTTTGTATAATTTTTCTCTGTATCCATCAGGACTTCATTATATTTGTCGAGGTATTCCCTCCAATTTTCATCTTTCCGGCTGTATGCACCGTGAAGGTTCCCGAATGCCTCCCTTATGGCATCGGTCTTTTCCTGTTCTTTATTTTCCGTAACCTTGAAACTGATTTTATAATAATCATGCGGAGAAACTTCTTCCCCATTTTTGTTTTCTATTTTGATACAATATTTATTGGTATTTGTATCCCAGTTCGGGATGGTCAGTGTTTTACGTCCTTCCCCGTCCCATTCTGCCTTTCCGACCTGATTGCCATATTCATCATATAAGGTGAGGTCATAATCACAGCCTTCCGGCATGTCCATGTATATTTGAACCCCAAAATAATTCTGTATGGTTCGATTAAATGGAATGGAAAAGTTGTAGAAATCCACATCCTTTTTATCACTGAGATTTCCTTTCAGACTGCTGGTTTCGTCCTTAATCAGAAAATCCAGATCCAGAAACGTACTTCCCTTCTTCTTGTCCGAAACCTCATAAGTGGTATGCTGTCTGCGATAAGTGTCATTGCTGCCAAGTGTACAGGAATCTTCCTGAAGTGTCATATTTTTCTTCAGTTTCCCTTCAAAAAATGCCACTGTTTCCTTTCCAGACATGAAAAAAATCGGTTTTTGACGAAATGCTGCCCCATATGTAGAACCAGTATTGTTTATTTCCATTTCTATTTTCTTCTCCCCAATGATCTATTACAGTTCTGGCACTTACATACGCAGAAGCAAGTACATGAACAAGAAGCATATGCCATAAATGTTCCTTTTTCAGTCTTTGTTTTCTTCCCTAATTTCATATGGAACTCCTCCTATCTCAATATCATTTTTGCATCATGCATAAAATTATTCTCCTATTTTGGATGCCAACACTGTATAAAATTCTTTTTCCTGTTGCAGATATGCTGTCCTTTCCTCTGTCATTCGGAATCTATTCACTCTCCATAACGGTCCAAGTGATCTATTACTTTTATGACCATCTATACCAAGTTCCGCTATTCAAAAGCTGTGACATACTTTCTTCATATCTTTTCACTGCTTTCTGCTGAATGGAACTAGGCACCACATAATCGTTACCAACTTCACTTATTTTCCCATTTACCAGTTCGCAATGTGTCCCGTTTATCACAAATTCTCTGCTTGTATCCACTCCCTGTGACGCAAGAAAATCTAAAATATAATCGGTGTATGTATCTGTCATACTTGAAAAATACTGCTGATCCGCAAAATGTATCAGGGAGCTCAGACCACCTATCATCATATTGCATCTTTCATCATCTGCCTTGCTTCCGTTTCCATAGCCCTCGCCCCAGACAAAATCTTCCTGTACCGTCATGCTGTATCCATTTCCAAGATTAAATCTGCTTCCAACCCCAATCGTGATACTGTTTGTACTGGGATCATATGGTTTGTACCCTCTGGTTTTAAATGGCTGCTGTACGGTTCCAAAGGTTTGAATCTCGGATGGGAGATATGACATACCCGTAATTGCCGTAAACGCTTTCTGCCCATTCACATAAAAGGAAGTATGGGTTGCACTGTCTATATCCGCTGTAATCTCGACTTTCTCATCATTGGCAAAAGGATTCTGTCCGGTCATTCCGGTTCCATATGCAAACAGCATTCTTGTAAACTGATATCTTGTATGCTCATCAAAATGATTCAGTGTCTCTGTATCTTCTCCCTTTACATCTCCATTGCAAAAATCAACAAATTCATTTTTGCTGCCATCTTTTGTAGATAATTTACCTGTCTTTGTGTTATAAATGAAATTATAGGAACTTCCAACTTTCGTTATACTCATAAAATTGTTCTCCTTTCTGCATAGGAGTCAGTAATATGCTCTGACTCCTACATGAAATACTTTTTAAAAATCTAATTCATTACCCGGATATGGCTCCATAATACACTTAAACTTTCCATTTTTTGAAATGCTTTCAACTTTCACCGAATCCTCAAATGTGACTGTCATCTGTGTATCGTAAGTTTTCCATTCAAACTGCGACCAGCTTACACCGTTACCGGTATGATCATAAGCCTTGATTGCATCGTTATATTGCTTTTTTTGTTTTTCTGAATATTCCGGCACATTTTCAGTATTATTTATTTCCAACAACATTCTTAAACTATCCGGCACTCCATCTATCGCTTTTCTCCACGCTTCACTCTGTTGCTTTGCAACCGCCATCTCATACTGCATAACATAATCCTGATATGCCTTTTCTCTTGCGGCACTTGCTTCTTTATCTACCTTTAACAACTGCCGTTTGGTATCTTGCTTCATAAGCATTAGACGCTTTTGACAACAGCCTTTCATTGTTCCACGACCGTAATAATCGGCTTCTTTCCTGTTCCTGCTTTGCAATCTTTTCATTCAACATTTCCTGCTGCTGTTTTTTAACCTGCGCCCGTTTTTCCAGATATTCTTCCAAAAGCTCTTTTTGTCTATCTTTCTTGTTGCTTGTCTTTTTATAAAAACTGTTTTGTGAACGAGCATAAAATTCCGATTGATTATTAACACCAGACCATGAATCGCCCCTATAATCTTTAGCAGTAGCTCCTACAGTGAGCACCATAGAAGCTTCCAACGGTGCAAAGGACGAAGTTAAGTCACGTTTAAGTGCTGATAATATCTTTTCCCTGTACTCCGGATCATCTTTCATATTCTTAAATGCTTCCTCTGATATGTTGATAGCCACATTGGTTATAGTTCTATTTCTGGGTATCTTATCAATTTCAGCATAAAATTCCTTTTTGAAAATCGCCATTTCTTCCGCTTCTGATAATTCCTTTGTATTGCCCGTTTCTCCCGTGCTGTTTACGCTCTTTGTACTTTTCGTTGTTGCAACATTGTTCTGATAATAACTCTGTCCTACTCCACTAATAGCCATTTTTAATCCTCCTTTGTCATCAATTTTTTATATTGCCGCCCCTGCCCCCTTGCAATAAGTCCGGGCAGTCCGCAAAAGCAAAGGTTTATGCACCTTGCGGAATATGAACAATTTCTCCTTATGCCTTTATATCAAAACTTGCCCCTGTCGGCGCAGATGTACCAGAAACCGTAGCTAAGAGGTTCTGCGTAACACTTTTTACATCAGTGCCAGTAGCTGATATTGTAAACGTTTCATCTTCTGTCAGCTTCTCCAACTGCGCCTTTTTCTCTGCCCGTCTCTTAGCTGCCTTTTCTTCTGAGATTTTTCTTTCCTCACGCTTTTTCTGTAATCTTTCTTTTTGTTTCTTTTCCGCATTCAATATAGTTGAATTTTGTTTTGAACCACTGGTTCTTGTCATACCTCCGCAAGTAACAGAAGCATTCCCATCGGCATCTATTACAGTTGTAACACCATGTATCACTGCATTATCAGCTTTGGCTTGTGCAAACATTCTATTCTGTCCCGGTACTGCACCAGTTAAATTAAACTCTACTTTCTTGGCAAATTCCGGATCATTTGCCATTTTCTTTAGACATTCGCTAGAAAGATTTATTACCACTTTATTTTCATTTCCACTCATAAGACTGCTACCCGTATTAAAAGTAATCTCCGGGAACTTTTTACACAGTTTCTCATAATATTCCTGCACTTTGTCCTTGCTGTTTGTGCTTTTCATTGTTGTCACATTGTTCTGATAATATTTCTCACCTATTCCACTAATGCTCATCTTTGAATCCTCCCTTGAATTTGATATATTGTGAAATCCATTTCCGGCTGTTATCTGTTTCTGCAATTCCTCTGTCAGTTGGAATTGCTATGTGCAATATTGCACGATATACCCCCTTATGGTTAGTCCACGCTTAATGCCCGCATTTAGCCAAGCAGTGAATTGCTACCCGTCGATGTCTCTGTCATTACATTTGATTCATATGCATTGGTTGCCGCTGCCATCTGCCTCTTACTGCTCCACACCTTTGTCAGCCTGCTCCTCTCCAATTCCTGCTTTGCAATCTTTTCTTCCAACGCCTCCTGCTGAAATTCCTTCATCTGCGCCCGCTTTTCCAAATATTCTTCCAGCAGTTCCTTCTGCCTTGCCTTTTTCTGCCGTCCGGCATCAGTTCCCTTTGCGGAGGAACTCCTGGAATAACCGTCATTCTCCTTCATGCCCTGCGTATAGCCGTAACATTTCTCATATGTGTCATCTATATGCATATATGATATTTGTGGAATATAGTTTCCAAAATTAACTGCCTTATTCTTCGCTAAAGCGTCTAATATTTTCTTCTCATATTCCGGATCAGTCTGCATTCTTTTATAAGCGGCATCCGTAATATCTATAATATCATTTCTATTCCGCTGCGATGGATGTGTATATAATGAATTCATCTTTTCATTGAAATATGCTTTGTATTCATCTAATGACATATCCTCTTTGCTTTTTATCTGTGAAGCAAATGTACCTGGCTGAACTTGTTCCTGTTTCTTAACCTGACTTGAATACATCATTTGGGAACTCACATAAACTGAATTTTGTTCTACTTTCATATCATTCCTCCATCTTTATAATATTTCTATTTCTTTATAACCATTTAATGTTTGTATCAAATTTTCCACAAGCAAGGTTATTTTGCTTTTGTAATAAATACCCTCTCCAAATTTTTCCCATTTTTCTTCGACATCCTGCTGCTCTTGCCTTATATATTTTATCGGCATAAATGTATTTAACGATAACCCATCCTGAATATAGTTTGATATGTAAAAAGCATCTATATCTACATCAAATCTATATTTCATCAGCATCTTCATTTCACTAAGGTATTTCCTTTCAACATCCGCATTGTAAAGATTAAAAATCATATAATCCGGTTTGACACTGTTAAACACTTCAAATGCAAAAATCCCAAAATGTTCTGGCTGTCGCCTCGTTATTGGAAGTATTCCTCCTGGTACTCCTAAAACAAATATATCCGGCTTATCTATTTCAGATGTCCCACAAGGAACACTTCCACAGTTGCAGTTGCAAGCATAAGCAAAGAACGTACCACTTTCTAAGCTGCTTCTTTTTCCTAATTTCTTCATGCCACTTTCCTCCTTTCTCAGATTTGTTTATCTATTATAGATACTGAATCTGCAATATCATATCCTGTTTGAGTATATGCTCTTGTTGTCAAGTTACCTTTTTCTTGCTGTTCACTAATATACTCTTCTCTCTCTCTTTTCTTTTCTTGCATATTTTCAAGATATTCTTCCTTTGCTTTACGCTTTTCTTTTAATCTTTCTAACGCTTTTTCCTCTTCACGTTTTTTCTCCAATCGTTCCTTCGTTTGTCTACCTGTATTTAAAAGACCTGAATTTTGATTTGAACCACTGGTTCTTGTCATACCACCACAAGTAACGGAAACATTCCCATCAGAATCCATTACAGCCGTAACGCCATGTATCACAGCACCGTCTGCTTTGGCTTTTGAATAAAGCCAATTTTGCCCTGGAACAACACCTGTCAAGTTAAATTCTACTTTTTTTGCAAATTCTGGATCACTTGCCATTTTCTTTAAGCATTCACTGGAAAGGTTTATTACAACTTTATTTTCATTTCCGCTTGCCAGACCTCCGCCTTTGTTAAAAGTAATTTCAGGAAACTTTTTACATAGCTTCTCGTAATACTCTTCTATACTATCAGTAGAATTATTACTTTTTGCTGCAGTATTTTTTTTAATTGAAGAATCATAAGTTCCTGTTGCATATCCGCTATAAGTACTTGTTACTTCCATGCTCATATTAAACATCCTCGTATACTTTCCGATAACTATCGAGTTATCTTTTGCTTATATTATCGTAAAAATATTGCGCACAACAAGATGCTTTGCAGAAAGTGGACCTTTTTTGCAGAAAACGGCAAAAAAATCCTTTTGAAATATCACAAAGTTCATCTGAATTGATTTTCTCCATCCGTAAGAAGATTAGTTGCAACAGGGTATGTAAAGACTTTGTCCCTGATACTTGCAAACGCCTTTTAAGAGCACCATTTGTCTGCAATGGTTGTCCATCTAAAACTGGTTGTCGCAAGGGAAGCAGCTTTGACAAGCTCACTCAGTGGGATACTGATAAAATCATGAATCATATCAATTCATCAGCAAGAGCCAGCCTGAATGGTCTTCCTCCCATCAGACTGGCTCAGTTACTTTTTGACCAGGAAACATACCATGTTTTTAAATTAAGAGAGATATCTCCAGATGATATCATCCTTACACCTGATCTTATAAAATAATTTTTTTGACAAGGAATAAAGGATCATCGAAAACATACATAATCCGCTTCAGGCGAGTGGAATTTAGTCTTACCGGATACAGTACAGTCGTCTGTTTGCTATGCAGTTTTTTCCCTAACATTCTTCGTCATGACCCTATTATAAGCCATTTTTCGTCTGTTGCAATCTATTTTCTTAGTTGTAATTATCAGAATTTAGTCTGCAGAGTGGAATTAAATTTTACAGTGGAATTTACTTTTTCACTCAACCTGATCCATCTGATAATACTTCAATTCTTAGTTTTTTCCAAAAAAATATTGATGTTTCATATCGCCAACTGTATTTTCTTTTCTCTGTCCTTTCCCTTAAAGTGAAAAGTTCCCTGCACAGGCCACGGTGAACCATACCATAGTCCACCTGACCGGCGCAGTAATCCCTTTGTGCCTATTTTATGATTTCATAGAGCAGGCTGCTCTTTCCTCCGTTCTCACGCCATCTCTGCTTTTTTTGTATAAATCCTGCACACTCCAAATCATGGATTGCACGCTTGACCGTACTTACAGACAGGTGCAGCTCTCTGGCAATGGTACCGATTGCCGGATAGCATGTCCTCTCCCTGTCCGCACGAGTCTCCAGATACAGATAGACCGCCACAGCCCTGTGTGGCAGCTCTGTTTCATAGATTTCTTTTCTAGTCACCCTGCCTCCTAATCTTCCGTCCGTAAGGTCTGCCGCATCTTTTTCATGGTGTCCGTCAGCGGTGTCTGCTGCATGCCTCCTGTCCTTGCCATTTCCACAGGTGTATCCTCCGGTTCTTCCATACAGCACATATATCTCCGTATGATCTCCTCTTCAATTTCCTGCTTGTCTGCGTATGCTACCTTTCTTGCAGATTTTTCTTCAATCTCATAGGGTTCTTCAAATGTGATGCCCCATTTTAAGAACAGTTTCAGTTTTGTCCGCATAGGGTGAGTCCCGGTCTTTGATACGATAAAGTTTCCTTTTGGCAGTGACTTTAATTCATCCGCTGTCATGAGCGGTCTTTGGATCATCTGGAGGGACTGGCTCGGATCATTCTTTCCCCGGCTGATGGAACCGGACATGACGGTTTTGTTGCCCAGGCTCTTTGACAGCACTTCCGCTGACTCCGAGTTCGGAGCGAACCCTCCGAAGATGGTATCCTGACAGTTATCGATAATGATTTCTGCACCCTCTTTCCCATAATTCTTATTAAGCTGGGCAAAGGACTGAATCATGGGTACGATACTCACCCTTCTGGATCGGGACGCTGAGAACATCATCTCTGCACTTTCAATCTTCGGAATCGTTCCGACCTCATCCCAATAGAAAACTACACGGTTGTCCAGCTTTCCTCCGTTCTCGTCTGCCACCACGAGGATTTCCCGGTAGAGCTGCTGTAAGATCAGAGAAATAATAAAATACTTGGTATTGTCCTCCTCCGGCATGACCAGAAACACCGCCGTCTTTTGTTTGCAGAAAAGCTCTGCATCGATGGCGGTATCAAAACAGAGTATCTGCTCCAGCTCGGAATCCAGAAAAGCATTCAGTCTGGATAATGCCGTGGAGAGAACCGACTGCATGGACTGCTCTGCCGTATTTAAGGCTGCCCCTGCAAACCATTTCGCCTTGTGGGTATCCGGGAGTTTTGCCAGAAGTAGCTGGAACTGGTTTTTCCCTTTCACTTTAGATGGTGCAAGTAAATCCTGTATCAGCTTGAACACGCTGATGATGTGTCTTTTTCCATCCGGGCAGAATTCCGCAATGAGCAGGATGGCTGCCGTCAGCACGCCTTCTGCCGCATCATAGAAAAACGCATTCTGTCCATAGCTGGAACTGTCCGTACCACCGGAGGAGATAATGGTCTTTGCCGTAATCTTCGCATATTTTTCCGCTTTTGCCTTGGCACTCAGGTTCGTATGGTCTGCAAGATACTCATCCATGTATTTGTTGACCAGATGGAGCATATTATCACCATCGCTTCTGGTCGGATTACGAAGATCGATGACTGCCGTATGGTAGCCATAGTATTTTTTTGCAATGCCTGCATAGTTGCGGTATAAGTCTCCCTTTGTATCCGTGGTCAGGAAACTCATTCCACAGGCACAGGCATATTCGATGTTGGGATACAGAAAGTGTGCGGTCTTTCCGACTCCTGCCGCACCGATCATCAGACAATGCACATCCCCGGTATCCACCAGCGCATATAGTTTTCCTGCCCGTTCCATGCTGCCGAGTACCAGTCCCTGTGCAGCCGGCAGGTTCTCACCCCTGCGCCACAGCTCCGTTTCATAGGGCACCTGCACATAGGTTTCTGCGATTTCTTTTTTCGTGGCAAATCTTGCCGTTCCATGCTGACCGTCCCCGACAGTCCTGCTCTTGATTCCGTTTAATGTATAATAGTGCGACAGAAGTGACACGCCTCCAATCACGGAAAACATTGCCACCCCGGCGATCACCAGCATCACGACTGGCTGCATAGCATCATTCCTCCCTCCTGATATTCCATTTTGTGTTCCTTCACAGCCTGTTTTGCCGGCTTCATCTGTTCTTCCCCGCAGTCAATAGCAACAAAAATATGAGCCCGGATGCATTCCATCGCAAAGCTCATACATTTTCTGGCAAGCAGTTCCTGATTTTCTTTTTGTTCTAAGTCTTTTGTATCGAACACCTCCAGTGTTTCTTCAAAGGCTGCCTGCATCTGCCGGATGCGGGTATTGAAGTTTCCCTTGTCTTTATGCGGCTGATAACGCTTTGACAGATTTTCCAGTATCTGTCCTGCACTGGTTTCCCTGCCAAGTGCAATCCCTTCTTTTTCCATGCACCGCACAAGCACTCCGGTCAAAAGCATCCCCGGCCCGTCAAAGGCATCCATAAGCTGTTCCCTGCCCCTGCCCTTTTTCAGTTCATTATAAATATCCTGATAATAACGGCAGATATAACTTCTGTTGGCATACTTGATGTTGATGGATTCCGTCACCTCTTTCAGCACCTCTGTCCATGCCCTGCATTCCATGACTCTCGGATGCTCCTGTGCCTGAATTGTTTCCTCACCATATCTGCCCTTTAAATCCTCATTCCAGTCTTTGCAGGCTGACTGTAACCTCTTTACCGCACCATATCCATTGCGTACCAGAATCTCAGCCAGTCTGCCGCACGCCTCTATGCCTGCTGGATCATGGTCGAGGCACAGCACAACCGTATCCAGTCTTGGGTTGTCTTTCAATGCCTGCAGCATGGCATGTTCTGCCACACCGTTTAAGGTGATATAACTGTTCTCCTGCCAGTTGTCTGGATACAGGGAAAGAAATGATAACAGGTCAATGGGTGCCTCAAACACATACAGTCTGTTCCCGTTTCCCCTGTATCCAAATCCGTAGGCAGCTTCCGAGCCTTCCTGATTCAGCCGGAAGCTCCTGCCGTCGGAACAGCTCCCCTTCACATGGATATGCCGGATTTTCCCCTCGCTGTCCAGTCCGGCAAACACAATGTTGTGATGCTCCGCAGATTCATATATGGTTCCTGCCTTTGCAAAATACGAGAGGATTTCCCTGTCAATATGACGCTTCTGCAGAAGATATGCATAGACTCTCTTCATGGTCGGATTTTTCTCCGGCGGTTTCAGTTCCTTTGGCTCTTTCGGTTCTTTTCTTTCCTCTGTCTGTTCTTTTTCTACAGCCTGCCGTCCTTTATCGCCTCTTGCCGCTTTTCTTCTTGTCCCCTGCCTTTTTCCCCGTTCAATAAGCTGTCCCTGTTCTCCGTCCAGCAGATAGATCACCGCCTCCGGGTAGGACATCCCGAAGAATTCCTGCATAAAATCAATGGCATGACTTCCGACCTGTCTGCTGTGGCGGTACCAACTGCTCCCCCGGAAAGTCACACTCCTGTGCCGTTTCCAACGCCATTCATTCCCGGAACGCTCCACTTCCTCATGCTCCCGGCGAAGGATGTCCGCAATATGTACCGCATTGGCTCGCTCCTTCTGTTCCTCTGTAAAATAAATAAAATCTCCCAATCGTACCTCCTCTCATCATTTCTACCACTCCTCCTGTGATCACTGTGTTTGTACCATGTCCTCATGGTCATCCACGGCATGTCCCTGTGCAATCTTCTTCTGCCGGATTTTTCGTGCAAGTTTTCTGTCAATCCCCTGCCTGCGTCCTCCACTCTTTCTTCCAGCCACATTCTCTTCAATGATATGTTCCAGATGCCGCATGAGCCTTGTTGCCATTAAGAACAGATCGGGGTGTGGCATATCATTCCAGTGTTCTAAAAAATACGCTGCATAAATATTTCCCTGCTCTGCGGATTTTAAAAAATAACCGTATGCCAGTTCCTTGTCCTGCTGGACATCCTTTCCGATCAGATACATTTTCCCAAGGGCATATTGTGCATACTGGTTTCCGGTGTCTGCTGCCATCTTCAGATAATGCAGTGCCAGCTCTGTGTTCTTTGGCAGTTCTTCTCCGGCAAGATAAATTTTCCCTAACCTGTATGCTGCAAATTCATTTTTCTGTTTTGCAGCCAGTGTCAGATACTGTATGGCTGCCGGAATGTTTCTGGTGTCCTCTTCCAGATATATTTTTCCAAGCTGATACTGTGCATAGCTGTTTCCGGCATCCGCGGCACGTTTCAGATGGAACACTGCCTTTTCCATGTCCGCTGCCACCAGTATGCCTTCCCTGTACAACCGTCCGATTGCATAATCCGCAAACGGATTTTCCTGTGC
>ERZ779992.1553-NODE-1553-length-11801-cov-3.920909_pt1 | contig 11801 bp, 5 predicted proteins | sample MGYA00511934_ERZ779992 | MGnify/ENA primary metagenome ERZ779992 (study PRJEB29588, sample SAMEA2163248) | human gut metagenome | biome: human gut; feature: human-associated habitat; material: faeces | place: Denmark | collected 2008/2010 ...
CTCCAGGCTTTGCAAGCCGCAACCAAACGCACCGATCTGGTTCCTGCAAGCGCTCCGGCAGCCGTAAGGACTTACAACGGATTGAACATGTCGATCCAACAACTGGCCCGGGAGCTGCCGGTATTGTCGATGGGGCCTCAAATGTTCTTCATGGCCATTTCGAACAACCTGCCGATCTTCACCGACGAACTGGCCCGTGCGCGTAAAGAGTACGAGGCGATGATTGCCAGCGGGCAGAAAGGCGTCCCCGTGTGGCGGCAGGTCCTTTCGTCCCTTCTATCCTGGCAAACGGCGTTAGCCGTCGGAATCACGCTGACAGTAGCGTACGGCAAGGAGATCGGAAACTGGGTAGCGAATCTGTTTCGGGGAAAGAAGGCGCTCGACACCGCTCGCATGGCTTCCGAACGTTTTCAGAATACGATGCTCGAAGGGGCTCGAAACGCCCAGCAGGAGGTCGTAAAATTGAATCTTCTCTACCGGGCCGCAACGGATAATGCCCGCGCCACAGACGATCGCCGGGAAGCCGTGCGCAAACTCAAAGAGGAGTTTTCGGGTTATTTCAAGAATCTTTCCGACGAGCAAATCATGCTCGGACAAGCGAATGACACTTACAAGGAGCTGATCAAAAACATTTACAAATACGCCAAAGCACAGGCGGCTTTCAAGAGCCTGGTGGATATCGAACAGCAAGAGCTGTTCTTCAATAACATACCGGATATCGAACAATTCCTAAAGGCTAATGACAAATACCTCGAGGCCCAAAAGGATGTTGCTGAAAAACGGAAAACCTACTATGCGAAATCATGGCGTCAACCAGGCTATGATCCCCAAACACGCAAAGATCTCTTACAGGCGAAAGACATTCTGTCAGATGCAGAAGAAAGTGTTTCTTACTGGCAGGAAAGGATTTTTGAAGAGATCAGGAAGAACAAAGGAGGAGAAGAGATTATCGATGAGATAGAGGAGAAATTCGATGGCAACCTCGGGGCATTTCTGCAATTCCTCGCAGAGCAGCGGACGAAATTGGCTGCCGTGGCGGAGCAGGCCCAGTTGCTGGAAAACCCGTCCGGCACGACGACCGATCCCGAACCGACTTCCATCGACCAACTCACAGAACAGTATAAGGCGGCCGTACGTCGCCAACAGCAGAGCCTCGACGACCAGCGGGTCGAGTTGATTGAAAACGAATTCGACCGGGAACGGGAAGCGATCCGCCTCAATTACGAGAAAAACCGTCAGGAATATGAGCGGCAGGAACAACAGACGCTCGCGCTGATTCGCAAACTCCGGGAGTCGGGGGCCGATATCGATTCGAATGCGGAGAAAACCTTTATGGCCGGCACGGCCGCTGCAATAGCCCAAGCTGCGGAAATTCGGGACAGAGAGCTTGCGGATGTCGATAAGAAAGAGGAGGCTTCATACGCCAAGTTGCTGGAGAAGTACGAAACCTACCAGCAGGGGCGTCTGCGAATCGCCCGGAAATACGATCAGGATATTGCCGCTCTTGCCTCAAATCCGGAGGCCCAGCAACTCGCTCGGGAAGCCAAACAAAAAGCGCTCGACGACTTCACGGAACAATTTGCAAGCCAGTTCCCGGAATTCGAAGCCTGGGCCGACCGGGTCGTCGCTGCCTCGGTCAAAAAGCTGGAAAGCCTGGTGATCGAAGCTCAGGAAGAGCTGGAGAACCTGCAAAGCGAGACGCCGGATGATGGTAATGCCATCGCCGTTGCGCGGGCCAAACTCCGCAAGGCCGAACAGCAACTGGCGAAAAAACAGAACCAAACGGAACAGGAAACTACCGATACGACTTCCTGGACGGAGCTTCACCGCGTATTGACCGACGTTATCGGCACTTTCAATGAGGTCGGCGATGCCGTCGGGGGAGCCGGAGGAACCATCATCGCCACCGCAGGAGATATCGCCGGCTCTACCCTGCAAATCATCAATGCCGTTCAGGCATACCGGAAAGCTCAAGCCGCATCGAACACGCTCGGCATGGCCTCCGGAATTCTCGGAGGCATATCTGCCGGTATCGGTGCGCTGACCACTATTGTCAATTTGTTCAAGGGCGGTGAAACTTCGATGGAGCGCAACCTTCGTCTGGCCCGGGAGTTCAACGAAGAACTTCGGATCATGAAAGAGCGCAGCCGTATCGATTCCGATGAATTCGACAATATCTTCGGGGATCGGGTGTACGACCGTTACAAACAAAATATCGATGTGGTGCGCACCTCGCTCGAAGAGCTGGAGAAAGTCCGGGAGAGAATCCTCTCGCGCGGGGAAGAAAAATATCAGTTGCCGGGGGAGTGGCGAGGCGGAGCCGGCACGGGACTTTCGGGGCTGTTCAGGTATGAAAAAACTTGGGAGAACATTGCCGATTCGATCGCCAACATGCAGGTTCAGACACGTCACTCGACCTGGTTCCGCTCGGCAAAATATCAGTCCCTCGGTTCGCTGCTTCCCGAATTATTCACGGATGGCGAAGTCGATATGGACGCGCTCCGGCAATTCGTCGAAGAGGGCGGAGAAACTTTCCAGCACCTGGCACGGGAGAATCAGGAGATGCTCCGCGAAATGGTGGACGACTGGGAAACCTACGAAGAGGCATTGACTGCGGTCCGGGATTATTTGCAGGATATTTTCGGCGATCTGGGCCGTACGCTTACCGATGCTTTGGTGGATGCTTTCGAAAACGGCACCGATGCGGCGGATACTTTTGCCGACAGCGTCGGGCAGGCCCTGCGCTCGCTGGCCAAGGATATGATCTATTCGAGTACGCTCGGTAAGGTATTCGAAGATGCCCAAAAACGCATCGAAGAGGTCATGCAGAGCGACCTTTCCGACGAAGAGCGGTTCGCTCAATGGAGCGAAACGATGAAATCGCTGGTTTCGGATGCCATGGAGCAACAGGACGATTTCAATCGTCTGTGGGAAGAGTTCCGCCGCATTGCAGAAGAGAACGGACTTTCAATCGACGAGGAAGCCGGCACTTCGCAGCAGAGCGGTAAGGCAGGAGCCATTCAGACCGTAACGCAGGATTCGTTCTCCCGCGTCGAAGGACTGGTCACATCGGTACAGATCCATTCCGCGAAGATCGACGAAAACATCGAAGGTATTGTCCCGGTTCTCAAGGGATCGCTCGAAGCGATGAATGCCATCCGGGAAAATACCGAACCGATACCCCGAATCTATGAACTGTTGCAAACCATAAAACGCGACGGATTAAAAGCGATCTGATTATGGCTGAAATACTCGAAGGACTGTTGCTGATCAACCAAACGGATGTATATGCCCGTTTCGGGGCTTTCCTCGCGGAAACCGCTGAAGACAGACACGACAACTACGATTCGCTGCTTGCACCTCCGGCTCTCAAGCAGCAGGCGGAGGTTTCCATTCAGGAGGAGGACGGTGTCCGTATGCCCGATACCCTGACACAGACTTACGAAGCCCGCGATATCACGCTGCGATTCGCCATCGTCGCCTCGAACGATATTTCGTTCTTCACGCGCTACGCCTCGTTCGTGAAATTTCTCAAGGAGGGCGACGACGGGTGGCTCGCGCTCCATCTGACGGACGTAGGGCTGAAATTCCGGGTTTATATGACCGGATTTTCGGATTATTCACAACTGGCGCCATTCGGAAAGGGAGAGGTTGCGGCGACCTTCTCGGTGAAATTCCGGGAGCCGAAGCCGACATTCGAACTCGCTGCGTCGATCTAAAGGTCACGTTCAAATCTTCAAAAAATGGAACTCAAAATATATTCGAAAGAAGGGAATCTGAAGCTGACGGCCTCTCCCGATAGTAACAGTGCTGCAACCTGCGGCATACAGGAGGAGAGTGTCCTCGCGCTCTCCTTCACGGCCTTCGAATGCGTCACGCTCGAAGTTTACGATTATGCGGACTTCCTCGGACGGCGTTATTGGATTCTCGAACGTTATCAGCCGAAGATGAACTGCGACAGCGAATGGAGCTACTCGGTGCAACTGTCGGGGGTCGAAGGACTCACCACGCAGGTCCTGATGGTCAATCCGGATGATGACGACAATCCGATTCTGACACTCACGGCACCGGCACGCGAACATGCGGCGCTGATTATCGCTAACATGAACCGCAAAATGGGGACGACCGAATGGAAAGTCGGAGAAGTGGTCGTATCGGAGTACATCGATATCGAATATACGGGAAAGTACGCCTCCGATGCTCTTTCGGAATTGTCGTCTGCCGCCGGAACGGAGTGGTGGTTCGACGGGATGACGCTCAACATATCCCGCTGTGAGTTCGGCGAGCCTGTCCCGTTGTCTTACGGCGACGGATTGATCGGAGGAATCGAACGGAGCATGGCCGATGGCGTGAAATTTTTCACTCGGCTCTTCCCGGTAGGCTCCTCCCGCAACATCGATCCGGATCGGTACGGACATGCCCGGCTGCAATTGCCCGACGGGGCAAAGTACGTCGAACAGGATACCCACCTCGGTATCATCGAATATTTCGAGCAGGAAGCGTTCGATGCAATATATCCCCGCCGGATCGGGACGGTCGGGTCCGTACGGTCCGAAGAGCGCACGAGCGATGACGGCTCTCCGTTTACGGTCTGGTATTTCACCGATCCCGACATTCCGTTCGATCCCAATCAATACGAAATAGGCGGCCTCGTCAAACGGGTGACCTTTCAGACCGGAGAGCTTCGCGGACGGGAGTTCGAAGTGAATTACGACTCGGAAAAGAAGGAGTTCGAGATCATCACCCAATGGCCCTACGACAACGATATGCAGTTGCCGTCGGAACCGTTGGTCCCGGCTCCCGGGAACGAATACGTGCTCTGGAATATCAGTATGCCGGACAGTTATTATCCTGCGGCCGAACAGGAATTCAAAACTGCGGTAGATACCTTTATGGCCGACAGCCGTAAAGATATATCCGTGTTCCAGGCATCGACGGATTTTACGGTTGTCGATAAAAGAAACCTCGATTTGAAGCCGGGGCAACGGATTCGGCTCGGAAGCGACAAGTTTTTTCCCGATACCGGATATCGCGATATCCGTATCGTCGCGATCAGTCGCTCCGTCGTTCAGCCCGGAAGCATGACTCTTAAAATGAGCGATGTCCTCTCCACAGGCCGTATTTCCCGCATCGAAAATCAGATTTCGGAAGTGACGCAGATAACCCGGCAGGTTTCATCGGAATTTCCTGACATCATTAAATCGTGGGAGGAAACACCGGCGAGCGACACGACGCTCTATTCGTCGCGTAAGAGCGAACGGGAATTTCTGAACAAGCGCCGGGGAGGTACGGTCGAAGGAATCACCCGATTCCTTAAGCGGCAGCAGCTCGACGAGGGATTCCGTACAAGCGACTTCGCCAGCGGCATCACCGGCTTCGGTGCACAGATCGACGGCCGAGGCGCCGGCGAGTTGGAGAGCCTCTTCATCCGTCGTTTTCTGGAGGTTCCGGAGCTTCGGTACAACCGTGTGGGCATCAGCGTCGGGGACGACTGGAGCGCTCCGGGCGCCGGGGTGATCGAGAGCGTGGACAAGGATCAGAAGCTCGTAACGCTCAAACTCGAAGAGGGCGAGATCGGCGCCGTAGCGGTCGGGGATATATGTATGGGCATCTTCCACGACTTCGACCCGTCGAACAATGCGACGGCAGATTCCGACGACGGCCGGGGCAACTTCTCTTTCGCAGGCTTCGCCACGGTCTATTTCCGTATCACGGAGGTCCTGGGCGACCGCAACGAGCAGTTCCGCTACGAGCTGCGTCCCCTGTCGGCCACCTTTACCAAGCAAATCGATCCGATGGAGTCGATGACCTTCGTGGCCTACGGCTCATTCACGAATCCCGCCCGGCAGAGCTCGCGCTACTCGACGCGCACCTACCAGCGTTATCTCCGCAATGTCAGCGACTGGGAGTTCACGGCCGAGAATATCGCCGCGCAGTTCGGTGACCTTACGAACCTCTCCGTCTTCGGGATCCAGATGTCGGGCTATTCGGCCTATCTGGATAATATCTACCTGCAAGGTATGATCAGCAGCCTGGACAAGAAGGCACTGCTGGACACCCGGAGCAAGCTGTTCCGGCTGGTCGGCGACGACGGCGTCGGCGTGGCCTTCACCCCGGAGGCAGGCTGGAAGCAAGGCAAGCTCTACGACCCCGCGACGGGACAGTTTCAAAAGGAGTTCGACATCGAACAGATCGATCAGACGGCCACCGAAGCCCAGGCCACTGCCAATTCCGCCGATCGCAAAGCTCAGCAGGCTAAGGATTACATCGATAACACGCTGCCCGGCGAATTGTCCGAGATCAACAAACGGCTGGACGGTGTCGTGGAAAACTGGTTCTATCCCTATACTCCCTCGCTTTACAATGAACCGGCCCAAACATGGATAGCGGACGGCGAGCAGGAAAACCATATCGGCGACACGTTCACCAATACGCTGCCCGCGAATTTCGACCCGACGGACGCAGGCTGTTGGGAGCAGGGCAGCATCGGTGCATCCTATATCGACGGCATTAAGACCTGGGATCAGATCAAAATCGCCGACAGCACCCGCATCCGGCTCAAAACTCCGGTCGGAGGAATACCCAAAGGCGCCGTATTGTCGGTGGGTGAAGGCTATACGATGGGTTACAATCCGATAGCGTCATCCGGAGCGGTTATAGCAAGTTACGTATGGAGCCAGAGCTATACCGTCGGAAGCGACAATCCCTACATAGCTTTTGTCATCCGCAAAACCGATAATGCCAAAATCACTCCGGCGGAATACCCGCAGATTCACTTCACCATATCGAGCGACGAGACGACGAACCCCGATGCGGGCAAATCGTGGCGGTGGGTAAAAGAAGAGGACGGAACCTATAAATGGACGCCGATCGCCGACAGCGATGCGGTAAAGGCCCTGCAAGAGGCGGCGCGGGCGCAGGACACGGCCGATGCCAAACGTCGTGTATTCGTCGTAACACCGACTACACCCTACGATGTGGGTGACATCTGGACGCAGGGCGAAGGTGGCGACATCATGCGCTGTATCGAATCCCGTGCAACGGGCAATTTCGAAAGCTCGGATTGGGACAAAGCATCCAAATACACCGATGATACGGCAGCCAACGAAGCCAAAGAACGACTGGCAGCCATGTCTTCAGACGGTACGTTATCCAAAGAGGAAAAACCCGCCGTGCGACAGCAATGGTCGCAGATACAGAAAGAGTATGCCAAATACCAGACGGATGCAACATCCTTCGGGGTATCGATAACGGCTTTGAAAGGAGCTTACGATGCTCTCGCAGCCTACCTGAGTAGCATCGGCCTGACCTCGGACACCGACACGACGATCGTCCCCGACACCTTCAACCAGAAATTCGCCGATTACTACGCCGAGGTGAGCCGCTTCTCTAACCTCGTGGCCCAGAAGCAGGCTGACGAAGCGGTGGACAACCTGCAAGTCGGCGCCCGCAACTATATCGCCAAGCAGTTTATCCGGGAATGGAACAGCGCCAAAGAGGGCGTTACGGATGTCGTAACTTCGGGGGCGGACGCGGACGGAGCATATTTGTGTGTCAATTGGGGCAAACTTATTCAGGCCGGGCTTGTCGCAACCAACGCCTCCCTGGTTTCGACGGTCCCCGACTGTTTCGGCGGCCAGATAAAATACAAGCCGAATACTCCGTACGTCTTCAAAGCCCGGATCAAGCAGGGCGCCGAAATTACGTTCCGTATCGCATACGAAGACGGCACCAAAGAAGTGCTTTCCGCTCCTCCGGCGGGAACGGAAGGAGTATATGAAGTGGTCCACACCATCGATGCTTCGCGTGTGGTACAGAAGATATACATGTATATCAACAAAGGTGTTTCCATGTATCTCTACGACATTCAGCTTACGGAAGGCAACAAAGCCCCCACGGGGTATATCACGGCCGAGGAGGATGTGCAGGCGCAGATCGAGCAGGTGAAGCTGAATGTGGACTACATCGCCTCGGATTCGAGCCTGACGCCCTCCGACAAACAGCAGGTAGCTAATGAATGGGCGCGGATTCAAGGCGAATACTGGAGTATCATGGCCAGGGCCGACCAATACAACGTACCCACGGAGGCTTTTACATTCTATTTCCAGCGGCTCGAAGATTATCTCACGCCCCTGCTGGCCGATATGAGTACGACATCCGAGATAACCGGCACAGAATTCAGAGACGTATTTTCCGATTATTATCGATTGAGCCGCAACACGTCGGACTTGATCGACGAAGCGGCGGACGAAGCCATCAAATCGACAGAGTACCTCAAGCAGGCTATGGAAGACGGAAGTACCGAGGTGAAAGGCGGTCTGATAATGACCAATGTGATGTTGCTGAAAAATGCTGATGGCGAGGTGACGGCCGGCGTGAGCGGCTTGCAGGAAGATGATGTGCCCTTCTGGTCGGGAGCAGACTATACGAACCGGAAAAAAGCCGTGTTCAGAGTACACGCCGACGGGGAAGTACACGCCTCCAAAGGAACTGTCGGAATCCTGCAGGTCAAAAACGATTCCGTGGAGGTGAGCGATGCGACCGCAAGCGGAGATAAGATCATACTCACCCCATACAGAATTACGTCCGTATCGCAGGTCCTGGGTGCTTCGAGTGTCCCGGGTGTCGTAGAAACGAAAGAAGTGAGCGCACTGGCTACGGGACAAAGCAATCCTTTTATCCGAAATGTTTACGAATCAAGTCCACCGTTTACCTGTGGACAGGGAGTTCAGATGTCGGCCCGGATTACAGGCCGCATCACAGGCAATGCCGAAGGCGGCGGCGGGGGCGTAAAGATCGAGGTGGTAAACGCTTTGACGGGGAAAGCCGATCCCCTGTACCGAAACAGCACGGCTGAAGCCCAAAACACGAATTTGAATATCGACGCGACGATTTCACATCTTTTCACTGGAGCAGCCCAGAAATACTACATCCGAATTACGGTCGAAGCATCGGCAGCCGGAAAACTTACGGCCTCTGCAACGATGAATGCCGCCCAATTCAACTTCGTGAAAGACATCCGCAAGAACCTGATCGCTCCCAACGGAGTAGCCGTTGTGAAAGGATCGAGCAACTATGCGGTATTCACGGGAGATATTTTCGAAGTCCTGATCGGAAAAGCCGGATTACGTATTCAAAACGGGTATGTCTATAAGAGAGATACCGACCATACGACCTGGACAAAGATTTGAGAACCGCCATTGGAGACAGTCGTAAATTAATTGAAGAATTTTTAATGGCTGCGATGGACCATGTATGGAATACGTCGGTTGTCGGCAGAAAAGTGAAAGACGAAGTAGACGGTCAGCATCGAATCTGACAAATAAAGTCCTTCGGGGGAGGACACAAAAAATCCCCCGGTTTGTTGGCAGTCATCTCACCTACATACCAACAAATGCACGATTACTCGCAGCGACCGGGGGATAAAACCTCCTGCTGCGAGTAATTTTTTGTGTCGTTTCCTGTACAGGGGACGGCTGGTATGTAGATGAGATACGCAAAGATACTAATTTTAATAAAATAGCAAACTATGAGAACCCCTATTTCCTACTATGGCGGCAAACAGACAATGCTCAAGCACATTTTGCCTTTGATCCCGTCGCATAAGATCTATACAGAGGCATTTTGCGGCGGTGCGGCCGTCTTGTTCGCCAAACGGCCCTCCGAAGCTGAAATCATCAATGACATCAACATGGAGTTGACAAACTTCTACTGGTGTATGCAAGTTTACTATTCAGACCTCAAACACGAGATTAACAAAACACTACACAGCCGGGACCTGCACGCCCATGCCGGACATATCAACTCTTATCCGCAGTTCTTTACTCCCGTCGAACGGGCATGGGCCGTATGGGTGCTCTGTAAAATGTCGTTTGCGTCAATGATGGACGGGACATTTGGATATGACTTCAGCGGCACAATGACCAAGAAACTGCGTAACGCGAAGGATGAGTTCACAGAGCGGCTTTGTCAGCGGCTCGAACGAGTGACTATTGAGAACCGAAACGCTCTCGACGTGATCGACTGCTACGATGCTCCCGATACCTTTCATTTCGTCGATCCGCCTTATGTGAACTCCGATTGCGGACACTATGAGGATACATTCAACTAACAGAATATGGAGCAACTCTTGCAATTGCTTGAAACCGTCAAGGGAAAGTTTATGCTCACGATGTTCCCGTTCGATATGATCGACCGGTATGCCCGGAAGAACGGATGGATTATCCATCGTATCGAGCGGACGATCAGTGCCTCGAAATCAAATCGCCGCAGACAAGAGGAGTGGATGGTCTGCAACTACGAGGAACGGGCACAGGCATCTCTGTTCCAGGGTGAGTATTTAGGCGAATAGATGGAGCTGGTATTGATTCATCTTGAAATAAAAAACCGTTCGAGCGGCAGTTAAACGCCATTCGAACGGTATGTTTTCTTGATTCGCTTTACATATTTCCCGCGATATGTAAACGGATCGTGCATTTGCTTTACATATATTCTGCGCGTGTGCGAAATTTCAGTCGCTTTTCGTTTTGGATTACTTCAACCCTCTAAAAGTCGCATCTGGTTCTGAACTTCGTCGCATCTCGTTTTGCCGATTATACAGAGCGAACTCCTCGATCATCGGATTCATCTCCGGTACCTCTCCCAGAATTTTCGTATCGACCCACTCCCAGACCGTATCGTCCTGCCACTCCGTATCATCGAGCGCAAACTCCCGCTCCTCCCCCGTCATGCGATTGCGATAAACCAGCACGGTCTGCAACTCTCCCTCGGGACCGGCCGCAGAAGAGGCGTGCATCTCCTCGCGGATATTCACCCCGATCTTATACGGCAGAAAATCGATCAACGGAAGATGACAATAGCAATAGAACCCCAGCCCCATCGTCAGAAGGAAGAAAAAAACCGTCAATGCGACCTCCGAACGGCGGAAGGCAAGAATCTTATCGTTCCGGTAATAAGCCCACACGACGGCCGCCATCGGCAGCAAGGCCAGGTTCTTGAAGAATGTTTCCCAGGGGGAGAGTTTGATCGCCTCACCGAAACAGCCGCAGTCCTCTACCGGGATGAACGTCGCACTCAAAAAGGTAAGGATCGTAAAGAAAAGCATCGACACCAGAGCGAAGATCGACACCAGCCGGATACGCACCTTGCAAAGCAGCATGCAACCCATCATCATCTCGGCGCCGCACAGCCAAATCGAAAAGACCATGCTGGCCGGAATCAGATAATCGAACCCGTAAATCGTGAGGTATTCGTTGATCTTGATCGACGTTCCCCAGGGATCGATCACCTTCGTAAAGCCCGACACGATGAACACGACGGCCAGCACCAGGCGGCAAACTCCGGTAATCAGGCTCCGGGCCCGTTGCGACAGCATAGGTTTCATCATTTTCGAACAGGTTATATACGATCTTTTCTTCATTTTCTCCGCAGGCATCCCGCACTCGTCCGGAGTCGTTCTCATCGTTAAAACTCAAAACTTCCCGCCTTTCGGTCTGCGTCCGAGCGTCCCGCAAAGCCGTTTCGGATTGCCGACTTTTTCCGGACTCCCTTTTCGCTCAACGCTCCGCATCCGTCGGGACACGGACAAAACGACTCATCCGCTTATCGAATATACCGAACCGCCCCTCCGGGCACTTCTCCGGCATCATTCGAAAAGGCGCTCATCTCATACACTAATTCCACGCTTCGTTTTCTCCACCCGGCACAATCCACACAAATTCGGCTCTGCCCCGCTTACCGAAAACGTTGAATTGACTTCTTCGTTTTCTTCGCTCAGCAGAGACCGCTTGCGGGCTATGCCC
>ERZ779992.1563-NODE-1563-length-11724-cov-2.887822_pt1 | contig 11724 bp, 15 predicted proteins | sample MGYA00511934_ERZ779992 | MGnify/ENA primary metagenome ERZ779992 (study PRJEB29588, sample SAMEA2163248) | human gut metagenome | biome: human gut; feature: human-associated habitat; material: faeces | place: Denmark | collected 2008/2010 ...
CAATATAAGATTCTTTATATTGATTTAAAACAGTTTCAAAATTATCAATTGTCTCACCATTCATTTTTCTTAAGTACATTTCAACACCTTGTTGATAATACTCTTTTTTACTCTTAAAAGGTGTTGCCAAATATTTTTTATAATATTTTTCAGCATTATTTAAACGAGCAATTTCTTCTTTAACAAAGTCCAAATACTCAATTCTAGCAGAAATCTCATACTCAGTATCATCAATAATAACCTTGAAAAGAGCCTTTAATATTTTTTTATCTATTTTACCCACAGAAGAATCTTTTATAACACCACGCATACCATCTTTAGGCTTTATTGGAGTAGCATTCTCAATTAATATTTTTAAAGTATCAACAGTACCAATATGTGTTTTATATTGTCTTTTAGAAGTAATAGCATCATACTCATCAGCAACACGAATGATTTGAGCTTCATAAGGTATGTCTTTTGCAACAAGACCTTGTGGGTAACCAGAGCCATTAAGTGCTTCATGGTGATAATATGGACCAGCAGCATAAGGTCGCAATTTCAAATCCTTCATACACATATCATACCCAATTGTAGTATGAGTTTTCATTATTTCATATTCTTCATCTGTAAGCTTAGCTTGTTTTTGCAAAATAGAAGGAGGAATAAACAATTTGCCTAGATCGTGAAGATATGCACAAATAGTACAATAAATTGTAAATCCATCTTGCATATGCAAATACTCACACAAACGGCAAGTAATAGCAGCAACATTTTCACAATGCTTTCTTGTAAAAACATCAAGACTATCTAAACAAGCAAGCTGATATCTCATTGATGAATCTAGATTATATGATTTCAAAGATGTTCGGTCATAAAAATCGAATTCTTCTTTCATTCTTTTTCTCCTATCTTTAGTAAATTTAAAATGTAATCTCAAAAAAGTCTACATCTAATTTATATAATATCTCTAAGAAATGATTTGGTCAAGGAAAAGTGCTTGATAAAATTTAAAAATTAATATAAAAACTAAAATAAGGCTTTAAAAAAATGCAAAATCAATGACTAGTCAAAATAGAAGAGAGGCAAGAAGGAATCTTAAAGGACATGAAAATCGTATTATTGAACATTGCGCAAAATCAAAGTAATGTGACCAACTTGGAGCATTGAAAATGCAAAATATTGAAGTTTTAACATTAAATATGTGGCTATGGAACACCTATGTAGTAGAATTAAAAGATGGAAATAGAGCGACAATTATAGATGTAAGAGGAAAAAATGAATATTTTGCAGAAGTAGTAAATGCCTATGGACAAACAGTTGCAAAAAGAAATATAATAGATGAAGAAATAAAATAATATTTTAAATTTAAAATTGCACATTATACAAAATATATATTTAATTTATAATTAATAAAACATTAAAAAGTATGGAAAAAGTAAAGGTGTAACTGCGAAAATAATCGCATCTTATATATTTGCAACATTAGTATTTACAATATATTTAATATTTGCAATAGGAACAATATTCTTAATGTTTGGTACAGATGGAGGAAATTTACCAATACAACTTTCTAACATATTAAGTCCATACGCACTAACATTCTTCCAGTCACTTTTATATAATATAGTGATTTCATATACAGTATTGTTTGGTATGGTGGGATTAACATTATTCTTGTCATCTAAACTGAAAAATCCTATGACAGTATTAGTAATAGATATTGCTATTATTATGTTACCAGTATTTTTGAGTATAAAATCATCTTTTGGAATATTAAATAAAATATTATTCTTAATGCCATATAATGCAATTTATTCAAACTTTTCTCAAATGGTATCCTATAAGTTAGGAAATATTGTTATTGATTTACCTATGATGACTATAATTACTTATATTTTTATGATGGTTATAGCATTAATTTGTGCAAAGAAAACATATAGTAAACATCAGGTAGAATAAGTAATAAAATTAAATTTTAAATAGAAAAATTATCTTGGAAGCCAAGTAGGACATATATAGTGCTAATTGTAATACGATAGCATATGTACTATTTTGGATGGAAAGTAGTAAAAAGCATGGAATCTATTAAATATGCATAAAGGAGAGTGATAAAAATGTTAAAAAATGCTATAGCATATATCTTGAGAAAGAGGAGTAGAACAGTTATTATATTTATTATTTTAACAATAGTTCTTTCATGCTTATACTCATGTTTAAACATAATGAAATCAACAATCAGCTTAGAAAATAATTTATATAAGTTATCAAATACATCTTTATCAATAACACAAAATAACAATGAGAACTTTAAAACAAATCAATTTAAAGAAATAGAAAATATAAAAGAGATAAAAGAAACAATTCCCCAATATGATGGACTAGCAAAATCTACAAATATTAAAGCAGTAGAAGGAATGCAAATGATTGAAAGAGACGATATGCCAGAAGAATTTAGAAATATATTTTCAATAGAAGCCACAAATAATACTGGAAAGGACAATTTATTTAATAGTGGAGTTTTTACTCTTATAAAAGGTAGACATATTGAAAAAGATGACAGAGAAAAAATTATTATACATGAAGAACTGGCACAAAAAAATAATTTAGAATTAAATGATAAAATTCGTCTTGAACTATTTGATTTAAACAATAATGAAATAAAAACAGAATATGAATATGAGATTATTGGAATTTTTTCTGGAAAAAAACAAGAAAAATACACAGGAATGACATCAGACTTTAGCGAAAATATGGTATTTATTGATTATGAATCAAGCCAAGTAGCATTAAACAAAGCAGAAAATAATAAAGTTGTAAATAAACTTGAAATATTTTCAGATAGTCCAAAAGATACAAATATGGTATTAAATAAAATTAAAGAAATAAAAATTGATTGGTCAAAATTCAATATTGAAAAAGATGATGATGTATATGAAGAAACTTTAGAATCTGTAGAAGGTATAAAACATATAATAAAGGTTATGACATATTTAATTATGACAGGAGGAATAATAGTTTTATCTTTAATATTAATTTTATGGCTAAGGGAAAGAATTTATGAAATAGGAATATTGTTATCAATAGGAATAAGTAAAGCAAAAATTATAGCTCAATTTATATTTGAGTTAATATTTATATCACTACCATCTATATTAGCATCTTTATTTTTAGGAAATGTGATATTAAATCAAATAATAGGTGGATTTATCAATTCTGATAATTCGACAATAAATATTAATAATCTACTAAAAAATGATAATTTAATATCAAATATTACAATATTTTTACAAAGTTATGGAGTATTAATAGGAATTATTGTTTTATCAGTTATTATTGCAAGTGCAATGATATTAGTAAAAAAACCAAAAGAAATATTATCAAAGATAAGTTAGGAGATTGCAATGGATATATTAGAAATAAAAAATGTAACATATAATTATTCAAATTCAAGAGAGAAGATTTTGTTATCAGTAAATCAAAAGTTTGAACTTGGACAATTTTATGCAATAATAGGAAAATCAGGAGCAGGGAAGTCAACGTTACTTTCATTATTAGCAGGACTAGACAAACCACAAAAAGGTCAAATTCTATTCAAAAATGAGGATATAGAGAACAAAGGGTATAGTAATCATAGAAAAAACAACATAACATTAGTTTTTCAAAATTATAATTTAATTGATTATTTAACACCAATTGAAAATGTTAGATTAGTAAATAAAAAGGCATCAGAAGATATTTTGTTAAAATTGGGACTTGATAAAAGTCAGATAAATAGAAATGTAATGAAACTATCTGGTGGTCAACAGCAAAGAGTAGCCATAGCAAGAGCATTAGCATCAGAAGCACCAATAATTCTAGCTGACGAACCTACAGGAAATCTTGATAGTGACACTGCAGGAGAAATAATAGAAATATTAAAAAGATTGGCTAAAGAGAGAAATAAATGTGTAATAGTTGTAACACATAGTAAGGAAGTTGCAAATTCTGCTGATATTATTTTAGAATTAAGTGACAAAAAATTAAGAAAGATAAGTAAAATTAATTAGGGGGTATATTGATGATAAAAAATGCTTTTGCATATGTAACAAGAAAAAGTTTAAAATCAATAATATTATTATTAGTTATTATGGCTATGTCAACACTTAGTCTGATTAGCTTGGCAATTAAAGATGCTACTAATAGAGCTTCAGAGGAAACTTTTAAAAATATAACAAATAGTTTTTCTATGGAAATAAATAGAAGAGTTAATCTTGGAACACCAAGAGGCGGAGGGAATATAAAAGGAAAAGACATAAAAAAAATAGCTGAATCTGAAGATATTTCCTCTTTTGTAAAGAGAATAAATAGTGTAGCTGATTTGGTAGATAATGATATTATAGAAACTAAAAAAACAATTGCAAATCAATCACCAGAAAGAGCAGAAAATTTTAAAAGAACAGTTATGCTAACAGGAGTTAATGATTCATCAAAAGAAAATAAATTTGTGTCAGGAGCTTACAAATTAATAGAAGGAGAGCATTTGGAAGAAAATGACAAAAGTAAGATTTTAATACATAAAGACTTAGCTGAAAAAAACAATTTGAAAATTGGAGATAAAATAAAAATTAAGTCCAATTTATTTGATGCAGATAATGAAAAAGGAGCAAATGAAACACTAGAAGTAGAAATAAAAGGAATTTTCGATGGACACAATAAAAGTAGTGTAACTTCTGCACAAGAACTTTACGAAAATACATTAATAACAGATTTAGATACAGCTGCAAAAGTTTATGGAAACACAGAAGATACTGCAGTATATCAAGATGCAACATTTTTTGTAAAAGGTGATAAAAATTTGGATCAAGTCATTAAAAATATTAAAAAACTTGATATAAATTGGAACCAATACAATTTAATTAAAAGTTCAACAAATTATCCAGCACTACAACAATCAATATCTGGTATATATTCAATAGCAAACAAATTATTTGCTGGTTCATTAATATTTGCAGGTATTACAGTTTCATTATTATTACTTTTATGGATGAATGCTAGAAAAAAAGAAATAGCAATTTTTCTATCATTAGGAATATCAAAATTGAAAATTTTTGGACAATTTGTTATTGAGCTAGTATTTATATCTATTCCTGCATATATAGGATCATATTTTTTAGCTGTTTATGCAGGAAACATGATAGGAAATAATATATTAAATAAAGTTACTGGAAATATAGCAAAACAAATAGCAAAGCAATCAGCATCTAGTGGACTTGGTGGAGGAGCAGAAGTAGACGGCTTTAATAAAACTCTAACAAGCTTAGATATTAATATATTACCAAAATCAATAATATATGTAATTTTATTTATGTCTTTGGTACTTATAATATCTTTAGTGTTATCATCTATAAGTAGTTTAAAAAAGAACCCAAAGGAATTGTTAATTGATACAAAGTAGAATTCAAAAAAACGGAAAAATCATAAATGCCCAGCTGTAAACGTTTGCCATGTTGGAGCATTAAGTCAAAAAGACTTTGAAGCACCAAAAATAGATTATGATAAATGTATAAAATGTGGCAAATGCTCAAATTTTTGTCCTAAAAAAGCATTAGTATTAGATAAAAAAATGCAATGTATAAAGTAGGAACAAAATAATAACTTATTTTCTTGTTTACAATTTTTTATATAATAGTATAATATTAATAAAAGGAGGAGTTTTAAATGAAAGAAAATGCAAAATTTTTAAAATGTCCAATATGTGACAATATAATAGAATTAATTGATGGAGATGTACAACATATAATTTGTTGTGGTAGAAAAATGGAAGAAATGAAAGCTAATACTACAGATGCAGCAACGGAAAAACATATACCAATATACAAAAAAGTAGAAGATGAAATAGTAGTAAGTGTTGGAGAAGTAGAACATCCAATGGAAAAGGAACATTATATAATGTGGATTGCACAAGTATCAGAAAATAGAATAACTCGTGTAAAATTATATCCAGAGCAAGCAACGGAAACTAGATTTCCATATATATCTGGTGCAACATTATATGCTTATTGCAACAAACATGGATTATGGAAAACAACAATAAAATAGTAAATAGCTATAAGTAGGGTAGATAATCATTGAAATTATCTATCTTTTATTATATAACCATAACAAAAATTAGTGAATTGTATGATAAAAAATAAAAAGTTAAGTTTAAGTGCTAAAATTCTAGTTAAAAATGGTAGATTAAAGTGCTAAAAAATATTAAAATAAATATTAAGATATATCTTAATTTATTTTAATATGGAAGGATTTGATAAAATGAAGTTTAATGAAAAAATAATAATGTTACGAAAAAATAAAAATTTATCACAAGAGGATTTAGGAAATGAATTGGGGGTTGCAAGACAAACAATCTCGAAATGGGAGTTAGGAGAAACAACTCCTGAAATGGACAAGTTAATAAAAATGAGTGAGATATTTGAAATTACTTTAGATGATTTAATAAAAGATACAGAGCCTAATATTGATAAAAATAATGCTAATAATACAAATACGCAAAAATTAGCAGGATTAGTAATAAAAATTTTAAAGGGTATAGGCATATTTATTATAATTGTTTTTGCTATAACAGTTATAATGATGATTATGGGTTTAGTTTCTTATAATAATATGAAGTATGATTCTAAAGGAGTTATTGAAAAAATAGAAGAAAATATAATTATGGAAGAAGAACGATAACTTGTGGTAATTCTTATAGTAGTGCAGCAGTTCTTATTTCAGAAGATGGTACAACATTTATGAGAATAAGGAAATTAACGCCTTTAGAATGTTGGCAACTTATGGGATTCGATGATGATTTTTATAAAGCAAAAAATGCTGGTATATCAGATACTCAATTGTATAGACAAGCAGGAAATAGTATTGTTGTAAATGTTTTAGAAAAGATACTTGAATGTTTGTTTGAATAAACAACATACCATAAAAATAATAACTTTTTTCTTTCATGGTGTGAATTTTTATAATTTGTGTTATAATGCTAATGTATATAAAAAAGGAGGATATAAATGTTAGAAAATATAGAAGTTTTATACCATAGCAGTATAAGAATTAATAAAGAAAAAATAATTTATATAGATCCATTTAAAATAAATAAAAATTATAATGATGCAGACATTATTTTTATAACACACGATCATTATGACCATTATTCTGAAGAAGATATAGATAAGGTTATAAATGAAAACACAACTATTATAATACCAGATGAATTATTAACAAAACTATTAAGAAAAGGCATAAATAAAAATGCAATTATTACAGTAGAGCCAAATAAAAATTATATGGTGCAAGGAATTAAATTTGAAACAATATCAGCTTATAATACAAATAAAACATTTCATCCAAAAGAAAATGGTTGGGTTGGTTATATTATTATAATAAATGGTATTAGATATTATATTGCAGGAGATACAGACATTACAGAAGAAAATAAACAAGTAAAGTGTGATGTGGCTTTTGTTCCAGTTGGAGGAACATATACAATGGATTTTAAAGAAGCAGCAAGTTTAATAAATGAAATAAAACCTAAAATAGCAATTCCAATTCATTATGGTAGTATAGTTGGAACAGAGCAAGATGCAATAGATTTTATAAGATTATTACATCCAGAAATAAAAGGTATAATTTTAATGAAAAAATAAATGAAAGAAGGAACAAATAGTGCAATTTTCAAGCAAAGATATTCAATTATTTAATGAATCAGGAATACATGTAGAAGATAAAAATTACACAAATGATGAAGTTGAAAGATTAAAAATTAAAGTAACAGATTTTATTGTCAGTCAAAGTACAAAAGATATTGATAAATATAGTAAAAAATTTAGTAGTTTATTATGAGGACAAGATATGGATAAAGAAGAAATAATTAAATATTGTTTAACATTAGAAAATACATATAAAGATTGTCCATTTCCAGATGACTTTGAATCTGTAACAATGAAACATTGCAAAAATAAAAAATGGTTTGCATTACTAATGAATGTAAATAATAAGTTATACCTTAATGTTAAGACAGATCCAAATTATTCTGATATATTGAGAAATACTTATAATTATATAATACCAGCTTATCATATGAACAAAGAACATTGGAATACGATTATTATAGATAAAAATGTTGATGAAACATTAGTAAAAGAGTTAATAGACCAAAGTTATGAATTAACAAGATAAATAGAGAAACTATATCCTCTTAATGGAATATTTGTAAATATTGAATACGAATTACATAATGGAGAAAAAATTAGATTGTTGAAAGATAATAATATTTATTTAGGGACTCAATTACCTAAAGCTGATAACTCTGGATATTATGGTATAATAGCAGATAATGATTACATATTAGTAGGTAAATATGATAATAACTATCAAAATGCCAATATTATTGTTTATAAACAAAGAAAAAGTAATTTGAAAGTGAAATGAAATTATGGCAATGTGGAACTTATACTATAAAAGATGGAAAGCAATATAAAATTCAAACAAAAGATTTGTGTAAACAAGCAAAATTAGCTAATATAAATTTTAAAGCAAATAGTTAAACAAATATAGTAAGTTATCGCTTACTTTAATATGTATTTATTAGTAGTAATAGGAGAACAAAGTATATGTTACCAACAATAAAATCAGACAGTATTTATCCATTACCCAATGATGTAGCAATATTTAATATTAACATAGTAGATATAATATTTTTAATAGGAATTATATGCCTAATAATAAAAAGAAAATCTATTTTTAATGCAAATAATGATGTATTGGATAAATACAATAGTAATAAAATAAAGGGACTATTGGCATTATTGATAATAATACACCACTTGTCTATTTATATAAAAGACACAATTCTACTTAAAGTATTTACAATAGTAGGAGTTATTGCAGTTTCAGCATTTTTCTTTTATTCAGGACATGGACTAATGACAAGCTATCTAAAAAAAGAAAATTATCTAAAAGACTTTTTGAATAAAAGAATAATGAAAATAGTTATACCATATATAATAGCAATTATATTTACTATTTTAGTATATCTATTAACTGGACAATTAACACCTAGAAAAATTTTTAATTCTTTAGTTGAAGGAGAGCTAGTTGTAAGATTTTCGTGGTATATGTTAGCAATTATTAGTTTATATGTAGTTTTTTATTTATCAGCCAAGTTTCTAAAAAAGAAAAAAATGATAAATATTGCAGTATTGGGTGGAACTATTTTATATTGCATAGTTGTTAATAATATTTTAGGCTTTAATAATTGGTGGGTTAATTCTTGTTTTGCATTTTTTATAGGTATATATTGGGCAAGTTATAAAGAAAAATATGCAATAACATTAAAAGACAAAAATAAAATAATTAGATATGCAATTATGCTTTCAATTATAGTATTTGCAATAATAGGGATTCAATTCTTCACAAGTGGATATGCCATTATGGATATAATAAACGATACAGATCTAGCAGACGATATAATGAGAGAGCCTATTCCTGTTATAAATATGAATATTATTTGTATAGCATTACTTTTTGTATTGTTTACTATATTAGAAAAAATGAGATTGAATGATAAGGTATTTACTTTTTTGGGAAATATATCTTTTGAAATTTATTTATATCATGGATTAGTTATGTATTTATTGAGAAATCCTCGCTTTTATTGTAGAGTTGATTATTTATATGCTATTCTAGTAATTGGATTAAGCATAATATTAGCTAAACTTATGAATATAGCAAACAATAAAATATATAATTTCTATTTGAATAAAGTTGAGAAAGAGTCATGTTAATGATAGCGAGAAATTACAATTTTTTGAGCAGGTAATTAGTTGATAATTATCTGCTTTTGTGATAAAATGAGCAAAAAAGTAGGAGGAAAATTAAATATGAATAAGAAAAAAATCATAGGAATTTGTGTTGTTATATTTGTAATTGTTTTTATAGCTGTATGTATTGCAATAGTTCAATTTTCAAAGAAGGATTTAGAAGAAGCTAAAAAAGGTTTAGAAGAAACTCAAGAAAAGTATGGTTGGGTTGAAAAAGAAAATATTGATGTACTAGTAGCTAAATTTAATACACAAGTAATGGATAATGATAGTTCCTCATTAAATCCAGCATCAACTGATTATCTAACTGAAAGCAACAATGAATATTGGTATGGCTTGATGGAGGGAGTTTATTTAGTAGTTGTTCCAGAAAAATATACTGGAGATAAAACAACAGAAACTGTAAACTATACGCTTTTATATGTAGATAAAACTAGCAAATACGAATCAGATGCTATTTCATACATTAAACATTTAATTAAAGCAAATAATAGTGAAATAACTGATTCAGAAATTGATACATTATTAGAAGATGCAAAGACAAAAACTAACTCTGGTAAAACAGCAAATAACGGAAAGGGTATTTCAATCGGCTATACAGAAAATGATGAAGCATATCAATATCAAGTTTTAAGGTTATATAAGTAAATTATATTTTCATAAAAATAATAAATAGTAATTTATGTTTTGGAGGAAATAAAATATGATTTGGGATATTATATTAGTAATTATATTAGCATTATGGATAATTATATATTTAAAGAATAAAAAGGCTATATTATCATTACCATACTTACTTATGCTTTTCTTTACACCAATTTATAACATATTAGACCAAAAAGTTTTTGTTAAAATATTTGGATGTGGTTGCGTTCCATCAGCTCAAACTAATATGTTTAACATAGATTTTAATGCAAATGATTTAAGACTAATTGTATATAATATATTTGCATTTGCTCTTACTGTTTTCGGTCTATTTTTATCAAATAAGATTGAAAATAAAAAAGTTAAGGTTATATATGTTTTAACTATTTTTGTATTTAATATTCTATTAGCATTTAAAATTTGTCAATTATATATGTGGGCATAGAAGCATAACAAAAAATTACAATAAATAAGTGAGATTAATAGTAAGTTATCGCTATCATTAAGTTTTAAAAAGAAAGGTAAATTGGTGGTATTTATGAAAAAAGGATTAAAGATTATAAGTAGTGTACTAGGAATTGTAATTATTTTAGGTTTAATATTTTTTATAGTTGATTACAATAGAGTAAAAAATAATGAAAGACCAATATTTTGTATTAAAAATCCAGCAGGAACTATACTTGATGGTGGAACGGTTGAATTTTTTGGATTAGGATATAAAGTTATAGATTTTCATACCATAGCTGGATTTGATGATATAAAAATAGGTTCATGGTTTATGGAGTATAATGATTTTAACGAAGAAATACAAAAATATGAAAAAGAATTTGAAGAAGAATTAAATAAAAATAAGGAATATGTAATTAATTTATTTGAGTTAAAAGAAATATCAAGTATAACAATAGATACTTTAGCTCAATATGATAATGAAAAAGAGTTCAACGATGAAGAATCAATAGAAGAAATTTATGAGGTTTTTGCAGATAAAAAAACTCATATAGAAAGTGTAAATGATATTCCAGTTAACCCTGATATATTATATTTTGTCAAATTTAAAAATGATTCTGGAAATTATAAATCAGCTTATATTTATAAAAAAGACAATCAATATTATATTGAGCAACCTTATAATGGTATTTATCAGGTAACTGAAGATGAATATACTAGGATAGAGAAAGTTGTTAAGTAACATACAAATTACATGTATACTGTTAGATGTAAATAAATGAGTTTACATCTAATTTTTTTG
>ERZ779992.1564-NODE-1564-length-11717-cov-1.804150_pt1 | contig 11717 bp, 6 predicted proteins | sample MGYA00511934_ERZ779992 | MGnify/ENA primary metagenome ERZ779992 (study PRJEB29588, sample SAMEA2163248) | human gut metagenome | biome: human gut; feature: human-associated habitat; material: faeces | place: Denmark | collected 2008/2010 ...
GCCAACCACTTGCAGATGGTTGCCACTACCGACATGTTTACGGCGACGATGATCGTTTCGGTGCTTTTGAAAATTACTCTCAAATCGATGAGCATGCCTACACCTATGAGAAAATAGGGTATGAACAGGGCGTTGCCTACAAATTCGAGGCGGTTCATCAAGGGGGAAACGTTGGGGATAAAACGGTTCAGAACAATGCCTGCGAAAAATGCTCCCAAGATGGCTTCCAGCCCGATAACTTGCGCCATATAAGATGCCAGGAAGACAAGGGCCAAGATAAATATGAATTGCGTGACATTATCATTGTAGGTCTTGAAAAACCATCGGGTGAGCCGGGGATAAATGTATAGTATGGCTATGCTGTAAATCGTTATGTTCACCGATAGTCTGAGCCAGAAAAATTCGGTCAAGTCGCCTCGTACCATACCAGAAATTACAGCTAAAATAATCAAGGCTCCCAAGACTGTGAAAATGGTTCCGGCGATAGTGATAGGGACGGCTCGGCTACGGGATATTCCATATCTGCTGATAATGGGGTAGGCTATCAGCGTATGCGAGGCGTACATGCTTGCCAACAGTATGGAAGTCATTAGGTTGAGATGGAGGGTGTAGTAACTGATCGCGGTTCCTAAAATCATGGGTATGAGAAACGTGTATAGCCCGAATATGATCCCGTCTTTTTTGCTTTTCTTGAAATCATACATGTCGATTTCGAGTCCTGCCAAAAACATGAGGTAAAGGATTCCTACGTTTCCGAAAATTTCAAAACTACTGTCGCGAGCCAATAGATTCAGACCGTTGGGGCCGATGATTACACCTGCTATGATCAGACCGATGATGTGGGGAACACGTATGCGGTTGAGTAATATCGGGGCAAACAAAATAATGACCAGCACGATGAAAAATATCAGCACCGGATTTTCGATAGGTAGAGTCGCGATACCGCTCATAACCCCTGTAATTTAAATGCGAAACTTATAAATGGTGACAAAAATAGAGTGACCCGAGTGCGAAAGCAAATTGATTTGTTTCTGCCAAAGTGGAATCTATTTTCGCTTTGTGGCAAAATTAATGATAAAAGTTATTTCTTGCAAGGATTTTCGACCTTCTGTTCAAAATGTGTTACTGATGGCTAAAATACAGCGAGAATGATATAATAATGAGCGTTTTGTTATAGAATTTCATAAATAATTGTATATTTGCGCCAATTTTTAGTATTCTGGAATAATAAGGATTCCTAAGTAGTAATTATAAAAGAAAGAAAATGAAAGTCGCTATTGTGGGCGCCAGTGGCGCTGTCGGACAAGAGTTCCTAAAAGTTTTGGACGAGCGGAATTTCCCGATTGACGAGCTGTTGTTGTTCGGGTCCTCTCGCAGTGCGGGTCGTGAGTACACCTTCCGAGGTAAACAAATTACGGTCAAGGAATTGAAACACAATGACGATTTCAAAGGTGTGGATATAGCTTTCACATCGGCAGGTGCAGGAATTTCTAAGGAATTTGCCGAAACGATTACCCGATACGGTGCTATCATGATCGATAATTCGAGTGCATTCCGCATGGACGAAGATGTTCCTTTGGTTGTTCCAGAAGTGAACGGCGACGATGCATTCGTGCGTCCTCGTGGGATTATCGCAAATCCTAATTGTACTACCATACAAATGGTGGTTGCCCTGAATGCCATAGAGTCACTTTCTCATATCAAGAGAGTGCATGTCGCAACTTATCAGGCGGCGAGCGGAGCCGGTGCATCAGCGATGGCCGAGTTGAGAAAACAATATGAACAGATCGTTGCGGGTGAAACTCCTACGGTAGAGAAATTTTTCTTTCAGTTGGCCTATAATCTGATTCCTCAGGTCGATGTTTTCACCGACAATTTATACACGAAGGAGGAAATGAAAATGTTTCACGAAACCCGTAAGATCATGCATTCCGATATAGCCGTGAGCGCTACTTGTGTGCGAGTGCCGGTGATGAGGGCTCATTCGGAGGCTATCTGGATAGAAACAGAACGACCTGTTTCTGTGTCAGAAGCTCGTGAAGCATTCGCTCATGCGAAAGGTGTAGTCTTGGAAGACGATCCGGAGAACAGGGTGTATCCCATGCCATTGAATAAGGCAGGTAACGATCCTGTGTATGTGGGGCGTGTCCGGTCTGATATTTCTAATCCGAATGGCTTGTCTTTCTGGACTGTGAGCGATCAGATTAAGAAAGGCGCAGCCTTGAATGCCGTTCAGATCGCCGAGTATTTATTGGAGCATTCGAAGTAACAAAGTAGAGAATAGAGACTTCCGTGAGTTTTCGGTTATGGGCTCTATTCTTACGTACTATTTTTTGTTTGTGAACATGGTTTGTGTTTCGGTATAAAACGGAGCAACCTTATTTCTACTTTCGTTTACTATTGTGATTGGTATATAATGAAGAAGGCTGTATAATTTATACAGCCTTCTTCATTTCTGTTTTTTATCGATTAATCGTTCTTGTAGTCTGGGGTGAGACTTTCTTTCCCAAGATAGAAAAGTTTTGCTTTGACAACTGTGGCACTGCAATCGACAGGAGCTTCCCAAAGCGTGGAGGTTGCGGTCGGTTCGCTTCCGTCGGTGGTGTATCTTATTTCGGCCTGCGGAATGGGAGAGTTGGCATATAGTTTTCCTTCGACAATTTTAATTCCGGGCTGTGCCACGCGGAAATTAAAACCGTCGGCAGCCAGACGAGGCAGTTCGATTTCGGCTATCTTGGCGTTGTAAATGGCCCGAGCCTTTTCATATAGAGCCTGTTTATCGTCGTTCGGGACAGGGGACCATTCGGGATAGGCATTCCAGCCGCGTTCTACCAGACCGAAAATTTTGGGGAATACATAGTATTGTACCATATCGAAACTGCCGATGGTCTCGGAGAAAAGTTGCGCCTGTACGCCTTTGATGCGTGGACGCGATTGTTCTGTGAGTTGTATCTTCCCTTTTCCAGCTGTTTTGAGATTGTTCTTTTCCCCTGCCGTATTTTCTCTTGCCGAGCAGTAAATGTTGTAGGGTAATATGTTGAACGATGTAAACTCATTGACGTAACCTCCCCATGTGAGTCCCGGTTCGTCTTTGTGCGGATTATAGGCCAAATCGATGTAAAGGTTGTTGACATTGCAAAGTATTACGTCGTATCCTTCGTTGGCTACGGTGTAAGGAACAATATCACGTTTGCCGATCGTGCTCCAACAATATACACCGGCGAAGCGGGGAGCTATGCGGGCGTTCACTTCGGGAGAGTGGTGTAGAGCGACTTCTTGCCAGCCCGAAGTTTTCACTCCTTTTTTCGACAGCATTTCCGTGATGTTTTCCAAGAAGTATTCCGATAGCTCGTGGGTATCTTTCATGCCTTTTTCCTCCATGAATTTGTGGCAGAGCGGGGAACCTGTCCAAGACCCTTTGGGTACTTCGTCTCCTCCGATGTGAATCGTTGCCAAAGGTACGCCGGCATCTTTGTACATTTTAATGATTTCGTCGCTGACTTTATCCATGAAACGATAGACGGAGGGCAAGGCTACATTCATAATATTGTCGGTATAGGCTTGTGCCGATACATATTTCGATGTGTCGGCCGATTCGGAAAGGAGATATTCCCGGGCTTTTTCCATGTCTTCTCCTTTCAATCGGTTGAATCGAGCTTCCATCGCTTTGATAGCCGCGCGTGCATGTCCCGGCGATTCTATTTCGGGTATGACGGTGATGTGTCGTTTTGCAGCGTATTGCAGTACCTCGATGAAATCTTCTCGGGTATAATATCCGTTTGCCGTGGCTGTGGTATCGTTTGGATTCCAACCTCCGTAATATACGGGATACAGGCATTGGCTTTCGTCTTCGGTGAATCCTCGGCGAGACCCTATTGCAGTGAGTTCTTCCAATCCGGGGATTTCTAATCTCCAAGCCTCGTCGTCGCTAAAATGGAAATGAAGCACGTTTATTTTATAAGCGGCGAGTTGGTTTATCAGTTTAAGCAAGTCGGCTTTTTTCGTGAAATTTCGTGCGATGTCGAGCATCATACCCCGATATAACAAGTCGGGATAATCATTGATCGCTATATTTTCGAGTTTAGCGGGAATAGTCTGTTTTTTGAGTAATGAGACGAGGGTTTGAGTCCCGTTGAAAATAGCGTGTGGGGTTCCGCCACTGATGGTTATGTAATTGTCTTTTACGTCGAGACGGTAGTGCTCGTCGTTTTTGGCTTGCATGTTTTGGGGGAAATGGCACAGGGCTATAACGGTCTGACCTTTGTCTGTGACGTTGTATCCCATTTCTTTTAGATTTTGAATCAGTAGTTTCGCTTCGTCGGCAAAACCATCTTCGACACTCAAAGATATATCTTTGGATATTATACTTGTGCCTTCTCTCGGAGTTACTTCTTTCAAGGAAGGCAGCATGTCGTAGGTTTGTATCTTATATGTGGTTTCGAGGGCTTGATTGTCGGCGTATACTTTTTCCCCGTCGGGATAAGATGGAGCTATTCTCCCCTGAACCGTCCATTGTTCTTTGCGATCGAACGGTGCGATAGAGAGCGGGATAGAGATTTGTGTACCATTGTTCGTGACAAAAAATGGCGATTTGGGAGTGAATAAAGTTTGAGTAAAAATACCTTGATTCAAATAGCTTATTTTAATCGAGTCGCCGGGAGCCAATGGAGTCCATGATTCTGATGGCGCTATTTTGTAATAACCGGCATTTATCATCTCTATGATTACGGGGGAATCTTCGTTTGCTTTTACTTGTCTGGGAGAGAGCTGAGTGTAATATATTTCCCAATCTGATTCCAATGGTTTAGTTGAAGTGTTGGTAATCGTAAACGAGCTTTCGTAAAATCCGGGAGCTGCTCCGTTTTTTACCATTTCCCATTGCAGGGAGACCGGACTTTCCTTTGTGTTGTTGCAAGCACAAAGTGCAGTGACAGTCGATGCGATAAGTAAATGTTTCAAATGTTTCATTTTCATGGTGAGTTATTTAGTGTGAATAATCATTAGTCGTTTGTATTTACCAACCGGAAGTCGAACCTCCGCCGCCTGTGGCTCCGCCCCCGAAGCCTCCCCCGAATCCGCCTCCGAAACCTCCGCCTCTACGACCACTTCCGACAACTGCGGCGGCTACGATAATGGGTATGATATACTGTTTACAGTCTGTTTTGTGACAGTGAGCGCAATGATATCTTTTTTCTCCCAATCCGGTACTGACCGTCGTAGCTCTGCGTAGAATGTGGTCGCCTTCGAAACTGTAAGCCCGGCTGTGGCAGTACGGGCATTTCTGGTATTGAGTAAATTGGTTTTCATAAGGATATACCAATGTATTCCCGCAATGGTCGCAGAGCCATACGTCGTAATCTACCGAGTTCAGCCGTTCTTCCGTGTTTTCTTGCGGTGTGAGGTATCGGTTGTCTTCTTCTTCGTCGAGCTTTCTCATTTTGTTTCCGCAAGATTCACAATTGCGAGGCTTGTTGCGAAGACGCTTCAACCGTCGTCCGAGCCCTCCGTAAAGGAGAAGTACGAAGAATGGGAACAAAAAGCTGCCGGCTAAGAGATACGGGCGAAATCCGGCCAGCCGCTTGTATCGCTCGTAGGCGTCTTTTTTAGCATAATGAGCTATGTTCCAAAGCATGGCAAATAACAAGATGTGAGATACGACGAGAGAAACCGTGAGGTATATACCGATGATTCTCTCCCAGTCGATTCCTTTTTTTACCGGTGCGGCGGTAAGTTCTTTTACGGCCTCGGGAGTTGTTAAAAGTCGGGTAATGACATTCATTCCGTCGAGGATTCCTTTATCATAGTCTCCTTGTTTGAATTGTGGTATAACATATTGCGTTTGTATGCGTTTACAAATAGCATCGGGTAATATTCCTTCTATGCCATACCCTGTGCGGAATGTAATTCTGCGTTGGTCGAGTACCAACAAAACCAGCAGTCCGTTGTCGTTTTGTTTTCCTATTCCCCATCGGGTAAAAAGGTCCGTGGCGAAGTCGTCTATGTCGTTGTCCCCAATGGACTGTAAGGCGACGACTGCAACTTCGGAAGTGTTGGCTTCTTGTAGGGAGAATAGCATTTGGTCGAGGGTGTTTACTGTCTCGGCCGATAAAATACCGTCTGGATTGCTTACGAAACGTCTCCCGTCATCAAGGTGCACATTGGGAACTTTATCGACCGTGTATTCAATCGCCCGTATGAGCGGGCAGACGAGTAACAATAGAGAAATTATAGCGATTTTTTTCATAATTCATATTTAGAGAGACGGCAAACTCATACCGTTGATTTTTCGATAGAGGTCGAGGGCATAGACGTCGGTCATACCCGATATATAATCGATGACGGCCTGAACTTTACCGTATAGCGTGGTGGAATGTACTTCGTATTGTTCGGGTACTTTGTTCAGCAATAGTCTCGAATAGGCTTTGTCGGGGAATCGTACGGCATCCAAGAATTTGTCAAGCAGAACGGAAATGATGCGATTACCTGCTAACTCGATATCCAGAACATCGGACGATTTGTAAATTTTCGTCCATGCGGTGTCGGCGCAATTTTGGTAGGCCGTCCGGGGCCTTTCGGAAATGTGGTCCACCAAAGCTCCTTTGAATCTTCCCTCTAACAGCGCTTGTTCTTCCCGGCAAAACAGCGTGGAACATTCGTCTATGAGCGTGCCGATGACACATGATCGCAGATAAACGATTTGCTCGTTGAGGTCGCTCACTATTTCCAAAACTTCGTTGATGTGTTTCTTTCTGTCGTCATCGAAAAAGTCGAGGAATAGTTTCTTGACGGTTTCGGTTGTCAGGATTTTCAGTTTATGGGCATCCTCGATGTCCATGATTTGGTAACAGATGTCGTCGGCAGCTTCGACCAAATAGACTAACGGGTGGCGATGGTATCGTTCGCCGCTGTCGCCGTCCGGCAGTAATCCCAAGTCTCGGGCGATACGCAGGAAGTCTTGTTTCTCGGAGGTGAAAAATCCCGATTTTCCTTTTTTTGTCGATTGTATGGAGGAGTAGGGATATTTGACTATCGAGGCCAATGTCGAATAGGTGAGGGCGAATCCTCCGGGTCTCCGACCTTGAAATTGATGGGTGAGCAACCGGAAAGCATTTGCATTACCTTCGAAGTGCGTAAGATCTTGCCAATGATATTCGTTTTTCAGTTCTTGTTTTATTATTTGTCCGTTTCCCTCGGAAAAATAAGTTGCGATAGCTCTTTCGCCCGAATGCCCGAAAGGCGGATTTCCCAAATCGTGGGCAAGACATGCCGCCGAGGTGATGGCTCCCAAGTGGTTGAGTTTGTAACACCACGGTTCGTTTTTGTATTTTTCGCTGAGCACGGCCGACACGTTGTTTCCCAATGAGCGTCCTACGCATGATACTTCAAGGCTGTGGGTCAGTCGGTTATGGACGAAGATGCTACCCGGCAGAGGAAATACCTGTGTTTTGTTCTGTAATCGACGAAACGGGGCCGAGAAAACCAATCGGTCATAATCGCGTTGAAAATCGGTGCGAGTATGATGTCTGTCGTCATGGTATTGCTCCATGCCGAACCGTTTGGAGGTGATCAGTTTCTCCCAATGCATTTGCGTGGTTTTTTCTTGGGCTTGTGCGTTCATAAGGGTTTTATCGTCAATCTTTGCAAAAATAGTGAAAGTAGGATAAAACAAATTATTTGTTTTTCATACCGAATCTCTGCTATTTCACATTTTATGCAAATATAGTGAAAACCTCACCCGATTTACAGATGTATTGAATTAAAATATAAAAAATAGGCTGCTTTTTTGATAGGATTTCGTTATTTTCGCAAATTAAAAGAATAAAAATAAGTGTTCTCTATTAAAACATGCTCAGATGAAAGTTTCCGTCAAGATAGTCAATAAGTCGCATCATGCGTTACCTTCTTACAGTACTTTGTTCTCGGCCGGAATGGATATTCGCGCCAATCTGTCGGAGCCCGTTACGTTAGCTCCTATGGAGCGCCGGTTGATTCCTACCGGGCTTTTTATCGCTTTGCCCGAAGGATACGAGGCTCAGATACGTCCGCGTAGCGGGTTAGCGTTGAAGCATGGTATCACGATACCGAATTCTCCGGGAACGATCGATGCCGATTATCGGGGAGAGGTAGGTATCATCGTGTTGAACGCTTCGGACAAGCCGTTTACCATCGAAGACGGCGAGCGTATTTGCCAAATGGTGGTGAAAGAGTATTGTCGGGTAGAGTGGAATGAAGTGGATAGCTTGGACGAGACCGAGCGGGGAGCCGGCGGATTCGGTCATACAGGTGTGAAATAGCAACCTCCGAGAAATGATGATGGAGATGGGAATACGGAAATATGGGTTTACAAGAGGATTGACGTACTTAATATTTGTTTTTATTTTGTGCGGCTGTGCCTCGACCAAAGGTGTTGCGGATAAGTCGGGGGAGCTTTCTTCGGAGGATCGCCGGAAATTTGACTATTTCTATTTGGAGGCCGAGCGATTGAAAGCTATCGGAGAAAACGATGCCGCATTCGATTTGATGAGTCGGGCGGCCGATTTGGATACGACTAGTGCCGCCGCGCGCTTTTTCTTGGCTCCATATTATCTGAGAATGGGGTTTTACGAGCAGGCGAGGAAAGACTTGCGATATGCCGCTGAAAAATATCCCGATAATTATTGGTATAACGTAGTGTATGCCAATTTCTCACAGCAGAGTAACCGTCACGACGAGGCCATACGGATATGGACGCGGTTGCTGGAACAGAATCCCGATAAGCCCGAGATAAATTCGGCTTTGGCAGAAGCTTATACGGCCAAAGGCGATATGAAGCAGGCTGTCGCCTGTTATGATCGAATGGAGTCGTCGATGGGTATGATGGAGCCGATTACGATAGAGAAGTTGAAACTTTATGAGTATATGGGCGATAAGGAGGCTATGGTGGCCGAGGCGGAGAAGTTGCAACGGACTTTTCCCCGAAATACCGATTATATGAGACTGTTGGGCGATATTTATTTGGAGGCCGGAAACGATTCGGCGGCTCTGTCGATCTATAATAAAGCTTTGGACCTTGAACCCGAAAACGGATATATCTATTTGTCGAGAGCCGGATACTATGAGAAACGAGGCGATACGATCGCTTATAACAACGAAATACGCAATGCTCTGATGAACCGACGTATCGATGTCGATACCAAACTAAGTATTTTCAGTACGTATATCGTCGGCCTCATGAAGAAAAAACAAGAGTTGAATCGGGTCGATTCCTTATTTGCCGAGATGTTGGAACAGTACCCTCAGGAGGAACCTGTTCATCGTCTGTTCGGTATGTATCTGTCGAGCCGTAAAGATTTTTCCCGTGCCGAGGAACAGTATGCGATTGCTGCCGATTTGGCTCCTACCAATCCGGAAAACTGGTTGCAACTGATAGGGCTGTATCTTTATCAAGAGAAATACGCCGAGGTGATACGAGTGGGAAAGAGGGCTATACAATATGTTCCCGACCAAAAGGATATGACTTACATCGGTATGATCAACAAAGGGGCATGCCGCCAATTGCTTATCAAATGTTACCTTGCTAATGGTGATTTTCAGAAAGCTAAGGAACAAGCCGATATCCTCATCGATCAGTCAGGCTACTCATTGATGCAAGATGAGTTCGGGACTTTTTCCAATCCTAATCCTAAAACATGGAATATTACCAACAATGTTATTTGGAATTTACACCAAGGTGGAAACAAAGCTATTGCCGCTAACAAAGAGGCCATCCTTGTTCTGCCCAACCGTTACGGCACTGATTCAGGTATTCGCACCCGTACTATGCGTAACTTGGTTCCCAGATGGAATGCTGATGAGATTAAAACTCCCGATAATGTGAGAGCTGTGGATAACTTTGCTTTGAACAATCCGGATTATAAAGATAATTTGGATTTCAACCGTGCTTTCGGACGCGGGCAGGCAGTTGTACGTCCCACTTACTTTGCCGAAAACTCTCTGTGGTATGTTAATGGGGTGAATGATGAGGGGGACCTGCGCCATAGTCATACTGTAGGCAACTGGGTGCGTATGGAAGATTTGAGATATAACCGTCCGAACACTAAATATCACGGAGAAAATGTCCGTTTCAGTTGGGTCGACGAGGATGGTGGCACCCAAGTGCTCTGTTCCGATACAATTCGGTGCTGGTTTGATTGGCCCCATTATAAGGTTTGGTCCGAATCTCCCGAAGATGAAACGCCTTCTGCCAATCAATACAATGGTGGTGGCTATGCTGACTTTTACTGCTATCGGCTCGCGGAAACTTATCTGCTCCGTGCCGAAGCCAAATATTATCTGGGAGATGCTACTGCTGTAGATGATGTCAATGCTGTGCGTAAACGTGCTAAATGTCAGCAACTTTATACTACGGTTGATATTGATGACATCGTGGATGAACGTGCCCGTGAGCTTTACATGGAAGAGTGGCGTTTCACTGAACTGAGTCGTATCTCTTATTGCCTTGCTCTCAGCGGCAAACCCGATAATGAAGGCAAAACTTATGATAAAGAGTACTTGCATGAGGACAGCTTCTGGTTTCACCGTATCACTAACTACAACAACTATTATAATAAGGATACTGGAGCCAATATCAGAGGTCGCAAGTATACCATGGGCAAGCACAATATTAACTGGCCTATTCCTCAAAAGGCCATTGACGCCAATCGCTTGGGAAAACTTAGCCAAAATCCGGGTTACGACGGATATGACCCCAATGTGGAGAAATGGGAAACCTGGGAAGAAGCGGTGGCTGATGAGAACTAGTCTGTTTTTTGATTATTTGAATATCAATTATGAACATGCATATCGCTTTATGTCTTTTGACAAGAAAGGCTTTCCTGATTCTGGTAAGCCTGGCTTTTTTCACTTTCTCTGCCTCGGCGCAAAGGATGATGAAAACCATTAATGATGGTTGGGACTTCCGTAAGGATGGAGAAACACGGTGGCAGCCCATCAATCTGCCCCATACATTTAATCTCGATGCCTATTCTCAAAGAAATTATTATCAAGGTAAGGGTGAATATCGCAAAAAGTTGTCACTCTCAGAGATAGCCCCCACTAAACGTTATTATCTGAAAATAGATGCCGCCAGTAAAGCTGCCGACGTAAAAGTCAACGGACAGGTGGCTGGTAGTCATGCCGGGGGGTATTCGGCTTTCATTCTGGATGTTACCGGGCTTATAAGGGAGAACAATGAGATAGAAATTACTGTTGATAATGCTCGACGAGACATTACGCCGCTTTGGGCGGACTTCACTTTCTGGGGAGGAATCTACCGGGATGTGTGGCTTATAACCACTCCGGAACAGCATTTCAACATGGCGAACTACGGGTCGACCGGTGTATTTGTCAGTACCCCCGTTGCCAACGAACGAGAAGGAGTAGTGCAGGTAAAAGCGGAGGTGACTAATGATGCCGACTCAAGGATACGTCTGAAGATGCAAAACCGCATTTATGACGCCCAGGGAAAACTGCTTCAGACGAATGCACAGCCTTTTTCACTGAAGGCGGGAGAAACAGCAACTGTGGAATATAAATCTGATGTAATAGACAATCCTCAATTGTGGACACCGGAAATGCCGACACTGTATCGCGTTGTTACCGCCATTGTGAATGCCAAAACTGGTGAAGTCTTGGATGAGATTTCTAATAAGATAGGTTTCAGATGGTTTTCGTTTGATGCAGACAAGGGATTCAGTCTG
>ERZ779992.1579-NODE-1579-length-11640-cov-3.064394_pt1 | contig 11640 bp, 6 predicted proteins | sample MGYA00511934_ERZ779992 | MGnify/ENA primary metagenome ERZ779992 (study PRJEB29588, sample SAMEA2163248) | human gut metagenome | biome: human gut; feature: human-associated habitat; material: faeces | place: Denmark | collected 2008/2010 ...
ACGATATACAAAAGTTTTCGCCCATAAACTTTATTTCAGAACCATTCTCTCACCTACTTTGTTCTTATAATATATAAATAAGGTATTAATAAGGAGCTTTTTCACAAGAATGAAAGCATTTTAGTATGATACTGATGAACGGATATAAACTGTGGCACGGGTTTTGTATATAAATAATAAATAAAACGATAGAATACGTACTGGAAATTATAAATGCGTATCTTTGTATTAAGTAACACCTTAGAATAAGGAAGGAGAATATTAAGTATGAATAATCAGTTTTCACAAAGAGTTTCTGACATTATCACTTACAGCAAGGAAGAAGCTAACCGGCTGAAGAATAGATATATCGGTCCGGAGCATCTTCTACTCGGCATGTTGCGAGACGGCGGAGGGAAAGCTATAGAAATATTGCAGAAACTGGATATAGACCTAAACAGAGTTAAGAAACGCCTGGAAGGTTTTTTAAAAGAGATTGAAGATGATAACTTGTTGCCCGATGCAGACATTCCATTGTCTCCTATGGCAGCTAAGATATTGAAAATGTGTATACTCGAGGCTCGTCTGCTGAAGAGTGCCACTGCTGATACTGAACATGTATTGCTGGCTATCTTGAAAGACGGTAATAATTTGGCCGCTACGGTATTGGAAGAAGATAATATAGATTATAAGTCGGTGTTCGAACAGCTTTCTATGAAAGCCAGCCCTAACGCAGGTATGGGATTTACGGAAGATGATGACGAGGAAGAAGATGAGATGAATATGTCTTCACGTTCTTCTCAAAGTGGTAGTTCACAGTCTTCTACGCAAACAGCGTCTAAGAAACCATCCAATGATACTCCGGTATTGGATAACTTTGGTATGGATATGACCCGGGCTGCGGAAGAAGGTAGACTGGATCCTGTGGTAGGTCGTGAACGTGAAATCGAGCGGTTGGCTCAGATATTGAGCCGTCGTAAGAAGAATAATCCGGTATTGATAGGTGAACCTGGTGTAGGAAAATCAGCCATTGTAGAAGGATTGGCATTACGTATTGTTCAGAAGAAAGTATCCCGTATTCTGTTTGATAAACGTGTGGTAATGCTTGATATGGCTTCTGTAGTAGCCGGAACCAAGTATCGCGGACAATTTGAAGAGCGTATTCGTGCCATTCTGACAGAAGTGAAGAAACATCCTGACGTCATTCTGTTCATCGACGAGATACATACCATCGTAGGAGCCGGCTCGGCAGCGGGTTCCATGGATGCGGCCAACATGTTGAAACCGGCGCTAGCGCGTGGAGAAATCCAATGCATCGGAGCCACCACCCTCGATGAATATCGCAAGAACATCGAAAAAGACGGGGCACTGGAACGCCGTTTCCAGAAAGTGCTGGTAGAACCGACCTCACCGGAAGAGACCTTGCAGATTCTCCGGAACATCAAGGATAAATACGAGGAACACCATAACGTGACATATACGGACGAGGCGCTGGAGGCTTGTGTACGCCTGACCGACCGCTATGTGACCGACCGCTATTTCCCCGACAAGGCCATCGATGCCATGGACGAAGCGGGTTCTCGCATCCACCTCACTCACATCTCCGTACCTCAGGAAATTGAGGAGCAGGAACGATTGATTGAGGAAGCGCAACAGCATAAGAATGAGGCCATTCGCTTGCAGAACTTCGAGCTGGCCGCCAGCTTCCGTGACCGTGAAAACCAGTACACGGAGCAATTGGAACGCCTGAAAAATGAATGGAAAGAAAAGTTGAAGGACAATCGCGAAACGGTGGACGCACCACAGATAGAGGAAGTGGTGTCCATGATTTCGGGTGTGCCTGTACAACGCATGGCGCAAGCGGAAGGTGTACGGTTGAAGGGGATGAAGCAGGCATTGCTTTCGAAGGTCATCGGACAAGACAAAGCGGTAGAAACATTGGTAAGAAGTATCCAGCGGAGCCGTGTGGGACTGAAGGACCCGAACAAGCCTATCGGTACGTTCCTTTTCTTAGGACCGACGGGTGTAGGAAAGACGCACCTGGCGAAAGAGCTGGCCAAGAACATGTTCGGCACTACCGACGCCATTATCCGTATCGACATGAGCGAATACATGGAGAAATTCACCGTGTCACGTCTGGTCGGAGCTCCTCCGGGATACGTGGGCTACGAAGAAGGCGGACAACTGACAGAGAAGGTGCGCCGTCATCCCTACTCTATCGTATTGCTGGATGAAATCGAGAAGGCTCACTCCGACGTGTTCAACATGCTGTTGCAGGTGATGGACGAAGGGCGATTGACGGATAGCCTGGGACGGACCGTAGATTTCAAGAATACCATTATCATCATGACGTCCAACATCGGTACGCGCCAGTTGAAGGAGTTCGGCAAAGGCATCGGTTTCACGGCACAGACCGGCGAAAACGAGAAAGAACATGCCAATAGCGTGATTCGCAAGGCCTTGAACAAATCGTTCGCTCCCGAGTTCATCAACCGTCTGGATGAAATCGTGACCTTCGACCAGCTGGACATTGCTTCACTGGAGAAAATCATCGACATCGAGCTGGCAGGACTCTACAAGCGTATCGAAGGTTGTGGCTACCATCTCCTGCTCGACCAGGAGGCCAAGCGTTTCGTGGCAGAAAAAGGCTACGACGTACAGTTCGGTGCCCGCCCGTTGAAACGCTCCATCCAGAACCACCTGGAAGACGGACTGGCAGAGCTGATTATCAACGAAGAACCGCAGACGGGCGATACCTTGCATGTGTGCATGAACGCCCAAGGTGACGGAGTAGAAATGAAAGTAGAAAAAGCATAACGGAATTCTGACAGAATTTCGGCATACAGACAAAATGTCAGGTACAAACGTATCTGGCATTTTTTTTGTGTAGGGACTGGAAAAAAATTTATTCGAACAATCATAAAAAAACAAAGAGATATGCAAAAAGGTAATATCGGGGTTACAACAGAAAACATATTCCCCATCATAAAGAAGTTCTTGTATAGCGACCATGAAATTTTCCTCCGTGAACTGGTTTCCAATGCAGTGGATGCAACTCAGAAACTGAAGACACTGGCCGCTACGGGCGATTTTAAAGGTGAACTGGGCGATTTGACGGTACGTGTAAAAGTGGACAAGGAAAACGGTACCATCACCATCAGCGACCGTGGTCTGGGTATGACGGCCGAAGAAATCGACAAGTACATCAACCAGATTGCCTTCTCAGGAGCAAATGACTTTCTGGAAAAATACAAGGACGATGCCAATGCCATCATCGGTCACTTCGGTCTGGGATTCTACTCAGCCTTCATGGTAGCCAAGACGGTAGACATCGTAACTCTTTCTTATAAGGAAGGTGCCAAGGCCGTGAAATGGAGCTGTGACGGAAGTCCTGAGTTCACCCTCGAAGAAACAGAACGTAGCGACCGTGGAACCGACATCATCCTGCACGTGGATGAAGATTGCAAGGAATTCCTGGAAGAATCTCGCTTGCAGGGCTTGCTCACCAAGTATTGTCACTTCCTGGCCGTACCGGTAGCCTTTGGCAAAAAGAAGGAATGGAAAGACGGCAAACAGGTAGAAACGGATGAAGACAACCTGATTAACGACACTTGTCCTATCTGGACCAAGAAACCGTCGGACTTGAAGGAAGAGGATTACAAGAAATTCTACCGCGACCTGTATCCGATGGCCGACGAACCGTTGTTCTGGATTCACCTGAACGTGGACTATCCGTTCAACCTGACCGGTGTGCTCTACTTCCCGAAAATCAAGAGCAACATCGACTTGCAACGTAACAAAATTCAGTTGTATTGCAACCAGGTATATGTGACCGACTCAGTAGAAGGTATCGTGCCCGACTTCCTGACCTTGCTTCACGGTGTCATCGATTCTCCGGACATTCCGTTGAACGTATCTCGTTCTTACTTGCAGAGCGATTCGAACGTGAAGAAGATTTCTACTTACATCACGAAGAAGGTATCCGACCGCTTGCAATCTATCTTCAAGAACGACCGTAAGGAATTTGAAGAGAAATGGGACGACCTGAAGATTTTCATCAACTACGGTATGCTGACTCAGGAAGATTTCTATGAAAAGGCTTCCAAGTTTGCTTTGTTCAAGGATACAGACAACAAGTATTACACCTTCGAAGAATACCAGACACTGATCAAGGATAATCAGACCGACAAGAACGGTAGCCTGATTTACCTCTACGCCAACAACCTGGACGAGCAGTACACTTACATCGATGCGGCCAAGAACAAAGGCTACAACGTATTGCTCATGGACGGTCAGCTGGACGTACCGATGATCAACATGCTGGAACAGAAGTTCGAAAAGAGTCACTTCACCCGTGTGGATAGCGACATCGTAGACCGCCTGATTGTGAAGGAAGACCAGAAGGGTGAAGAACTTCCGCACGACAAGCAGGAAGTGCTCAGCTCTTTGTTCAAAGGACAGATGCCGAAGGTAAAGAAAACAGAATTCCACGTAGAAGCACACGCACTGGGCGAAAACAATGCGCCGATTGTCATCACACAGGCCGAATACATGCGCCGTATGAAAGACATGGCCAGCATCCAGCCGGGCATGAGTTTCTATGGTGAAATGCCCGACATGTTCAACCTGGTATTGAATAGCGACCACCGCCTGATCAAGCAGGTATTGAGCGATGCCGAAACGGCTTGTGCGGAAAAACTCGTACCGGTAGAATCTGAAATCGCCATGCTGACTCTCCGTCGTAACGAACTCCAGAAAGCACAGGAAGGAAAGAAGGATGAAGAAATCCCGACTGCCGAAAAAGACGAACTGAGTGATGTAGAAAAGAAGATTGAAGCGCAAAAGACCGAAAAGGAAAACATCCTGAACGGTTATGCTGCCGGCAACAAAGTGGTTCACCAGCTTATCGACCTGGCCTTGTTGCAAAACAACATGCTGAAGGGGGAAGCCCTGACCAACTTTGTAAAACGAAGCGTGGAAATGATCTGATTTTCCCCCATAAAATAAGGAAAGCCATTCTTGCAGGTATGCAGGAATGGCTTTTTTTGTGCTTTTTATGCCCGTGGATAGAAGATAATTTGTACATTTGCCCAGAAACACGCAAGCAAACAACCATGGAAAACAAAACCGAATTGATATTAATCCGCATCAGCGGAGTGGACCGACCGGGACTGACCGCATCGGTGACTGCCATCTTGTCTAAATATCAGGTAGACATTATGGACATCGGACAAGCTGACATTCACAGTACCTTGTCACTGGGTATTCTTTTCAAATGTTCCGATCAGGATTCCGGAAATATCATGAAGGAATTGCTTTTCAAGGCTTCTGACTTGGGTATCAATATCCGCTTCTATCCTATCAGCGATGAAGAGTATGAAACGTGGGTCAACCTGCAAGGAAAGAACCGCTACATTCTGACGCTATTGGGCAGAAAACTTACGGCACAACAGATTGCCGGCGCTACCAAGCTTTTAGCAGAACAACAACTGAACATCGACGGTATCCGTCGTCTGACCGGACGTATTCCCCTGGACGAGAAAAAAGCAAACGTGAGAGCCTGCATCGAATTTTCGGTGAGAGGTACTCCCAAAGACCGTGAAGAGCTACAAAGTCAGCTCATGCAGCTCAGCGCTTCACTGGGCATGGACTTCTCGTTCCAGCAAGACAATATGTACCGCCGTATGCGCCGACTCATCTGCTTTGATATGGATTCCACCCTCATTGAAACGGAAGTTATCGACGAACTGGCCATACGGGCCGGTGTGGGCGACCAGGTGAAAGCCATCACGGAAAGAGCCATGCGTGGCGAGATTGACTTCTGCGAAAGTTTCAAGGAACGGGTGGCCCTGCTCAAGGGACTGGATGAAAGTGTGATGCGCGACATTGCCGAACACCTTCCGATTACCGAAGGAGTGGAACGCCTGATGTTCGTCCTCAAGCGCTACGGATACAAGATTGCCATCCTGTCGGGAGGTTTCACGTATTTCGGCAACTACCTGAAAGAGAAATTCGGCATTGACTATGTCTATGCCAACCAGCTGGAAATCGTGGACGGCAAGCTGACCGGCCGCTATTTAGGTGACATCGTAGACGGAAAACGAAAGGCGGAATTGCTCCGCCTGCTGGCACAGGTAGAAAACGTGGACATCGCACAGACGATTGCCGTGGGCGATGGAGCCAACGACCTGCCCATGCTTTCTACGGCAGGGCTGGGAATCGCCTTTCATGCCAAGCCGAAGGTAGTGGCTAATGCGCAACAGGCCATCAATACCATCGGACTGGATGGCGTGTTGTATTTCTTAGGATTCAAGGATTCCTATCTGGACGAACGCGGCAAATTATAATGACAAGATAACATTACTATATGAAGTTTTCGGAACTGAACTTAGAAGATAGCGTCCTCGATGCCTTGGACGCAATGAATTTCCAGGAATGTACGCCCGTGCAGGAACACACCATCCCTGTCATCCTGGAAGGAAAAGACCTGATTGGCGTGGCCCAGACAGGTACGGGAAAAACGGCGGCCTACCTGCTTCCGGTGTTGAACCAGTTGAGCAAGGGAGGTTATCCAGAGGATGCCATCAATTGTATCATCATGTCGCCCACCCGCGAACTGGCCATGCAGATTGACCAGCAGATGGAGGGTTTCTCCTATTTCATGCCGGTGTCAAGCGTGGCGGTATATGGAGGGAATTACGGTATCCGTTTTGAGCAGGAAAAGAAAGGGCTGACTTTGGGAGCGGATGTGGTGATCGCTACTCCGGGACGTCTGATCAGCCACTTAAGCTTAGGTTATGTGGACTTGTCGAAAGTATCTTTCTTCATCCTCGACGAAGCGGACCGCATGCTCGATATGGGATTCTCGGACGACATCATGCAGATTGTCAAGTATCTTCCCAAGGAACGACAGACCATCATGTTCTCTGCCACCATGCCGACCAAAATCCAGCAACTGGCCAAGACCATTCTTCACGACCCGGTGGAAGTGAAACTGGCCGTATCCAAGCCGGCGGAAAAAATCATTCAGGCCGCTTACATCTGCTATGAGGCACAGAAACTGGGTATCATCCAGTCGCTATTCCAGTCCCAGCAACCGGAGCGTGTCATCATCTTTGCCTCTTCCAAGCTGAAAGTGAAAGAAGTGACCAAGGCCCTGAAACGCATGAAGCTGAACGTGGGCGAAATGCACTCCGACCTGGAGCAAAGCCAGCGCGAAGAAATCATGCACGAGTTCCGCAACCGCCGCATCGACATCCTGGTAGCTACCGACATCGTGGCCCGTGGTATCGACATCGACGACATCCGCCTGGTCATCAACTACGACGTGCCGCATGACAGCGAGGACTACGTACACCGCATCGGACGTACAGCCCGTGCCAATAACGACGGATGCGCCATCACTTTTGTAAGTGAAACCGAGCAGACCCGTTTCAAGCAAATCGAAACATTCTTAGGAAAAGATATTTACAAACTCCCCGTACCTGAAGAACTGGGCGAAGGTCCGGTATATGCTCCCCGCACTTCCAGAAAAGAAGGAGGCAAACAGGTGAAGAATTTCTCCCGCAACAAAAAGGGCGGATGGAAAAAGAAAGGGGGAAACCATGCAAAAAAGCAGGGAGAAAGAACAGTCAAGAACTGATTGCCACATCTTCCTGACAGCATAAAAGAAGCCCGTACAAGTTCAATGAAAATGCAAGAACTTGTACGGGCTTTTCTTATGCGAGATTCTTCAGCCGCCCTGACAAAGCCAACTCTCCTATCCCGTATTCTTAATGTGAGTCCTCAAAACGCTTTTTCAGAAAGTCTGCCAGATTATGGGTTCCAACCTGCTCCGTTGAAATACTTCCGTCCTTCTCTACCACCACATAATGAGGGATACCGTTAAACTGGAAGAGTTCTCGCATATACTTGTATTCCGTATCCGTGAGACGGAAACAAGCTTCACCTTTCAAATGCGTTTCTACATATTCCGCATAAGCTTTCTCAGGAGATTCTTCTTCGCTCGTGATGTAAACAAACTGAAATTCGGGATGATTGCGATATTGCTCGCGCAACTTTGCCGTGGCTTGTATACCCTGCCGGCAGGGAGCACAAGTAGTAGCCCAGAAATCCACGAACAGCACCTTGCCCGCATAGGGTGCGATGATACGGCGGAAAATGTCGGTAGCTTTTCCTTCAGGCAGCCGATACGAAGTTTGCTTCGTTACAGAATGTAACTTTTTCTGCATCTCACGGACCGTAGCTCGCAGATAAGGATGACTTACGGTCTTTTCCAGTTGACTGACAAATATTTCAGCATCCTGGGGCCGCTTCAGCACTTCAGACAAGACATAGCGCAAGTTACGCACACGGGCTATCTGCCAAAACAAAGACGAAGAGGCACCACACAGACTGTTGACGATACTATCCTTTACCTCACTCATTTTGAGTTGCAAGTGTAACTTCTTTTCATCCTCAGACAGCACCCTGAAATCTTCATCGCTCTGTAATGCTATCTGAATTTTATAAGCAGGTGCGAGCGGGTCCATGAATTCAAACCGATTGATGAAAGAGCCCACATTGGCATTAGCCAGTGCAGACTGCTCGTTCAAGGGCATTTCCTTCAAAAACTTATAATAGGAGGCATCAGGCTGCACTTTCAGAACCTGATTGGTGGTATCTTTCTGTGCATAGTAATTGCGGGCTAACTGGAACTCCAGATACGTATATCCCGTCTGTAAATTCACCTGGTTATGTATCAACGAAACTGCTTTCTGTGAGGGGGCATAGAGACAACTGAGCGAGTCGGCCTGCTGCTGCCATTGAGCGACAACAGGAGTCAGTTGCTCTTGAAATTGGGCCGGCGTCAGTGTTTTCTGCGCTTGAGCCAGTTTGTCATAGGAATAATTGAAGTGCCCGCTCAGCATCATGGCAAGGTATGACAAACCCGCATTCTTCCCCATGTAGGCAGTGTGAACAAGTGGGTAGTTATGGTCACGCGCCCGACTGCGGGCCATAAGGTCCTCCCAATCAAGATAAAGAGTGATCGTATCTCCCGGTTCGGCATAGAAAGGAATCCAGGCATTGTTTATCATCAGATTCTGGCAGACTGGATGCGGCAGAACAAACTTACACTGAAAACTACCGTCGGAATTAATGGGAACTACCGTGGGATAATCCTTACCAATGATTTCATTAGCCAGGTAAAGGATACCACTATCAAAACCCAGTCGCGTGTCATAACCGTCCAGATAACCTTGCAAACAAACGCTGTCATTACGAAAGAAATCCGTACCATAGCCGTTATCGGCTTCCACAGCGGGTATTTCCGGACGAGTACGGACATAACGCTGCGCCTCCCCATGGTCGAGAGCGATAAGGCAGGAGCCATCTTTACGAGGCGTCAACTGTAGTGTGACAGCGGAGCCATTGCTACGGTCCAGCGCATTCAGTATCAACCGCTTTCCTTTCTTTCGGCATTCAGTCAAGTCGTACAAGCGGTTATCCAGGATAACGATAGAATCATGAATACCATACACCCAGTGGCCTTGTGCATTGTCGGCAAACCAGTTTCCTTCTACCGCTTTCAGGAGAGACTGGTCTTTCTTCTTGGCCGGAACTAACGAAATGTCATAGGTATTGCTTTCGTTACTATCAGGAGCAATGAGGTGAATGGTCTGCACTTCTTCAGGAAGTGGCTCGAACAACAGAACAAAATCTGTTGCCCCTGAATCAGGCATGAAAATTTTCTTCTTCAGTTCAATGCCCTCAGCACCTATCTGTGAGTAACGCTTGCCCGTGGCAGCATCTTCCAGATAACTGTCACCGTCTTCCATAATCCACCAGTGCGGACGAAAGATGGCATGAATATAAACTTTAGTACACTTGGATGTACGTTCGATACGGGTAATATTACGGATACTCCCATTACGGGCCTTGAATACGGGACTATCGACAGTTTGTGCTGTCAATAGTCCCGACATGAAGACCAAAAAGCAAAATAGCAGTGTTTTCATGTATTATATTAGCGATTATATATTCCGAAGTCTTACTTTTTCTTGGTAGTGATGAGAATCACGCCATTCTTTCCTTTTTCGCCATATATATTCGTAGCATCTGCGTCTTTCAATACAGTGATTGATTCAATGCACTGAGGATCGAGTTTATTCATTGCTTCGGTGGAAGCCTCCGTTTCGTCTATCAGCACCATCGGCAATGCTTCCTCTTTTCTCTGACCGTCCTTTCCGTTCTGAAACATCTGGACGATTGCTACCGGAACTTCGCTTTTCTGGGGAGCTGAAGTAACTCCATACCCCACCACTACAACATCATTGTCGCCTGACTTCGGCTTATGGTTGGTTCCCTCCAGCATGAAAGTCACCGGGAGAGTAAATTTCACGCTGACCGGCTTTCCGTCCTGCATGCCCGGCTTCCATTTCGGCATGGTACTGATTACGCGGATAGCTTCTGCATCCAGCCATGGGTCGACCGGACGGAGCACCTTAAAATCGCTCAGCGAACCGTCTTTTCTTACCACAAACTGCACGATGACACGCCCCTGCTTACCGGCTTCCTGTGCCTTTGCAGGATACCTGAGATTGCGTGCCATAAATTCCAGACCAGCACGCATACCGCCCGGATATTCCGGCATCTGTTCCACTACGCTAAACGTCTGGCCATCCGATGTCACAGCTTGCAGAGCAGGCGCTACCACCTTCACATCTTTCTTTGTGTCGCTTTCAGTCAAGACAATTGTCTGGTCGGCTTTCTTCAGACAGTCTTTGACCGACATGGTAACCGTACTCATACCGATGTAGGCCACCTGGATGCTTTGGTCGGAGCCGACTTCCAGCGTAAAATTGCCGCTTTCGTCGGTAATAGTACCGTTGGTCGTATTCACCACAAGTACAGTTGCCGCGATGATGGGTTTTCCCTCCTCATCCACCACCTTCATCTTCAGTTTAGTCTTTTCGGCGGGGTTCGACACATTTTTATCGGCATACGTTTCCAGAACTGCCGATAAATCATTAACTTTGACACTTGAAATCTCGTCGAGAGGTTTGGAGATTTCAGGACGGGCAAAAGCAGCTACAGTAACGGCTGCCAACGGAAGTACATAGAGGTACTTGGCACGTGCCCACGGATTGGATTTTTTTCGAATCATCATAGTGATACGTTTTTTAAGTGAACTGTGATTAAAGCTGTTGGCAATAGAGTAGAGCCTTGCGCCAACGGCTTTTTTTATTAATAGCATTTGATATTCTTTCGCGTTGATTCCCTGACGGAGAACTTCTTCGTCGGCTTCGTATTCGTGGATGTTCTGCAACTCCTGCTTGAGCAGCCAGATGGCCGGATTGAACCATTGCAGCCAGGCACAGGCTTCGGCCAGCAACAAGTCCCATGAGTGACGGTAATGGATGTGAGCCATTTCGTGCACCAGAATGTGATGTCCGCTTTCCTTCAGGTCTGTTTCCGAAATCACGATGTAGCGCATCCAGCTGAAAGGAGCCAGTTTACGACGGTGAACCACCAAGCGGATACCATTGTCCAACCTTTCACACCGGCTGTGACGAATGAGATAAAGCATGCGTCCCAGCGACCAGAGGTGACGGACGATGACAAAAAACAACCCCGCAAAATAGACTAACACCAGCCCTTCCTACCAATGGAATAGCGAAG
>ERZ779992.1585-NODE-1585-length-11609-cov-12.474900_pt1 | contig 11609 bp, 9 predicted proteins | sample MGYA00511934_ERZ779992 | MGnify/ENA primary metagenome ERZ779992 (study PRJEB29588, sample SAMEA2163248) | human gut metagenome | biome: human gut; feature: human-associated habitat; material: faeces | place: Denmark | collected 2008/2010 ...
CCGAATGCTGGTAATTTCTTCATACTTTACCTGAAATCCCATAACTTTCTCCACTTTTATTATTCTGTTTTTATCCTGTCTGTTATCTATTTTTCCCCTTTTACATTCGACTTTCAAGGAAAAATATTCGACTTATTTTTGTCTGAAATTCGACTTTTCAGCACCCTATATTCGACTTTTATGCCACTCTTATTTTTATTATTTTTTCTTCCAAATTCCTTGTTTTATGCTGTTTTTCTCAAAATTTTCTTTACCGCTTTCCAGCAGATTCAAGGTCGAGCCAAAAATTTTTTAAGTCGAATTATATATAAAAACCGGTTACACTCATGCACGAAGTACGAATTGGTTGTGCATTTTTACCAATAACTATAACCATAATTTCTTGCAATGCAGAGCAACTACGAAAAGCACACTTTGCGAATTTCTCGCGTAAATAAAAAAAGAAATCTGAATCTCCTTAGAAATTCAAATTTCTTCTATCTTGTAAGTATTTATTTAATGTAAAACATTCCTCAATCGTCTGACCACACACTGAATATACTCTGTATTCGATGGTTTGTTCTGTATTGAGCCTCTCCATTCTGGATTCTTGAGGTATGATGTCTCCTTATCTGACTTTGACCATACCCGTTCTATTACATTTCGAATTGATTTTTCCACACCACTTACTGATGTCTGATATACTTGTGCAACCTGCGGATAAACATCATTCGTTATCTGGATTGACGTACCACTGGGAACAGCCAACAGAATACCAATTGCTCTTGCAAGATATTTGGTTCCTTTTCGGTCCGGTTCAAAACCGCTTTTTATCAGTTCACCCAATGCCAGTACATACTGAATTTCGGTTTCTTCCTGTTCCGTATAGATTACCTTTCTTCCATTATGATATTCGCTTTCTCCATCTGCAGTCGTTGGTGCGGTCAGCTTAATTATTTCAATAATTTTCTTTGGTGAAAATAATTCGTTATTTTTCTTATAAACCAAATCTATATCTAACTTATTGATGCTATGCAGAAAATGCTCCGAGCCATAATTTGTTGTTACGATAATTTCCGGATGTTTCTTTAACTTCCGTTTCATCTCTATAATGAGATGGATTCCGTCACCTTCTTCTAACTCCAAATTTACAATTACTGCATCTACTTCCTGTTCTGTCAGAATATTGATTGCATCACTCTGCCGCCCCGTTACCGCTACCAATGCAAATTCTTCATCCTGGGCTATTTCTAATGCATATTCCTTGCACAAAAGTTTATCACTTTCTACAAGCATGATTCGAATCATTCTTTCTTTTCCTCCCTCAGCATTCCGATTCAGCTTCTTAGCTGTTTTGTGGAATCTACTCCCTGTATCTATACAATGCTACAGATATATATTTATATCATTTGGTCTAAAAAATCAATACCCTTTCTCTTTTTCCTTCTTCCGCAGAGCTTCCTTAAAGCCCTTCAGGGCATCGAAGGGCATAAACTGCTTGGCACGGTCTTCGATGTCCATTTTCTCTCTTCTCAGATTCTCTCTCTCTTTCCAGCCGGATGCTGTTTCCTGCTGTCCGGCTCCCATGGTGTCTCTTCTATACGCCACTCTTATGCCCTCCAATCTGACCGTTTCGTTCTATTGTCGTTGCACTCTCTTCCAAATTCATTCCCTTTAAAATAGCATTCCTGCCGTAGCGCTGCTTGATGGAGATTGCTGCACGCTGTGCCTTCACATCCTTCTCTGTCTCTTCCGGATCTGAAAACAAATCAAATTGCTGATAATCTTCTGTCATTACGCCGGTATAAGTCAATGTAATCCGCCGGATATATGCTCCCGGTCTTACAATTCTCCGGTATAGCTGCTCTACATAAGACAGCAGCCGGCGGTTGGAGCTGGTTGCACTGCGCAGCGTTGTGCTTCCCTTCGCCGGTTCAAAGCATTTCTGATTGCTGTAACCGATTACCAGACTGATATGGGATGTTACAAGGCACTGGTCTACCAGGTCAAGGCACAATAAATCTGCCATCTCTTTTACCACCAGCACACCTTCCTCATACTCATAATCCCGCGGCAGCACCTGACCGCTGGAAAATGATGTATTCTTCGGCCGATATGCCTTGATGTCCGCGATCGTTACCGGTTCTCTTCCCCATGCGTGATCAATTAACAGCTCTGCATCTATGCCAAAAGCCTTATATAGTAAAGACTCTCTGGCATGGGCAATCTCTTCCATTGTGCAGATGCCCATATTCGATAGACGCTCTACCGTTCCACGCCCTACCCGCCAGAAATCAGTCAGCGGTTTATGTTTCCAGAGCTTCTCCCGGTAGCGTGCTTCATCCAGATAGGCAATCCGGTCTGTCTCATGCTTTGCCATAATATCTAAAGCAACCTTCGCTAAATAGAGATTGGTTCCTACACCACAGGCAGCCGGAATCTTCGTGGTATCTAAGATATCCTGCATAATTTTTCTGCCCAGTTCCACTGCTGTCATCTGATAGAGATGCAGATAATCCGTCACATCCAAAAATGCTTCATCAATGGAATAGACCTGGATATCTTCTTTTGCAATATATTTTAAATATACGCCATAGATTTCCGCTGCATAATCAATATATAGCTGCATACGGGGTGGTGCCATCTTATATGGAATTTCTTTGGGAATCTGAAAGACACGACACCGGTTGGGAACTCCCATCTGCTTTAACGCCGGTGATACGGCAAGACAGATGGTTTTCTCTGAGCGTTCCGGGTCTGCGACCACCAGCCTGGCAGTCAGCGGATCCCATCCCCGTTCCACGCACTCCACCGATGCATAAAAAGATTTTAAATCAATACATAAATAGATTTTATTTCCATTCATATCAATGCCTTTCAAGAACATTTGTTCTTGTTTTATATTAGCACATATGTTTGGATTTTACAAGAGGAATTCTCATACAGGATTTCCACTTTCTGCTTCTAATAATACGGTTCCAACCGGAAATGCTGTCCGGAAAATCTTTCTTACCAACGGACCTGCAATCAGAAGCTGAAACGGCAGTGCCATAATAAAATTCTTTGGAATATTGGTAAGCCAGATAATCGGAAGCATATTCCATGCTCCGCTTTTTACGCAGGCTTCCAATCCACCGTATAAGGACATGAAAATTACCATCGGAACTACCATACAGTAGGAAACTGCAATCACTTTTTTCATTGTGCTGCTTTCCGGTTTTACCAGAAAACGAAATGCAAATCCCTTTGCAATTTTAGATACCAGAAACCAATCCAGACACATTGCGCATACATATGCCAGCGGGAATCCCAGCCAGCCTTCTCTTATTACTTCCATATTCAGTGTTCCCATGTGCAGTGCTACATTATACATACTCATCCATAACACCATGGTAAAACACATTAACACCGTATAAATCAAACTTTCTCTCTTATGCATTGGCATAATCATTACCTCCGTTTTTCTTTTATTAGGTCGTAAAGCTACCTATTAATTCAAAGAGAAAGTGAAACCAGAAAAGGAAATTTACACAGTAATTTCCTCCTCTTCCGATTTCACTTTTATTTTATGCTCAGGAAATATTCTGTAACATCATCTCTGTCATTTGCAGAAATGCTTCCATCTGCTCCGGTGTAAAATCCTTACACATTTCTTTTACAACCAGTGCTTCTTTCTTCGCAATCTCCTTATGAATTCCACGGGATTTCTCCGTACAGGATATTTTCTTATAACGCCGGTCATTTTCACTTGGTGCACAAATTAAAAATCCTTTTGCCTCAAGCCTTTTTATAATTCCCGTCATCGTCGGATGTGTCACCTGCTCGATATGTTCTAAGTCCTTCTGATTTACTTCTTCCACTCCATTATCTTCCATCAGACTGACTTCGCCTAATACCCGAAGCTGGACAGCAGTAATTCCGATTTCTTCTGCCCATTCATCCATTTTGTGGCGGAATGCCCGGTCAATAATTGCAATTCGAAGTCCAAGCGGCATCTTCACTGCCATAATTTCACTCCTTTTAGGTAGCTTCGCTACTTATTATAAATGTTTTTCAAAAAATGTCAACCTCTTTATTCCGTCCGGAGTGCTGTTACCGGGTCACTCTTCGATGCTTTCTTTGATGGGATCAGACCACCCAGAAGTGTCAAAAGAATACTGAGTAAAATCAGCACCAGTGCCGGAACTACCGGAAGCACCGCACTTACATCGGTTGTATTTGCAAGATTATGGATAATCGCATTGACCGGAATAATCAGAAGCAGCGTAAATCCGATTCCAATCAGTCCGGCACACAGTCCGATAATAAAGGTCTCTGCATTAAATACCTGGGAAACATTCCGCTTCGATGCTCCGATGGCTCTTAGGATTCCGATTTCTTTTCTTCGCTCTAACACACTGATATAAGTAATGACACCAATCATAATGGAAGATACCACCAGCGAAATTGCCACAAATGCAATCAGTACATATGTGATAATATCCACAATATCGGTTACGGAAGACATCAGCGTTCCTACCATATCGGTATAGGTTATCACCTGCTCATCCCTGCCTTCCTTTTCCATGCGGTTATTGTATGCATCTAAAATTTCTACCACATGCTCCTTGCTTTCAAAATCCTTCGGATAAATATTAATTCCGCTTGGCACTGCAAAATCCACATAGCCTAATTTCTTTAAGTTATTCTCATAGGTTGTTCCGGTAGCCGAACCCATAGACATCAAAAGCTCTGTCAGTTCATCCTCATTCATATTAATCTGAAATGCATTTAAAAATGCTTCTTCATCCACCTGCATGCCGGATGCCATGGCACTTTGCAGCTTGTTTCCCATTTGTGTCATTGCCTGCTGCATATACTGCTGTATTGCCGTCATCATCTGCTGCTGTACTGCGTCCACATTCATAACATTCGAAAGTCCGGCTGCAATTCGCTGCTGACCATCTGCTGTATTCAGATATGCCGCAAAAGAATCTCCCAACTTTTCCGGGTCAGGTAATCCATTATTCTGTGCATATGTCTGATAACCTGCAAATAATTCAGAGGACAATTTCTGCATCTGCTCCTGCGTAATCTCAATATTTCCACTACCTGTAAATATCTCAGATGCCCACGTTGTTATGATTCCCTGGGCTTCCTCTGTCTGCAAATATTCTGCTAAGTACTCATCAAATTTCTCCGGGTCGGTATAACCATGGTCAATAACATACTGCTGATATCCGCTCATAATCTGCTGGATGAGGCTCTGTATCTGCTCCGGTGTAATAGTTACCATGCCATTTGCGGTAATAATCTCTTTGATATTATCGGATAAAATTTTCTGAGCTTCCTCTGTATTTAAATAGTTCATAAAATACTGGGACAGATTCGAATAATCTGCCTGCGGATTATCCTTTGCATACTGCTGGTAGCCCTCTAAGAGACTGCCTGCAATTGCCTGCATTTCTTCTGCCGAAATTGACTGACCCATGGAAGAAGCATCCATGGAAAATGCTCCGGACAAATCGGCACTGCCCATATCTCCCATAGAATTTTCCAACCCGCTTAAGGCACTTTCATCAAAGGAAAATGCTTTTTCCAATGCTTCACTGTCTACAGTAAACAATGACTGCATATCAAATCCGCTTTCCTTATCTACCTCGCCAAACGCTTCATGGGTAAAGACATTTACGGATGGATTTGCAAGCTGCTGCTTTACTATCTCACTCTTTGCTGCTTCCTCTGCCACATGCTTTGTCAGAGATTTTGGATATGCAATTCCTGCATTTAAGGATGCGGCATTACTTCCTTCTGCCGGCTGCACCACACCTACAATCGTAAGATCTTCACCGTCTGCCACCAGTTGTTTCATAAAATCTTCATTATCCGACTTATCCTTCCAGACCTGATACTCTTCATCATAAGTATAATAATCCGCACTGTTCACCAGCTTAAACTGGATTCCTACCAGATCCTTATAGGTATAAGTTCCGAAATCAGATGGTGTCTCAATATTTTCCTCGCTGGCAAACTGCTGTATCATTTCATCTAATTCCAGCGGGTCACGAAGCCCTAAGGTATACAGCATAAAATCACTGATTCCACCATTGGTGGTAAGCACCACCACACACTCATTATAATTTTCCGGCCAGCGGCCTTCCTTAATATCATACTGCTTTTCATATAACTTACTGTTTTCCGGCATCTCATAAAAAACATCCGTGCTCATCATGGATGACATCAGACTATTGGAACCGGAAGAAGAACCAAGACCTACTGCATCAAAAGATTTATCCGGATTTACCTGACGTATTCCGTCTTCATTTTCCTTAAAAATCTGTGGACTGATATTATAAGTGTACTCCACCGCTGTGGTATACTGCTCAATTCCGCTGTCTCCTTCATCAAGATACTCTTTCAAAGACTCCAGGTCATTAGATGCCATCGTGGAAAACATATTGGTTACCATCTTAATGACTTTTACTTTATCCCCGGAATTTTCTTTATCTGTTTTGGCATTTTCGTCATCACTTTCCGTATCCTTTTCAGAATCTGCCATGCCAAGGCTCATAGATGCCAGACTGAAGCCCGTACTCTGAATCTGCAGCGGATACTCGGATAATGTCTCTTCCTCTACATTTTTGATATATTTATTTACACCGGTAGAAAGAGATAATATCAGTGCAATGCCGATAATTCCAATAGAACCTGCAAAGGAAGTCAGCAGGGTTCTTGCCTTTTTCGTTTTTAAATTATTAAAGCTTAAGGACAATGCCGTAAGAAATGACATGGAGGATTTTCCCATGTTTTTATGCTCCGGTTCCTTCAGCATTGCCTCATCCACCTCATAAGGATTTGAGTCAGCACGAATTTTTCCATCACTTAATCTTACAATTCTGGTAGCATACTGCTCTGCTAATTCCGGGTTATGGGTTACCATAACTACCAGCCTGTCCTTCGCCACTTCCTTCAGTAAATCCATGACCTGCACACTGGTGTCACTGTCCAATGCTCCCGTCGGTTCATCTGCCAGCAGAATATCCGGGTCATTGACCAAAGCTCTTGCAATGGCTACACGCTGCATCTGTCCACCGGACATCTGGCTTGGCTTCTTGTGTAACTGGTTTCCCAGTCCCACCTGCTCTAATGCCGCAACGGCTCGTTTCTTCCGCTCTGCCTTACCGATACCGGAAATGGTCAATGCCAGTTCCACATTTGCAAGCACCGTCTGATGGGGAATCAGATTATAACTTTGAAACACAAAACCAATGGTATGGTTCCGGTAAGAATCCCAATCCCTGTCCTTGTATTTCTTCGTGGATATTCCATTGATAATCAAATCTCCGCTATCATAACGGTCGAGTCCTCCGATTATATTAAGCAATGTAGTCTTTCCCGAACCACTCGGCCCGAGGATTGCCACGAACTCATTATCTCTTAAATTTAAGCTGACATCATCCAGTGCCTTCTGCACCAGACTTCCGGTCTTATATTCCTTATAAATGTGTTGAATCTGAAGCATATGATATTCTCTCGTTTTCCATTTTTTATTTTTCTATTTTACTTTTTCTTTCTCACTCTGTTTTTTATATTACCTTATTCCGAACATTTTTACATCTCACTTTCGAAAAATATCATGGTTTTCATAAAAATTTTAGAAAATGCATAACAAAGAGGACTCTGTTTTCTGACCTGCTGCCAGATTCCAGAATCCTCTTTTCTTTTTCTTTATCTTCTAATCAAATAATCCAATGTGATATTTTACCTTCCGGCAAATCTTCCATACCAGAAGTACCGGCATTGCCAGTACCAGATAAGCACAGGAAAGAATTCCTGCTCCACCACCTAAGATTATCATAATCCAGATAAAAATATTCATTTCTTACACCTCGCATATTATTATTTTATGTATTTAATATGCGGGTGCCAATGCTTCCTTCTTTCCGTCCGCCTTCCGCTCAAACCTTGCTAACATCAGGCTCCTTAGTACATTATCTCCATGCTTCTTCCGGTTCCTCTGAATGCGTCCCATAAAAAGCTGTGGCAGTACCACCAACAGCAGCCAGAACAGCATTCCAATATTTCTCCTCTGGTTCGCCAGTCCACCGCTGCGGCCTAGTGCCAATGCCGCAATGCCTGTATTCTGCATCTGCTCCTCTTTAGATAACATCTTATCCGGAGTATCTAAAAGACGGACATTCTTTAATTCTATGTAATTTACTGCAAAGGCTTCTTTCTCTGCCGGGGAAACCTGTTCTGTTCTGGTGGATGCGCCTGCAATGGCTACCAGAAACAGGATGCTCCACAGCAGTGCCAAATGCCTGATTATCTTTTTCCGATACATCTGTCTCATTCCTTACCTTGTGATTAAACTTAGTATATGTCGCAGGACAGCTTCCGTCAAGAGTTGATGCAGCCAGATGGTCTAAGGACAGAGAGAAAAATACAAGCACAAATTTACGCCGGTGTCCGGAAGAAGTTTTTGATAAAATGCGTTGCCGTTCTTGAAAGTGTTTTTTCTGATAATAAATTGTCTTTCCGCTGCTTTGACTGCTCACCCCGTCTGTCCGTCGGAAGCGGATGCGAACTGGAATCTGCAAGGGCACATAAGAATTTCGATATTGTGTTTGATTTCGGCTGGCAACCGGCGCAAATTCACATCCGTGTTCAATTGCGCCTCACTGGCACATCCCTGTGCCAGTGTTGCCGGTTACAGCCGAAATTCTAAGAGCCCTTGTGCAGATTCCGATAATGCATCCGTACTCCGACGGACAGACGGGGCGAGATATCAAACATTGGAAAGACTATTTTAATATAGAAAGAAAAAACACTTTCTTAGAACGGTCGCATTTTAGCAGCTTGCTTCTTCCCGGACACCGGCGCAAATTTGGCTTATTTTTTTAACTCTCTCACTCCTCTGACCATCTGGATGACAACGGTCGGAAGTGCTGCCAGCAGAATAATCTCAATCACAGCAGGACAGGACAATGATTCTACTGAAAATAACCCCCGCAGCGGCGGTACAAAAAGCACCAGTCCAAGCAGCACGCTTCCGGACACAAATGCAAGGATACTGTATGGATTTCCGGTAAAGCCCAATGCAAAAATGGTCTTGTTTCCACGACAGTTAAATCCATGGAAAAGACGCGCCAATGTCAGTGTTGCAAATGCCATAGTGGATGCCATTGCCGCACCTTTTCCATTTCCGATATAAAATGCTGCCATGGTGGATGCCGCAATACATAAGCCCTGCAACATAATTCGCCGGAATGTCTCTCCAGATAAAATTCCTTCCGATGCCTGCCTTGGTTTTTCTTCCAATAAACTTGCATCCTGCGGTTCCACGCCAATGGCAATTGCCGGAAGGGAATCTGTCAGCAGGTTAATAAACAGTAAATGCACCGGAGCAAATGGAACCGGAAGCCCCAAAAGTGATGTATACAATACAGATAAAATTCCTGCCATGTTGCCGGAAAGTAAAAATAAAATAGCATTTTTTATATTACGGTAAATGTTTCTTCCGTTCGTTACTGCTTTAATAATCGTAGCAAAGTTATCATCTGTTAATATCATGGCTGCCGCATCCTTTGCCACTTCCGTTCCGGTTATTCCCATGGCTACTCCGATGTCTGCCTGCTTTAATGCCGGTGCATCATTTACACCGTCTCCGGTCATGGAAACGATATTGCCCCTCTTCTGCCAGGCTTTTACAATCCGTATCTTATGCTCCGGTGACACTCTCGCATAAACAGATATTTTATCAATCTTTTCTTCCAGTTCTTTTTCCGGGCAGGCATCCAGCTCTGTTCCGGTTAATGCCAGGTCCCCCTCTTCATAGATTCCAATACGCTTTGCAATCGCAACGGCTGTGATTTTGTGATCTCCGGTAATCATTACGGTGCGGATTCCCGCCCGCTTCGCATCTGCTACTGCCTGTATGGATTCTTCCCTTGGCGGGTCTGCCATGGCAGCTAATCCTAAAAAGGTAAGTCCATTTTCCTTTTCCACCGTCAGTTCTCCCCCGGACTTCTTACATGCAAATGCCAGTACCCTGAGTCCATTTTCAGAAAAATGCTGATTCTGCTTCTGGATTTTTGCGATTTCTACATTATCCATCGGTCTTATCTCTTCTTCATATGCCACATTTATGCAACGGTTTAAAAGGACATCTACTGCTCCTTTTGTAAAAATAATTTCTTCTTCGCCATGCAGCCGGTATTTACTGCTCATGCATTTCCGTTCAGAATCAAATGGAATTTCTTCTAATCTCGGAATCATATTTCGAATCGTTTCTTCCTGTATGGTAAGCTGCCCTACATTTTCCGTTCTGTCCCAATTCAGGCGGACTTCGTGGAACATTTCCAACAGGGCAGATTCTGTCGGATCTCCCAGTACTTTTCCATCCGTTATGCTGGCATCATTATTTAAAATAGCATTGTATAAAAAATGCCTTTGCAGGCTGGACTCCAAGGTCATCTCATCCGGTTTACAAGTCATACCATTCAGATAAACCTCTTCCACATGCATCTTATTCTGTGTCAGTGTTCCCGTCTTATCGGAGCAGATTACCGATACACAGCCTAAGCTTTCCACAGCTCTTAATTCTTTGACAATGGCGTGCTCCTTTGCCATTCTCCTGCTTCCCATTGCCTGCACAATTGTAACAATGGAGCCTAATGCTTCCGGTATTGCCGCTACTGCCAGTGCAACAGCAAACATCATGGCATCAATGACCGGCATCTTCCGGTAAATGCCAAGGCAAAAGACCAGTGCACAGATTGCCATAATCAGTATTGCCAGCTTTTTGCTGAAAGAATCAAGACTTATCTGAAGCGGAGTCTTCCGCTCCTTCGTCTGATTCATCAACCCGGCAATCTTTCCTAATTCCGTATCCATTCCTGTTGCTGTTACAAGTACCTCCGCTCTTCCATATGTTACAAAGCTTCCGGAAAATACCATATTTTTCCGGTCTGCCAACGGTACTTCTTCCGGCAATACTTCTTCATTTTTTTCTACATTGGCAGACTCTCCTGTCAGTGAGCCTTCATTGACCTGAAGGGAATAATTGCGAAGAATTCTTCCGTCTGCCACAATCATGTCCCCTGCTTCTAAGATTACATAATCCCCGGGCACAATCTCTTTGGATGCAATCTCCTGACGTTTTCCATCACGGATAACCCGGGCCGTTGGTGCCGCCAAATCCTTCAAACTATCCAGTGATTTTTCTGCCTTTCTATACTGTATCGTACCAAGAACAGCATTCATAAGCAATACCAGAAAAATTACGATGGTACTCTCGGTATTTCCGGAAAACATGGAAATAATTGCTGCAATAATCAGGATTATTACCATCAAGTCACAAAACTGGCTTAAAAACACCTGCAGCAGACTCTTATGTCTGCCCTCGCTCAGCCGGTTTTCGCCTGTCTCTTTTCGTATTCTTTCTACTTCTTCTTCTGTTAATCCTTTTTCCCGAAAGCCAAACATTTCTTCCAACTGCTCTTTCGTACAATTCCAATATGCTTTCATATACGCTTAACCTCCTGCTTTTTATGTTACCGGGTATCAACTATGCGCAACAAAGAATGTGCCTTGACACATTCTCGCGCCTGCGGCGGTCGCTTGCGACATCTACCTTATACGCCGCAGTG
>ERZ779992.1588-NODE-1588-length-11595-cov-3.477123_pt1 | contig 11595 bp, 10 predicted proteins | sample MGYA00511934_ERZ779992 | MGnify/ENA primary metagenome ERZ779992 (study PRJEB29588, sample SAMEA2163248) | human gut metagenome | biome: human gut; feature: human-associated habitat; material: faeces | place: Denmark | collected 2008/2010 ...
GCATGTGTTAAGCACGCCGCCAGCGTTCATCCTGAGCCAGGATCAAACTCTCATATAAAGTTTGTGACTCAGATGAGCTAGCTTTTTACTAAGTTCATCCGTCTACGTTTGTACAATCTTTTCAGATGTACTGAATGTCTTATTCCTCTTTCGAGGAACTGAAAATTTTGAAATTTTCAGGGTTGTTTCACTGTTCAGTTATCAAGTTTCTTACTTACTGTCTCACGCGACAGCTTATTAAATATATCATACCGATCAGCTTATGTCAATAACTTTTTTCATATATTTTTCAAAAAATATTTTATCATTGCACTTGCTTCACGAGAATGCTTATCTAATGTAACACAGCATATATCAATTGTCAACTAATTTTTACAAAAAATAAGTATTTTTTCCAGATAGATGCTATCCTGTCGTACTTCATACAGGATAAAAAAATACCGGAAGTTATATTCTTCCGATATATTCCTGTAACGGAGAAAGAGGGATTCGAACCCTCGCGCCGCGTTAACGACCTACACCCTTAGCAGGGGCGCCTCTTCGGCCTCTTGAGTATTTCTCCGAATTCATAATTAGTTATGAAATTACGCACTTTCAACAGTGCAAAAATAATTATACAAGACGCATTATTTATTGTCAATCTTTTTTTCGTATTTTTTTTGTGATATTTCATAGAGATTATTTCCATCACTGTCTATCACGACTATTACAGGAAAATCCTTTACCTCAAGTTTTCTGATGGCTTCGGTTCCAAGGTCATCATATGCCACAACTTCTGATTTAATAATACGCTGTGCCAGTAAAGCACCGGCTCCGCCAACTGCTGCAAAATATACCGCACCATTTCTTATTATTGCATCTACCACAGGTTTCTGTCTTTTTCCCTTGCCAATCATTCCTATAAGTCCCATATCAAGAAGCCTTGGTGCGTATTTGTCCATTCTCGTGGCTGTTGTAGGACCCGCCGAACCTATCGGACGTCCTTCCCTTGCAGGTGATGGCCCCATATAATATATTATATTACCTTTCACATCTATTGGCAGACTTTCATTTCTGTTAAGTGTCTCATCCATTCTTTTATGTGCTGCATCTCTCGCTGTATATATTGTTCCTGTTATATATACATAATCTCCGGCTTTAAGGGTTTTTGCCGTTTTATTATCTAAAGGGGTATTAATGTATCTGTCCATATTTTTTCTCCTGACTTCAAATTTTTAGATTACCCTGTGTGAATGTCTGTTTACATGACAACATATATTCACGGCAACAGGAAGTCCTGCAATATGTGTAGGATACGTTTCAATATTTACAGCAAAAGCAGTTACTCTTCCTCCAAGCCCTCCGGGACCTATTCCAAGACAGTTTATTTTTTCAAGCATTTCTTCTTCCAGTTCTTTTACATATGGTATTTTTGATTGTTCGTTTATATTTCTTGTTAATGCTTCTTTTGCAAGAAGTGCACTTTTTTCAAAGGTACCGCCTATTCCTACACCAACTACCATAGGTGGACATGCGTTTGGTCCTGCTTCTTTAACTGCCGTCAAAATAGCATTTTTTACGCCATCTATTCCGTCTGCAGGCTTGAGCATAAATATACGGCTCATGTTTTCACTTCCAAAACCCTTTGGTGCCACTGTTATTTCAACATCATTTCCTTCTACTATAGAATAATGAATAATTGCAGGTGTATTATCTTTTGTATTTTCCCTGATAATAGGATCTTTTACTACGGATTTTCTCAAATATCCTTCCGTATATCCCTGTCTTACGCCTTCGTTGATTGCATCTTCAATATTTCCTCCGGTGAAATGCACATCCTGACCTACTTTTATAAAAACAACTGCCATTCCTGTATCCTGACAGATAGGAATCATTTCATCCCCGGCAATCTTAAGATTTTCCTGTAACTGCTGTAAAATCTGTTTTCCAAGGGGTGATTCTTCTTTTGTCACAGAATCGTCAAGTACATTTTTCATATCTTCTGTTAAAAAATGTGTTGCTTCTATACACATTTCTTTAATATTTTCGGTTATTACTTTTACATCTAATTCTCTCATTTTTCCTCGCAAAAACAGACCGGATATGCTCCGGTCTGCTGTTTATTATTAGTTCTCACTGTTATCTTCAGAGTCTTCATTATTGTTTTCTTCTGATTCAGTTTCATCAGAAACATCTTCTTCTCTTACTTTTGCAACCTTTGCTACTTTAACTCCATCGTCAAGATTTATTAACTTAACACCTGATGTTATACGTCCTAAAGTAGATATTCCCGCTACTTCCATTCGTATAATTATGCCCTCAGTTGTTATGAGCATTATTTCTCTGGTATTGCTTACAGCTTTAACACCTATTACATTTCCGGATTTCTCGTTAATTTTATAACATTTAACGCCTTTTCCACCACGGTTCTGAAGGTTAAATTCCTCAATCGGAGTACGTTTTCCAAGACCGTTTTCTGATACTATCAAAAGTGTATCTCCCTGGGTATTAAGCTGCATTCCTACAACTTCGTCACCTTCCAGAATATTCATACCGATAACACCCATTGCACTACGTCCGGTAGGACGGACATCTGTTTCTTTAAATCTTATACAGTATCCATATTTTGTTACAAGAAAAATTTCCTTTGTGGAATCCGTTGCCTTTACTTCAATTAACTCGTCATTGTCTCTCAATGTGATTGCCTGAATTCCGGTTTTTCTTATGTTAGCATATTCTTTGCAATATGTTTTCTTGACTATACCCTGTTTAGTTGCCATAAAAAGATATTCGTTATCTTTTATTCCGTCTACAGGAACAATTGCAGATATTTTTTCACCCGCCTGTAATGTAAGAAGATTAACAATGGCTGTTCCTCTTGCGGTTCTTCCTGCTTCAGGAATTTCATAAGCTTTTAACTTATATACACGTCCTTTGTTGGTAAAAAACAGTACAATATTGTGTGTTGTTGTCATAAGAATATCTTCTATATAATCATCATCTATTGTCTGCATTCCCTTAATTCCACGGCCGCCTCTGTTCTGGCTTCTGAAATTATCCGGAGTCATTCTCTTGATATATCCTAAATTAGTCATTGTGATGACTGTACTTTCATTAGGAATCATATCTTCCATTGAAATATCAAATTCATCATATCCGATGGCTGTTCTTCTGTCATCACCATACTTATCCATGATAATTGAAAGTTCTTCTCTTATTACCATAAGAAGTTTTTTGTTATCTGCAAGAATTGCTTTTAACTCATCAATACGTTTCATTAATTCGTTATATTCTGCTTCTATTTTTTCTCTTTCCAGACCTGTAAGAGTTCTGAGACGCATATCCACGATTGCCTGTGACTGTGCATCAGAGAGTCCAAATCTTTCTATTAACTTCTGTTTTGCGACATTGACACTTTCAGAGCCTCTTATTATTGATATTACTTCATCAATATTATCAAGGGCAATAAGCAGACCTTCCAAAATATGAGCTCTTTCCTGTGCTTTGTTAAGTTCATATTTTGTTCTTCTTGTTACTACTTCTTCCTGATGTTCAAGGTAATATGTAAGCATCTGATGAAGATTAAGAACTTTTGGTTCGTTATTTACAAGGGCGAGCATATTAACACCAAATGTATCCTGTAACTGTGTATGCTTATACAACTGGTTAAGAATTACATTGGCATTGACATCCCTTCTGAGTTCAATGCTTACTCTTATACCCTGCATATTGGACTGGTCAATAATACCTGTGATTCCATCAATTTTTTTATCTTTAACAAGCTCGGCTATCTTCTGGATAAGCAAAGCTTTATTAACCATATACGGAAGTTCGGTAATAATTATTTCTGTTTTACCATTTGGAAGAGTATTAATTTCAGATACTGCACGGACTCTTATCTTACCACGGCCTGTACGATATGCTTCCTCTATTCCTGATTTACCGAGTATTGTAGCTCCTGTAGGAAAATCAGGACCTTTTACTATTTCCATCAGTTCATCGATAGTTGTGTCTTTGTCTTCAAGAACACGATTATCAATAATTTTCAAGACTGCTTTAATTACTTCCCTGAGATTATGTGGAGGTATATTGGTTGCCATACCTACCGCAATTCCTGATGTACCGTTTACAAGAAGGTTAGGATATCTTGAAGGAAGTACAACAGGTTCTTTTTCTGTCTCATCAAAATTAGGTATAAAATCTACGGTGTCCTTACCTATGTCAGCAAGCATTTCCATAGAAAGTTTTGTAAGTCTTGCTTCTGTGTATCGCATTGCGGCAGCACCGTCACCATCAATGGAACCAAAGTTACCATGACCATCTACCAATGGATATCTTGTATTAAAATCCTGTGCAAGTTTTACAAGTGCTTCGTAAATAGATGAGTCACCATGTGGATGATATTTACCCATGGTATCACCGACGATACGTGCACATTTTCTGTGAGGTTTGTCAGGTCCGTTTCCCAACTCGCTCATTGAAAAAAGAATTCTTCTCTGAACAGGCTTCAAACCATCTCTTACATCCGGAAGTGCTCTTGCTGCAATTACACTCATGGCATAATCAATGTAAGAATCTTCCATTGTTTTCTTCAAATCTACCTCGTGAACTTTATCAAAAATATGTTCATCCATATTTTAGTCTCCTTTTTTAAATAATACAGACCCTGCTCATGTTAAATATCAAGATTTTTAACATATTTAGCATTTGTTTCAATAAATTCTCTTCGTGGTTCGACTTTATCGCCCATTAATGTTGAGAATGTAAGATCTATTTCAGATGATATTTCTTCGTCAAAATATACTTTTTTAAGTATTCTGTGCTCAGGATCCATTGTTGTCTCCCAAAGCTGGGAAGCATCCATCTCACCAAGACCTTTGTATCGCTGTATTTTATTATTCTGGTCCCTGCCTACTTCGGCGAGAATAGCACTAAGTTCTTCATCACTGTAAGCATACCAGACTTTTTTATTCTTTTCTAATTTGTAAAGAGGTGGCTGTGCCAGATATACATGTCCTTTTTTAATTAAATCCGGCATAAACCTGTAAAAGAAAGTAAGTAATAATGTACTGATATGGGCTCCGTCTACATCGGCATCAGTCATTATAATAATTTTGTTATATCTTAATTTGGATATATCAAAATCTTCATGTATTCCTGTTCCGAAAGCTGTTATCATTGTTCTTATTTCCGCATTTCCCAGAATACGGTCAAGTCTTGCTTTCTCAACATTGAGAATCTTACCTCTAAGCGGAAGTATAGCCTGTGTTTCTCTCTTTCTTGCACTCTTTGCAGAACCGCCGGCGGAATCACCCTCGACTATAAAAATTTCACAATTTTCAGAATTCTTATCAGAACAATCTGCAAGTTTACCCGGAAGATTAAAACCATCAAGTGCTGTTTTTCTTCTTGTAAGATCCCTTGCTTTTCTTGCTGCTTCCCTTGCACGCTGTGCAAGAACAGATTTTTCACATATTGTTTTTGCCACAGAAGGATTCTGTTCAAGGAAATATGTCAGTTGTTCTGTAACTACGCTTTCAACAGCTCCTCTTGCTTCGCTGTTACCAAGTTTCTGCTTAGTCTGTCCTTCAAACTGTGGGTCGGCTATTTTGATACTTATAATTGCTGTCAGACCTTCTCTTATATCTTCACCTGAAAGACTTGGGTCCTTTTCTTTTAATATCTTATTGCTTCTTGCATAATCATTGAATGTCTTGGTTACGGCATTTCTGAAACCTGTTACATGAGTTCCTCCCTCAGGAGTTGTTATATTATTAACAAATCCGTATACATTATCGGAATAACCGTCATTATGCTGGAATGCAACTTCAACATTAACTCCGTTTTTATTTCCTTCACAATAAATTATTTCATCATAAAGTGCCTGATTTCCCTTATTAAGGTACTCAACATATTCTTTTATTCCGCCTTCATAGTGAAATACTTTTTCTTTTTTATCTTCCCTGTCATCTTTTAGTGTAATCCTAAGATTTTTGGTAAGAAAAGCCATTTCCCTGAGACGCTGTTTTAATACATTGTAATCATATACAGTATCTTCAAATATTTCTTTATCAGGTAAAAAATGAACCTCCGTACCTGTTTTTTCCATATCACAGCTTCCTACTATTTTGAGAGGATACATAACTTTACCTCTCTCATAACGCTGTTCATATATGTTACCGTTCTGGAATACTTTTACCTCAAGCCATTCTGATAAAGCATTAACAACAGATGCACCTACACCGTGTAATCCGCCGGATACCTTATATCCTCCACCGCCGAATTTACCGCCGGCATGAAGTATCGTAAATACAACTTCTACACCCGGCAGACCTGATTTAGCATTAATTCCTACAGGTATACCTCTTCCGTTATCTATAACCGTTATGGAATTATCTTCGTTAATCTGTACAAAAATTTCTGTACAGAATCCGGCAAGTGCTTCATCTACTGAATTGTCAACTATTTCATATACCAGGTGATGAAGTCCTCTCGAAGATGTACTTCCTATATACATTCCCGGTCTTTTTCTTACTGCTTCCAAACCCTCTAAGATTTGGATTTGGTCTGCTGTATAACCTGCATCGCTCATGTGTAATGCCTCCTGTTATTAATTTTCTTTACTTACTTTTCCATTAGTTACCTTAAAAATTCTGTTAACATTAAATCTGTTATTTATAAATTCATCCAATCCCGTACAAGTCATTATTGTCTGGATATTATGAATACTGTTTAAAAGATAATTCTGCCTGCTGCTGTCAAGTTCGGATAAAACATCGTCCAACAAAAGAATCGGTGTATCTCCTATTTGTTTTTTAACAATTTCTATTTCTGCCAGTTTAAGTGATAATGCCGCAGTTCTTTGCTGACCCTGTGAGCCGTATTTTCTTATATCAACATTGTCAATTAAAAAAATAATATCATCCCTGTGAGGACCTGAACCTGTAGATTTTTGTTTTTTATCCCTATCCCTGGTACTTTTAAGAACACTTTCAAATTCTTCCTCTTTAACACAAGGCTCGTATTTTATAACAATATTTTCCCTTCCGCCTGACAAGGTAAAATGTATTTTACCGATGATTTCATTAAGCTCATTGATAAAAGATTCTCTCTTTCTGATTATCTCTGAACCGTATTTCAGAATATTCTCATCCCATATATCCATAGTATCTTCAAGATAAGGAGAAAAATATATGTCCTTTAAAAGCCTGTTTCTCTGGTCTATTGCTTTATTGTAATTTATAAGACTTTTTACATAAATTTTATCAAGCTGGCACATCTCCATATCCATAAATCTTCTTCTTGCAAAAGGACCTGCTTTAATAATATTAAGATCCTCAGGTGAAAAAAATACTATATTCACAATTCCATAAAGTTCCGACGATTTCTTAATTGGTACACTGTTAACGGCTATTCCCTTTGATTTATTTTTCCTGATATGAATATCTATACGATAATCAATTTCTTTTTTGGATATTACTGTCTTAATGTGGGCCTCGTCTTTTGAAAAATTAATTATCTCTGAGTCCTTACTTCCTTTATGGCTTTTTGATGTACCTGATAAAAATATTGCCTCAAGAATATTAGTTTTTCCCTGTGCATTATCTCCGTAGAGAATATTGGTATTTTCATCAAACTCTATTTTCTCAGTTTCATAATTTCTGAAGTTTTGTAAATCAATAGATTTAATTATCATTCTTCAATTTTAATTTCTTCTCCGTTAAAAGAAACAATATCTCCCGCACGAAGTTTTTTTCCTCTCTGGTATTCTTTTTCACCATTTACTTTAACCATACCTTCAAGAATGACATCTTTGGCTTCCACGCCTGAACTTACCAAATTAGCGGCTTTCAAAGCCTGTCCAAGTTTAATAAATTCTTCTCTTAATTTGATTATCTCCATAAAAAGCTCCTATTCTAGTAATTAACAGGAAGGATAAGATAAATATATCTGTTATCTTTATCTCTTATCGTACATGGTGATTTGGCATTCATAAATGTCATTGATATTGTCTCATCATCAATAACCCTGAGTGCATCTATAACAAACTTAGGATTGAATCCTATCTTTATGTCGCTTCCTTCTTTTTCGATATCAATTTCTTCATTCATCTTACCAACTGTAGAAGTAATGTTGATTTTAACCGAACCATCCTCAATATCAAAAATTACAGGTTTCTTATTGCCTTCTTTTACAAAAAGAGTAGCTCTGTCAATACAATCAAGAAGTTCCCTTTTGTTGATTGTTATTTTTGTCTCATAATCTTTTGAAAGCATCTGATTAATCTTGAAAAATTCACCTTCGATTAACCTTGATATAACGATTGTTTTATCAAATTCAAATAAAATGTGATTATCTGAAAAATATACATCAACCATACTTTCAGCATCACCCGTAATTATCTTGGAAATTTCATTTAAAGTCTTACCCGGAACTATAACTTTAATATCGTTGTAAATATTATTTAATTTAACGTTACGGATAGAAACTCTGTACCTGTCAAGGGATACAACTTTAAGGTTATCTTCTGTTACTTCAAAAAGTTCACCTGTCATTATGAGGTTACTTTCATTATCACCTATAGAAAATATAGTCTGTCTTATAAGTTCTTTTAAATCAAACTGTGAAATTGTAATCATATTATTCTTTTCGATGTAAGGAAGGTAAGAAAAATCTTCACCATCTCTTGCAGGAATATTAAATACTGATTTCTCACATGTTATTGATGCATTAAAATTACTGTCAGTCTCGATTGTAATTTCACTGTCAGGAAGTTTACGGATAATATCGGCAAAAAACTTAGCTTCGATTGCAATTTTACCTTTTTCGATAATATCGCCATCGATTGTAGTTTCAATACCAAGTTCCATATCATTAGCAGTTAATTTAATATCAAGTTCAGTTGCATCAATAAGAATACATTCAAGTATGGTCATAGTTGTTCTTACCGGAACTGCTCTGAGAGTTATATTAACTCCTTTAAGTAATTCTGATTTAGTACAGACGATTTTCATAATGTGTATAATTCCTCCTTGGCGAAAATATTATTATATTTATAAAAAAAATTAGTAGTAGTAGTAGTAGGGGCTGTGAATAAGTTGAAAACCGATCTTAAGTCCCTTAAATAAAGGATTTGTGACTGGGACAACAATATGGAAAACCGTAATAAACGATGTTGAAAATATTGAAGTTATCCACATTTAAAGCCCTAAACTTATTAAAACAAAATAAAAATTAAAAGATATCCACATATAATACCCGCTTGTCCACAGAAAAATGTGTAAAAGTCGTATTAATTGTTTCCTATTATAATAAATTATAGAATTATGAAGGATTAATCTTTTTCTTTATGATTTCAAGTGTATTAGCAAAAGAAGCATCTTTGGCAAGTGTCTCCGCCACCTTATCACATCCGTGGGAAACAGTAGTATGATCCCTGTCACCAAGATAAGATCCTATTTTAGTAAGTGGAATATCAGTAAGGCTGCGGCAAAGATACATTGCTATCTGACGTGGCCATGCTATTTTCTGATCTCTCTTCTTGGAAATAAGGTCTTCAACGGAAATCTGGTAATGTTCTGCAACTGTCTGGATTATCAATTCAGGCGTAACTTCCCTGTGAGCATTAGGAGATATAAAATCTCTTAAAACCTCTTCTGCAAGGGAAACATTGATTGGCTTTTTACTGAATTTGGAAAAAGCAACAAGCTTGGTAAGAGAACCCTCAAGTTCTCTTATGTTGGACTTGATATTGGTAGCAATGTATTCAAGAACATCCATATCAATATTATAACCTTCTATTTCACCTTTTTTATGTAAGATTGCCATCCTGGTCTCATAATTAGGAGGAGAGATGTCAACGAGAAGACCGTTTGTAAAACGTGATTTAAGTCTGTCTTCAAGAGTCTCAAAATCCTTAGGTGGTCTGTCTGAAGATATAATAACCTGTTTTTTTGCTTCACGAAGAGTATTGAAGGTATGGAAAAATTCATCCTGTGTACTTTCCTTACCTATAATAAACTGTATATCATCAATTAAAAGAACATCGACGTTACGGTATTTTTCACGGAAGTTCTTATTACTTGTATTTTTTTCTGTCTTGATGGATTCAATAAGTTCATTGGTAAAAATCTCAGAAGTTACATACATAACTTTAAGAGAAGGATTCTGTTTAATAATATAATTACCTATAGCCTGCATAAGATGAGTCTTACCAAGTCCCACACCTCCGTATAAAAAGAGAGGATTATATGTATCTCCCGGAGATTCAGCAACTGCCAAAGAAGCTGCATGGGCAAAATTGTTATTATCACCTACTACAAATGTCTCAAATGTATATTTAGGATTAAGACCTGCTTTAATGATAAGCGAATTAAGTGACTCCACAGGTTCTTTAACTACAGGCTGAGGGTTAGCAAGATCCGGTGTACTTATAAAACGTACATCATAACTGTGATCAAAAAAGTTAGATATAGTTGTAATGAAATGATTAGTATAATTATTCTTAATATGATTAACTACACGAGGATCCGGAACAAAAATAGTAACGGTATAATCATCTATGGAATAAGGTTGTAAAGGAAGAATCCATGTTTTGAATGGCAAATCACCCATATCATAAGAAATCTTAATGGTATTGATGATTTCTTCCCACTTTTCTTTTAAAATGTTAATCATGATGCTGCTCCTAAAAAAACGATAATATCTCACGATATTCAACACCTATTTTACCTCATTTTAAAGAAATTTTCAACTTTTAATAAAAAATGATTGTGAATTGATATATGCACAAAATAAATGGCTTAAAAACGTTAATGAGGGTATTTATAAACACTATTTAAACACTTTATCCCCAAAGTTATCCACATAATGTTGATAACAATAAATGCTTGACTTTATAAAGGTTTTTGAATAGAATGAGAATGATGTTCTATAATATAGGACAAAAATATTACAAGGAGGTGTATTCGCATGAAGATGACATTCCAGCCTAAGAAGAGATCAAGATCTAAAGTTCATGGATTCAGATCAAGAATGAGCACTGCCGGTGGAAGAAAAGTTCTTGCTGCCAGAAGAGCAAAAGGTAGAAAAGTATTATCAGCATAGGCCGCAAAAAGTGTGGCCTTTTTCTTTCTCACTATAAGTTATGAAAGAGAGTGTATTACATGAACGGATATGAGTCTTTGAAAAGTAATATGAATTTTCAGAATGTATATAAGAACGGTGTTTCTTATGCAAATAAGTATCTGGTTATGTATGTTTTGGAGAATCGAACGGATAATCTCAGATTGGGAATATCTGTGAGTAAGAAAGTCGGGAACAGTATTGTCCGACACCGGTTGACACGTTTAATACGTGAGAGCGTCCGGTTGAACAGCGGAAGTATTCTTAAAGGATATGATATTGTCATTATTGCAAGAGCCAATTTAAAAGGTAAGAATTATGCAGATACAGAAAGTGCATTGTTACATCTTTTAAGGCTTCATAAAATTTTATCTATATAATAGGAAGAGATTATGAAAAAAATACTTATAAAAATGATTAAATTTTATAAAAAGAATATATCACCGCTTAAAAAACACGCAACATGTATCTATACGCCTACATGTTCCCAAT
>ERZ779992.1589-NODE-1589-length-11583-cov-2.699774_pt1 | contig 11583 bp, 7 predicted proteins | sample MGYA00511934_ERZ779992 | MGnify/ENA primary metagenome ERZ779992 (study PRJEB29588, sample SAMEA2163248) | human gut metagenome | biome: human gut; feature: human-associated habitat; material: faeces | place: Denmark | collected 2008/2010 ...
GAAACAAATTAACTTCCTTTTCTAATTTGCAAAGTGATTCCTGATAAATTAGCTAAAAAGATAGTTGGAAATAAAATGGAAGTTGACAATCTGACAGATATTGAGAGATGGTAAAAATGACTAAAAGAATCTGTACAGTTGATACAGTATACTCTCTGTTTTTGTATTTTTTAATAAAAGGAGTTTCCGATGATGACTTGTTTATATTTTCATCAGGAGTTCCTGAAGATGTTAGAAAAAATATTAATCATGTTTATTTTCCAGCTTCCAGATTTAAATTTAATGCTGATGATAATTTAATTAAATTTGCAGTTATGAATTTGGGAGTGTGTTTCAGACAGCTTTACGGCATTCTGAAACTTAGGTTGTTGATGCTGTTTGTTGGAGATGATGTTGAGATATACGGTCATGGGCATACGCAGTTTTCTTATATGTTTTATGAATATGAAAATGCATACCTTATAGAAGACGGTCTTGCTAATTACAGAAAACTGGAAAGTAACTTTATTTCAAACAGGCTTCTTAACTTTTTGGGATTGTATATTAAAGGATCCAAATCAGAAAAAGGTTTATCTGACTTATGAAGGTTTTTGTGATGTATCATCTAAAGCAGAAATAATTGATTTAAATGCATTGTGGGAGAATCTGTCTTTGGAAGATCATTTAAAGATTTTAAAAATTTTCAATTTCAGTAATCTGGAAAATATTGACGTATTATTGATTACACAGGCATTTAGTGAAGACAATTTAATGGATTTAAATGAGGAAATGAGGATATATTCTGAAATTGTTGAAAAATATCCCAATATTATAATAAAGCCACATCCTCGGGAAATTAAAGATTATTCTAAAATTTTTCCAGACAATACGGTTTTGGATAAGCATTTTCCAGTAGAGCTGCTGGTGCTGATGGGAATTAAAATAGAAAAAACAGTTACAATCTCTTCAACAGCAGTTCTTCACTTTCCAGCTAGTGAAATAGAAACCTACTGGGGAGATATAAATTCCGGGCATGTTGAAAAATCCCATGAGGCTTTGGAATGTTTGATTAAAGGTTTGAAAGATTAAAGGTGAGTTTATGGATTTAAGTAAAAAAGTGATTGTTGTAGTTTGTTTGGTTATAGCTGTTTTATGCGGAGGAATTATTGCAGCTACATTATTCAGTGAACCTGAAAGTATTGATGAGGTAAATATTACAAATAATAACACAACTGAAACTGATAATGAAGTTGCTGAAAGCAGTGATGGAGCCAAAACAGAAACATCATACGGATACTGTGCAGTTTGTGGAAAAGCCCTTTCAGCCAGTGAAGCTAATGATGAGTACACTCAGGGAAAAGTATGTCACAGCTGTGCAAACAACCCTCCCGGAGGACCTGATCATGCCAATCAGAAACTAAAAGAGGCATATCCTGATGAATATTATTGGTTAGAAACAGGTTATGAGGATAGCTACGGGGAGTAGCTATTTATACTTATAATTAATTTACAGATTTAATTAAAAAGTATTTATATCCAGTTTCGGTGAAATTTTTCAATTCATCAAATATTTCATCAGTTTCAATGGTTATATTTCCATTAATTCCGTTTATAAAGTCTAAAAATTCATCATCAGTTCTGTAAATTGCATTATAATCAGCTTCCAGATTTTCAGAAAAGAAATCCTTTAAAGTAAGTCTGGTTTCTAAAAATGAAAGAGTTTCTCTTATGTAAATTGTTTTATTGGAAGCACATAAGCTATTTAAATCTTTAATCATTTTTTTAATAGTATCATCATTAAAATAGATTAATACCCCAGTAATTATAACGATATCAAAAGGAGCACTAACTAGTAAATCTGCAGTATCTAATTGGGAAGCAGATAAAACCTGGAAATGGCAGTTATCATAATTATAATTTTCCTTAGCTATTTCAATTAGATCTTCAGAATAATCAATACCTAAATAACTGTCGCACTTGTCATGGAAAACTTCAGCCCATCTGCCAATTCCGCAGCCAATTTCTAAAATTTTTTTATTTTCAAGGGTGTCCGCCAAAATTAAATTTTGGTTGACTTGTTGATTTTTTTAAAATATTGTTACATCGAGTTTTAATTGATTTTTAATGGATGTGCTTTCGCAGAAATCTTCTAAATCTTCGGTTGTGTTTTCTATTTCTTGTTTAATATTATATAATCGTATTAAATTGTATGCTAGTGCGTCTAAGTTTATTCTTTCTTCTGTTTTTACCATTCCGATGACTACTTCTTTTTCTATTTGGAATTGTTCTTTGAATATTCCAAATGGTCCTTCAACACTTGATCTTTTGGCATATTCGTCTTTATATTCTTGTTTTTCCATTTTTTGGTTCAATGCTTTTTGCATTTCTGAACCGTATTCTGTGATGGTTTTGTGTGTTTGTGAGGATGAACAGCATTTATTTCTTGCAGGACAGTGTTTACATGCTTCATAATTATTGTAGAGTCTTTTTATTTTGTCTGGTTTTTCTGAATCTTTGTGTGGTTCGATGTATTTTGCGAAAAAGTGCATATATTGATTTTCTGGGCATTTGAATGCATCTAATTCATAATCATATTCAAAATGGTCTTTATGATATGGATTTGGGTTTAATTTTCCTATTTTTTCTTTGGATTGTTTTCTATTTGGTATTAATCCATCTATTTTTTTATCCGCCAAGTATGATAGACTTATTTGGTTTAAGTAGATTGTGTCTGCACTTATGTATTTTGGTTTGGTGTTAATGTTTCGTATTGCTCTTTCTGCGATATTTGGTAGTTCATAATGGTCTGTAGGATTTTGTGTGACGTTTATTGCACAGATTAATTTGGTATCGTAATCGACTGCAGATTGGATATTATAGGCAACCATGTAGTTTCCTTTCTTTCCTTTCATAAATCTTGCTTCAATATCGTTTACTGGTATTCTGTCTTGTCCTGTGAATGTGAATTGTGTTTCTATTCCATATAATAGTTCTAATTTGTCTTCGTCATCCATGTCTTTCTTTTCGAGTAATCTTTGGGCTGGTTTATGGAGTTTTTCAAGAGATTCTGGGTCAATTGGTCGTCCTTCGTAGTAATCGACTAATATTTGTGTTTCTTTTTTGGTGATGGTGTTGTTGTTGGAATTGTATGCTTTTTTGATGGTTCCATCAATGGCAACGTGATTAAATTCAGTGAATCCTTCATCAAAGGCCTTTTTTAAGGTCATTTGCAATAATACTTCAAAATAATGACCGTATTCTCTTCTGTATCTTTGTATTGATCTTTCAGAAGGTCGAATATCATCACACACGTATTTAAATATATCATGGTATCGCGCCATATCTGCAATTATTGATGTTCTATCAATATGTTGGATTTTAGCATAAATAAGTAATTTTAGCATTGAATCTACTGGAAGGGAGCCTCTTCCTTTCTTTTTCTTAGGCTCTTTGATATTTAAAAGTGGAAAAACTTCTTCAACAAATTCTACGACAAAACGAGAAATATGATTGGCTGGAACATTCCAATCAAGTGTCTTTATACCTAGTTTTGCTTGATTCTTATCAAACTTTCTTTTAACCATAAATAACAACACCAAAATAACTTATACTTAATATAAAATATGTACAATCAAGTATATAAATTTAACTATCTTAAAATCATCTAAAACAAAAAATAAAAATCAAATAAACTTAAATATCAATTTATAAAATAATTAAATAGAATAAAATGAAATAAATAAAAATTTACAATAATATAAGAAAAATAATAAAAATTAGGCTAAAAAATTATTTGACGAAAAATCAAAAATCAATTTTGGCGGACACCCTCCATTTTAACATATTTTAAAAACAACTTATTTTGATAAATTTTAAATATAATTTTAGAGATAAATATTTTTTAGTTATGCTTGATATTTTTTAAGTATAATTTTAAATTTTTTTGGTGAAATTTTAATGAAATTAAATAAAATGATGTTGGTTAGTATGTTATTACTAGCTATTTTAACTCTTGGTGCAGTTAGTGCACAAGAGGATTCATCTGCTGATGTGTTAGCAGTTGATAGTGCTTCATCCCATGTTTTAGGTGATGGGATAAGTTATGATAAAACGATTTATGTGAATACTACTGGGGATGATTCAAATACTGGTAGTCAAAATAGTCCTTATGCTACAATAAATAAAGGTATTTCAAGTGTTAATGCTTCTGATAATGCTGTTATTTATTTAAGTAAAGGAACATTCACTGGAGATAATAATACTGATTTAAGTATTAGTTTAGCTCATGAAAAATATGGCGGTTCTTTAACTATTATTGGTCAGGGAAATGATAAAACATTTATTGATGGTGAAAGTGTAAGTTCATTTCTTAAATCTGTTAGTGGAGATACTGCTTTAACTTTGATAAACATTTCTTTCATTAATGGAAAAGCTAGTACTGGAAGTATGATTAATTGTGGAGGTAACTTAACTGTTGATAATTGTGTATTTGAAAATAATTATGCAACTGGTTCCCAAGGAGCTATTGTTTCTAAAGGTATGGATTTAAAAGTAACTAATTCTGTATTTAAAAACAACAAGGCTTCAAATCAGGGTCCTGACATTTGTTTTAATAACAATAAAGGTAATGTTTATATAGATAATTCTTCTTTTTACAATGCTACTAATACAGGATATTCCTGCGGAGCATCTGTATACATATCCAATTCTAAAAATGCTAAAATAACTGGAAATACTTTTAAAGATATTGTTGGTAATTACAATGATGCTGCTCTTCAAATTTCCAGCGGTAATGGTCAAATAATGAATAATGTATTTATTAATTGTACTAATTCCAATACTGATACTGGTAATTGGGCTCAATATGGAGTAATCTATTTAGCAGGTAATAACATATTAAAACAAAACAAATTTATAAATTCTTCCTCTAAAATGGGATTAATTTATAATAATGGTTTTATGAATGCTGTTATTACATTTAATGATGTATTCACTGATAAAACTACTTTTACTTTAAGTGCTACTATAACTGATGATATGGGAAATACTATTGCTTCTGCTAGAACTATTGAATTTGATATAGATGGTATGAAAGTAGGTGAAAGTGGTTCAAATAAAGGTGTTGCAACACTTTCTGTTTCCAAATTATTTGACAATGGTAAACATGAAATAACAGGTAAGTATAATGGAGAAAATAATACTTTTAATCCTGCTACATTAACTGTAGATATTGATAGGACTCCTGTTGAATTCTGGGTTTCTACAAGTGGTAACGATACTACTGGTGATGGAAGTAAAAATAATCCATTCAATACAATTAATCATGCAATAACTGCTGCTTTAGATAAGTCAATCAACATTACTATTCATATTATGGATGGTACTTATTTAGGTACTGGCAATGTTAATTTAAAATATAGTAGAATAGCTGTTTTAAATTTAATTGGTGAAAATTACGGTAAAACCATTATTGATGGCCAGGATAATGATTATTTCTTCTATTTTGATAAAGGGTTAGATGTAGCTATCACTAATTTAACATTTACAAATGGAAAAGCAGCTAATATTAATTGGAATAAGGGAATAATTTATGGGTCTTCATTAACTATGAATGATTGTATTATTAAAAATTCAACATCTAATAGTAATTTATTATATGATATAGATACTCAAAACTCAAAATTAGTATTTAATAATTTAACTTATATTAACAATAAAGGAAATATGTGGTTAGGTTATGCAACAATAAACAATTCCTATTTTGCAGATAATGTAGGTGCTGCTCTTGGTGGAGTTATAAGAGGAACTAACAATTTAACTGTTACTAATTCTAAATTCATAAATAATACTAATCCTAAAAATAGCAATGCTGAAGGTGGAGCTGTTTATGCCCAAAATATTATAAGTATAAATAATATTTATGATTCAAATTATGCTGGAACTAAAGGTGGAGCTGTTTATGTATCTGGTGGTGCAAAAGCAACATTTATAAATGATACTTTTATAAACAACCGTGCTGCTGGTGATGGTGGTGCTGTATATGCTTACATAAGTAGTAGCAGTTTTGTTCCTGTTGCAACTTTTGAAAATGTCAAATTTATAAATAACTCCGGAGCTAATGGTGGAGCAGCTACTGTTTCAGGAGCTACCTTTAACAATGTTACTTTTAAAGATAACACTGCTAACACTATGGGTGGAGCTATTTATTTATTTTCTGTAACAAATGGTAAAACCAGCAATATTCCAGATTTAACTATTTCTGATGATTCTTTATTTGAAAATAATAATGCTCCTGAAGGTAAAGATATTTATATTTCCACACCTGTTGCTAATAATGGTGTTGCAAATGTAACTGGACTTACAATTACTTTCAATGATTTAAATGTTGCAGAATTAGCAGGTAAATTAACTGCACAAGTAACACATCCTAGTGGAGCAGTTATTAGTGGAAACACTGTTACATTTTTCATTGATGGAAATTATGCAGGAATTGCTGATGTGGTTAATGGCATAGCTACTTATAATTATGTCGGATTTGAAGACGGTAAATATAGTTTAAGCGGAACTTATGATGCAAATGGTAAAAATTACATATATAAAAATGGAACTATAACTGTTAAAATTAATAATATTCTGGATAATATCACAGTTTATGTGTCTGATGCTAAAGGTAATGACAGTACTGCAGATGGATCTTTAGCTAAGCCGTTTAAAACCATTAAAAATGCATTAGAATATGCTCAATCTAAATCTAGGACAGTTACTGTTTATGTATTGGAAGGTACTTATACTGGAAATCTTAATGCTAATTTGGATATTCAGGTAAATACGGATATTTCAATTGTTGGTGATGGAGAAAACAAAACAATAATTTTTAATCCTGCTGCCAAATATTTTATCACAGCTTTACAAGGTAAAGGTTCTCTTAAAATAGCTAATATGACTATTGATAGAGTTGGAAAAGATACACAATCTGCATTATATATTGAGAAAAATGTTCATGTAATGATTGATACAGTGGAATTTATTAATGGAAAAGGTAATTATGGTGGAGCTATTAACTCTGCAGGTATTTTAACTATTAAAAATTCATACTTCTTTAATAATGGTCATGCAGACCCAGTAAAACGTCAAAATGCATATGCTGGTGGAGCAATTTACAATGATGGTTATTTAACAATTGATAATACAACTTTTGTAGCAAATCATGCAACTAGAGCTTCAACAATTGCAAATCAGGGTAATTTATACATGAATAATTCTCAGATTATTGACAGTATATCTGCTTCTTCTTTGAACATGGATTATAGGGTTATTGCTTCTTTTAATGTAGGTCAAATTGGTAATATAACTCTTGAAAACACTAAAATTTCAGTAACTGGAAAAACTCCTTTGGAACTTGTTAATTCAAGTAATATCTATCAGGGAGATAGATCTGTAACCTGTCTTGGTTTTGGAAGTTCTGAAAAAATAGTCTTTAATAATGTAACTGTTGATGGAAATGGGTCCTCTACTATGGGATCTTATGTATTTGGAGGATTTAACAGTTGGAATACTGTTGGAGGAGGTAGAAGTCAAACTCCTAAAGATATTTATGTATATAATTCAACATTTTCCAATTTGCTATCTGTAAATATATTTTATGAAAAAATTAACTCTACAAGAATATTTGACGGATGTATTTTTGATAATGTTGAATATTTAGTGGAGGTTACTTCCTCAACTATAAATGATGCTATTATAATTAAAAATTCTGTTATTTATGGTGATGCAAAAGTTGGTAAAGTTAATGGTGTTAATATAACTCTTAATTTAGATAATAATTGGTGGGGAAGCAATAATGCAACTTATTACAATGCAGTTATACGTCTTTCATCTGGATATAATAGTGCAATAACTGAATTAAGTAAAGAGATTGCTACTCCAGATAATTATTTGGTTTTAACTTTAGATGTTACTAACAAACCAGGTTTATTACAGGATGCTGTTTTAACTTTCAAAGTATTTAACGGAACCAATTTAACTGATTATGTTGGCAGTTTACCAGTACGTGACTTTAATATGTCTGCAGCTAATGCTACTTTAAGTGTTGCTAACGGTACAATAAATAATGGTATTGTCAATGGTTTTGAAGCTAAAGAAGGTAATTACACTATTTCTGCTACTGTTGACGGTCAAACTGTAATTTATAATGGAACTGCTTCTTTAGGAAAAGGCATCATTAATGTTACAGATATTTCTCTTGATTATGGTGAAGTTGTAATGGTAAATGCTACTTTGGTAGATACTGATGGTAATGGAATAGCTAATATTAACATGACTTTAAAAGTTAATGGTAAAACTTATTATATGGTTACTGATGAAAATGGTGATGTTAGTTTTGTGATTGATCCGTTAGATAGTGGAAAGTATACTTTAGAATTCATTGTTCCTGCTTCTAAAATTTTATCTTCAGTTTCTAATAGTTCTACTTTAACTATTAATAAAGCTATAGATTTCATAAAAGCAGATATTGATGCGGGTGTAGCTGGTGAAGATGTTGTAATTGTCGTTAACGGTCCTAAAGATCTTAAAGAAAATATTACTGTAACTGTTGATAAAACTAATTATAATGTAGTTCTTGTTAATGGTTCTGCTTCTTTAACTTTAAAAGATTTAACTGCCGGAAATTATGATGTAACTGTTAGTTATCCTGGGGACAATAATTATTATAATCAAGTAATTAAGACTAATTTCACAGTAGATATCAATAAAAAAGTTAATTTAAATATTTCAGATATTGTGATGATTTACAAAGATGGTACTAGGATGGTTGCTGTTTTAACTGATTATAAAGGTAATCTTATAGCTGATGCTACTGTTTACTTTAGTATTAATGGTGTAACTTATGTTAGAACTACTGATGTTAATGGTTCTGCTTCTATAGGGTTAAACTTAGGTTCTGGTGTATATGGTGCTTCTGTTTATTATAATGGTTCTGATATGTATGATAAAGTAAGCAAAAATATTACTGTTACTATTAATCCGACTGTTTTAGCTGATGATTTGGTTAAAATGTATAAAAATGCTACTAAATTTAGTGCTAAGTTTACTGACAGTACTGGAAAAGCATTAGTTAACAGTGATGTTAGGTTTAATATTAATGGTGTTTTTTACACCAGAACTACTGATGCTAATGGTGTGGCTAGTTTGGCTATTAATTTGAGACCTGGTGATTATATTTTAACTGCATATAATCCTGTAAATGGTGAGCAAAAAGGATTTAACATAACAGTGAAATCTTTAATAGTTCAAAATGACTTAACTAAATATTATTTAAATGCTTCCAGATTCCAGGCAACTATTTACAACAAAGACGGATCTTTAGCAGTAAATAAAAATGTGACATTTAACATCAACGGTGTTTTCTATATTAGAACTACTGATTCTAATGGTGTAGTTAGTTTGGCTATTAATTTGAGACCTGGTGACTATATTATTACAACTATCTTTGATGGTTTGGATATTGGAAACAAAGTCACTGTACTTCCAACATTAGTAACTAAAGACTTAAACATGAAATACATGGACGGCAGCAACTTCACTGCACAAACATTAGACAGTCAAGGAAAAGCATTAGCTAACCAAACAGTGTCATTTAATGTAAATGGTGTGTTCTATCACAGAATCACTAATGAAGACGGTATTGCAAGCCTAAGAATCAGATTAATGGCTGGTGAATATATAATAACTTCCTACTGGAACAATTTCCAAACAGGAAACACTATAAAAATTAGTCCTTAAGAGAATTTCTCTTATTCTCTTAACTTTTTCTTTTTTTATTATAATTTTTATTGGATATCAAAAATAGCTATTTTAATATTTCAAGTATTTTCAATCCTAATTTTGTTGTTTTATAAAGTCTGCCTTTTTTAGCATTTTCATTGAGACATATTACTAGTTTTTTACTTTTCAAATCATTTAATGCACTGGATACTTCACAAAGAGCTGTATAAGTACAGCCATTTTTGTGTGGACTGCCATTGACAAGTAATACTTTCATTGATTTTTCCTCTTATGCTTACCAGTTCTTTTTTTCTTTTGAACTGTCATTATTCTTTTTTCTTTCCTCAACCATCTTCACGAACCATTCCACCATATTCGGATCCTGATGCGAGAAGAAGGAGCTTGTCTTCTTGTCCAGTTCTGCAATAGTCTTCATATCTTCATCAGAAAGTGTGAAATCAAAAACATTAAAGTTTTCTTCCATTCTCTCAATGTGTGTTGATTTCGGAATAACCACTACCCCTCTCTGAATATGCCAGCGAAGCATAACCTGTGCCGGAGTCTTCTGATATTTTTCTGCAATCTCTGCGATGACAGGATTCTCAAAGGTGCCTCCTCTGCCCTCACCGAATGGTGCCCATGCTTCTAACCGGATATCATATTTGTCTGCCCATTCCTTCATCTCTTTCTGCTGATTGAAGATGTGGGTTTCCACCTGATTTACCATAGGTTTAATGCGGTTGAAGGATGCAAAATCAACCATTCTGTCTACATAAAAGTTGGAAATTCCGATTGCTCTGATTTTTCCCTCATCGTACAGATCTTCCAATGCATGGTAAGCACCGTAAGCATCTGAAAATGGCTGGTGAAGCAATACCAGATCCAGATAATCTGTCTTTAACTTTTTCATGGATTCAAGAACTGATTTCTTTGCTTCTTCATATCCATAATGTTCAACCCACACCTTTGTTGTAAGGAAGATTTCTTCTCTTGGAATGCCTGACTTTTGGATTGCATTCCCAACCTCTTCCTCATTAAAATAACTCTGTGCTGTATCAATCGCCCGGTATCCAACTTTTAAAGCATCAAGCACACATCTTTCACATTCCTCTTTTGTTACCTGATATACGCCATATCCCAGTATTGGCATTTTTACACCATTATTTAATGAAATATATTCCATTGTCGTATCCTCCTTGTTTTCTTTCATTCATCTTACATTCATACTATAATACTGATAGATTCCTTTGAGAAGTTTCGATAAGTTTTTCAGTCTTAACCTTTCGGTTTATTCTGGTTCTTACTGATTGAACAGCCATCCCATAATTTCTTTGTCACGACAAAACAGATAGCCACCGCCATGCTGATAAGTGACCGGTGTTCCTTCAAAGTAATCTTTATCTTTTACATCCAGTACCACCAGTTTATCAATCTCTGATTCCGATAATCCCTGTTCTTTGTAAAGCTCATGTATCTGCTGGTATGCCTCTTTAAAAGGTTCTGATCCATAGTATTCGTCGCTTTCGCCAATCACAAAATATACCGGCGTTTTCATCTCCACAACCGGCTCATATGCACCATCCCACTGAGAGCTGCACATAAGTGCCGCTGTATATAATTCCGGCTGCTTTGCCAATACCAGTGACAGGGTTTCTCCTCCTCCGGAATAACCATTAATATATACTTTCGATGGATTAATAATATAATGCGTCAGAAAATACTGTGTCAGTTCAATTGTCTGATCTGCTGATGTCTGTCCCCAGTCATTTAACTGTGGAGCTACAATAATCATATCGGTAATATACTTCTGTGCTTCAAATTCAAAATCTTCTGTCCGGA
>ERZ779992.1597-NODE-1597-length-11533-cov-2.246646_pt1 | contig 11533 bp, 15 predicted proteins | sample MGYA00511934_ERZ779992 | MGnify/ENA primary metagenome ERZ779992 (study PRJEB29588, sample SAMEA2163248) | human gut metagenome | biome: human gut; feature: human-associated habitat; material: faeces | place: Denmark | collected 2008/2010 ...
TTGAACGTTACTGTCCTATTACCAAAAAGAATTGGACTAGAATTTGTACAAGATGTAGAGAACAAGAAACAGTAGATGTAGAACCTATTGAAGTTACAAGACTTCATAAATTACAAGAAATCAATGATATGGAAGAAAAATTAAAACAAATGAAGTCTGAATAATTCATTTTCAAAGAAACCTCTATTAGAGGTTTCTTTCTTTATATAAATAGAAAAACACAGATAGACTTTTATATCTATCCGTGTGTTTTCAATTTTATTCAGCATCTGATTGTATTTCAACTTGTTTATTTGCATCAATTTCTTCTGCAACTGTCTTTTCATCTTCGCCTTCAACTTTAATAGTAAATACTTCTTTTCTCTTTGGAAGTAAATATGTAGGTAAAGAAATAACTTCGTTAGGTGTTTCAATTGCTTCAATTGGATTACCTGCAGTTACCTTACCAAGAAGTGGTACTGTTACCACATCATCATTTTTATTTTCAAATTCATTAGGTACTTGTAACTCTAATAAGTGATTACTTCCTTTTCCTCTTTTTAAATATCCTTTTTCAATTAGTTTCTTTACATGAACATGAGCAGTAGCTGGTGAACTTAAACTAAAATTAGCCGCAATTTCACGAATAGAAGGTGGATATTTTTTTTGCGCTGAAAACTTTTTTATATATTCCAAGATATCTTTCTGTCTTTTTGTTAATTTTCCTTCTTTGACCATATATAATGTCTCCTTTCATTTATAATATTAACATATAAAGTGTAAAATGTCAAACAAATATTCGCATTTAATACATTTTTATATTGACACGAACATTTGTATATGTTAGAATAATAATGTAAGAAGGAGATGTGATAGATATGAGTTTTGTTAAGAAAAATAAAGGAGCAATAATTTTCTATTTAGTTTTAGTATTAGCTACATTAGTAATTGTTCAAAATAATAGTAAAAATCTAGAAGAAAATAAAGGATATGTCTATCTCACAAGATAGATTTTTCTTTATATCTTTTCAAATTTCAAAAAATATATTATAATAATTATGAAAGAAGGTATATTATGAATAATAAAGTTATGAGTGGAAAGGCTGCTAAAGCATTGGTAATATTTAGTGCACTTTTCCTTATATTGTTGGGCGTTGGGTTATATAAGCTATTTGAGTATCAGGGATATGATAAAAAGGAAACAAATAAATTTATTAATTATAATGTTAAAGATTATATAGAAACAACTCCAATTATCTTTAGTAATTATAGTGATGTTTATTCCAGTATAAATGTTTCCAAGATAACATTTAAAAATCTTGATAGTGATTTAACAAAAACGTTTGAAAATGAGGAAGCAGAACTTATTGACTATATTAACAAATATTATGATGAACTAAAAAAAGAAGAAGATTACACTTCAAATAATACAGTTACTACTTTAATAAAAACACAAGTTAATAGTACGGTTTTATCTGTATTCTATGAAATGGACTTCAATATTCAAAATATTAATAGAAGCTATGTATTAACTTTAAATATTGATTTGAAAACTAATAAAATATTAACTACTGAAGACTTGCTTTTAAAATATAGCTATACTAAAGAATACATCGCTGAAAAGCTTTTTAATGATGATATTATGATAAATGCTAATGAAATTGTTGTTGACAAAAATACAAATATATCATTAACTAAAAACGATATAGAAAAGAAAAAAAATGAATATGTTAAAAGAATAACTGATGATTTTAATAATATAATAAAAGTGTATATCGAAAATAACTCGTTGGTTTTAGTTTACAATAAAAAAGATTTGAATGATTTATTCTTTGAAAATAATTATATTAATGAATTAAAAATCAAATATTTAAAGTAAAATTTACAAAAATTAAAGTTTATGATATACTAGTATTTATCAGGAGGAAAAAATGGAAAAAGAAATTTATTATACAAGGGTTTTACCATTAGTTAGATATATTGTAAAAAAAGATAAAAATGGTAAAGAGTATACAGATGTTATAGATAATCTGTCTAGAGAAGAAAGATTGTCTTTATCTGAAGAAAAAGCGAGAATGCTTTGGAATAATGGTACTGATTTATATGTAGCAGAGCAGCCACTTTCTTATCATGAGGGAATGAGCATAAAGTTTTCTATAGTTTATTTATTTGATGAATTGTCAAAAGAAGAACAAGCCAAATATTATGAAAAAACTATAGTATTACCATTAACAATAAAACCTGTGGTTAAAATATATGATGATAATTCAAAAAGATTCTTTCCAAAAAGAAAGAGTAAAATTAAGAAAGAAGATACTAAGTAATAGTTTACTTCTTTTTTTCATATATTAAATTGGTGATGATATGAACGAAATAGATCCAAATAAGTATTTAGATATTATTAATAAAAATAACAAAAAATATAATGATAGTAAAAATAATATCAAAAAATACTTGAAAGGCCTTGGAATAAGAACTTTGACAATTGCCGTTATATTTTTTTCATTTGCTATTATGTGCAAATATAACAATGACTTTAAAGAAACTATCACTAAATATGTCTTTACTGATGTGATATCTTTTACTAAAATAAAAAAAGTGTATAATAAATATTTAGGCGGAATTCTTCCAATAAAAAAAGAAATAGATACTCAAAAGGTATTTAATGAGCAATTAAACCATGATAATTTATCTGTGTATCATGATGGGGTTAGTCTTACTATACCAGAATCTTATTTAATACCAGCAATAACAGAGGGGATGGTTGTATTTATTGGTAATAAGGAATACTATAATAATACAATTATAATAGAAGATTTAAACGGAGTATATATATGGTATGGAAATGTCAGTACAACATCGCTAAAATTATATGATTATGTAGAAAAGGGAACATATATTGGAGAGGCAGAAAGAAATTTATATATGGTTTTTAGCAAGGATAATAAATATTTAAATTATGAAGAATTTCTTAAATAAAATGGATTTCCACTATACATATATTATAATGGCATTTGGACTGGTATTAACAGGACATTTTATTAATTTAATCGCTTTTACTTCACTTATAATAATTCATGAATTTGGACATGTTATAACCGCTACAATATATAAATACAGGATAAAAAAAATAACTATTTATCCATATGGCGGTATTACAGAATTTGATACTTTAGTTAATACTAAAATAGAAAAAGACTTACTTATAGCAATATCTGGTATTATATTTCAATCAATATATTTTTATACAATATTTTTTTTATATAGAAATGGAATAATAAGAGAATATACATATAATTTATTTTTTACTTATCATAATAGTATGCTTTTATTCAATGTACTTCCTATAATTCCTTTGGATGGCAGTAAAATCATCAATTTGATATTTTCAAAGTATTTAAATTTAAATTTTTCTAACAATTTAACTGTATTAATTTCCTTTATAACTTTATCAATGATATTAATAGGCGGTATATATGAAAAAAATTATTCAATGGTTATGGTTGTATTTATATTACTTCAAAATATATGGAATTATTATAAAAAAATAGAATATATCTATAATAAATTTGTTTTAGAAAGATATTTATATAATATAAAGTATAAAAGTTTTAAGATAATTAATAATAAAAACAAAATGTACAAAAACAAAACACATTTATTTAAAGTTAACAATAATATAATTGAAGAAAAAAGTTTTTTGAGTAATTTTTTTGATAAAAAGCCTTAATTTGTTTGACTTAAGCATTATTTTATGATAAAATTGTATTGTTTTGAAGACCTCGAGTTGTTAACTCAACCACATTGAAAAGGTAAAAGTTCAGAAATGACACCTTAAGAGTGAGTCTTAAAAATAAGTGTAAGGAGGTAAGAAAATGAAAGCAATTATTGAAACTGGTGGAAAACAATATTATGTTTCTGAGGGCGCTACAATATATGTTGAAAAACTAGAAGGTAACGAAGGAGATAAAGTTGTTTTTGATAAAGTCTTAATGGCTAATGGTGTAGTAGGTAATCCTTATGTTGAAGCTACTGTTGAAGGTACTATCGTAAAACAAGGAAAACAAAAGAAAATAACTATATTCAGATATACACCAAATAAGAGATCTACTAGAAGAAAAGTAGGCCACAGACAACCATATACTAAAGTAGAGATTAAAAAGATCAAATAAGGTGGTTTTATGATTAAAGTAAAACTTACTAAGAATAATAATTACTATAAGAGAATTATTATTACGGGACATGCTAATTATGATGATTTTGGTAAAGATATTGTATGTGCTGCAGTGTCTAGTACGGTTATAACTACCATTAATATATTATTATCTTTAGATAATCAAAGTATTAGTTATAATGATAGTAGAGGTTTAATTATAGAAGTACTTAAAAATGATATGACTACCAAGAAAATTATAAATGTACTTATTTCTAATCTATATGAATTAGAAAAAGCATATCCTAAAAACATACAAATTAAGGAGGAAAATAATGAATAGATTAATGGAATTTAATATACAATTATTTGCCCACAAAAAAGGTCAATCATCTACTAGTAATGGAAGAGATTCAGCTGGTAGAAGACTTGGAGCAAAAGCTTCTGATGGTGAATATGTAACTGCAGGTTCTATCATTTATCGCCAAAGAGGTACTAAAATTCATCCTGGAACAAATGTAGGTAGAGGAACAGATGATACTCTATTTGCAAAAATTTCTGGATATGTTAAGTATTCTCACCTTGGAAAAGATAGAAAACAAGTTAGTGTATATGAAACTAAATAAATTTAATTAAAAGATATTGACAACAATATAAATTATTGTTATAATTTATATTGTCTTGGGGAATTAGCTCAGTTGGCTAGAGCATTTGCCTTGCACGCAAAGGGTCAAGGGTTCGAGTCCCTCATTCTCCACCATCGGGAAGTGGCTCAACTTGGTAGAGCACGTGGTTTGGGACCATGGGGTTGCAGGTTCAAATCCTGTCTTCCCGACCATTATTGAAAAATAAAGAACTAGCGATAGTTCTTTTTTAATATTTATTTTCTGCAACCACATGATCCCAAGCCAATAACTTAGTACCTAAAAAATTTAAATATAAAAAGTGGAGAATGAGGTGTCCCATTACCACTTGTATTCATCATAAAGCAAAGGCAAATGCTCATTACTAATACCAAAAGTTAACCCATGATTATGAGGAAGTCCATATCTATAATTTCCTCTGTAAACGCTAATTTTAAAAGTAACCGCTATAAAGCCTTTATCAATCAAATCAATAAAAATGTCAATATCTTTTAATTTATAGAAAGTAGCCTTGTAATACTTATAGTGCATTTTTCCATCTATATTATTTGTCCAAGCATCTACGAGCATTAAATATCGCAATTTACAATATAATTTATTTTTTAATGTAAAGAAAGACCAATATACACTTCTTTCTAATAAATTAAGATTTTTATCAAATACGCATAAAAATACCTTTTCTTCTTTTCTATCAACATCTAATTTAAAAAAATATTTTGTTCCAACCTGACATAACATATTACCATATACTACAGAATATAATACTTTGGCACTTCTAATTTCTTTATCTGGATATCCATATTTTTCCCTTAGTCTATCAAGTTCAAAGAGTTCTTCACCATCAGGTACTGAACCAAATAAACCAATTAAACCCTTACTAAAACTTCTTCTTGTTTTAATTTCAATACCATCATAATCGGGTACACAAAAATCAGACTTTTCTTTTCCTAATAATCTTTCAAATGTATCACCAATACCACCATATCCACGATGAACCTCTGGAACATATCCCATTCTTTTTATTCTATTAAATTCATTATTCAATTTTTTGATACTTTCTTTGATAGTATCACCATTGTTTAACATATCCTTCCTTTCTACTAAAAAATATTTTCTTTTCTATCTCGTTTATAATTATACCACAAAATTATTAAAACATTATTGTGTTATTAAAAAAATAATGATAATATATATAAGAACGCAGGAGGTTTTATGGAAATACCATTTGATTATATCTTAATAAGTATAATGATTAATTTAAAAAATAGAAAAGTTAAGGCAGAAGTATCAAAACAAAGCTTAATAAAAATCATAAATAAAATAATTTATAATTTAAATGTTAATGAAAAGGAAAAGTTAGAAATTATTAATAATTTTGATTTTGAATATGAACTAGATACATTTTATAATAATCATATTGAATATTTTGAATTAACGTCAGATAGTATTATTCTCGATGATAATGTATCTATCGAAGATTTAGAAAACATTTTAGAAAATAATGATATTGATGAACTAATATTAAATGAAATAGATTCTTTAATAGAATCAGATATTTCTGTTATTGAACTTATGGGTATTAAAATCAGAAAAGACCTTTATAAGTGGTTATATTTATCATTGCAAGAAGATGATAAGTTATATAGAGAATTATTATTTGCTAGAACAGAAAAAAATAATTTGCCAGAGGAGCAAACAATAAAACAAATTAAAAAACATGCCTTTACCAGAAGAATATTTTTTGTTAATTTAGAAAATCTAGATTATGATAGTGCATATGATTTACTACTATATAGTGATAGTTTTATAACATTTTCTACTTATAAAGGATTACCATTTAATATTCAAAATGATATGTTTGATGAAAGAAATATCTACAATAATCCCTTTCAAAAAAGCTTATTTTTTAATGACTCACTAGTACATTATTTAATTAATTATAAATTAGATTATTGTTTCAATGAAAGCATGGGTGCTGATTTAAATTATCACAAGGATGATTACAAATTTTATCTTAAATATTATTATTTGCTTTGTGAAGAAATAGAAACTCTTCCAGAAGGTAAGTTAAAAAATGAACTTGAAATAACTAAATATAGACTTATGATGATACTTGATGGCATGTTTGACAACACATTATTTATGAATAAAGATAATAGTAATTTAGAAGACTATAAAGGCAAATATAAGTTTAATGAACTAGAGGCACATTTCTTTGTAGATGAAATACTATCTTATAATGATAAAATGTATGAACACAAAGATAGTTATGTCATAGAATATTTTAATATAATAAAGAAAATCTATAATAGCATTAATATCATTTAAAATATTATCTAAAATAATTTCATTAATAAGATCTATATTTTTACCAAGTATTTTTAAAAAATGTGAATCATGTTTTAATTCAAATAATTTTTTTTTATTTTTATTTAAATAATAAATTGCATAGCCTGCATACATTGCAACTGAAACAAGTAAGCAATCCTCATCAATATCAAAATATTCATTATGATGAGCTACACCTGTTTTAGAGTCCCCCTTTTTATGAGAGCCGACAAAACCATAGCAGCCAGGTGAAACAATAATATATTCAGCCATATCATCACCACCAAGAGCAGGCTTACGATCAGTAATAATGTGATCAGCACCTACAACTACATCAGCTACCTGTGCAGCTTCAAGGCATGACTCTTTATCATTAATTAAAGGAGATGTAAAATCCTTCCATTCAAATGATACCTCACCACCATAAGAGGCAGCTACATTAGTAGCAATTCTTTCAATTGCTTCCTTTGTCTTCTTTCTTACCTCAGGTGTTAAACAACGAACAGTACCTTCCATTTCCGCACTTGGGGCAACAATATTATAGGCTTGGCCAGCTTCAAGACGACCAATTCCAACTAAAACATTATCCATTGGAGATGAAAGTCTTGCAACAATTCCCTGAATATTACATACAATTTGTGAAGCGATATATAAAGCATCAACTCCTGCATCAGGTGTTGAAACATGAGCTGCTTTACCCTTTACCTTAATTTTAAACCAATCAACTGAAGCATTATTAGGACCGGGTGTTAAAGAAATATAGCCGGTTTCAATTGCAGAGGAAACATGCATACCAAAGGTACGATCAACATTTTTAACAAGCCCTCTATCAATAAATTGTCTTGCACCATAGCCAATTTCCTCAGCTTGTTGGAAATTAATTACAATTTTTCCATAAATATCATCCTTGTGATTAACTAAAATACGACATGCACCAAGAAGTGATGCTGCATGAGCATCGTGTCCGCACGCATGCATTACACCTTCATTTTGACTCTTATATGAAACATCATTCTTTTCATGAATAGGAAGAGCATCTATATCAGCTCTAAGTAAAATTGTTTTTCCATGATGATGCCCAATAATTTCAGCATAAACTCCTGTTTCGTCAACTCTTTTATGACTAATTCCTAATTTATCTAATTCCTCTTCAATTTTATTTGCAGTATTAAATTCTTGTCTTGAAAGTTCAGGATGTGAATGGAAATATCTACGGAGTTCAACAACATATCCATGATCTTTTTTTGTTTCTTCTTTGATTTCATCTAAAATACTCATATTATTTGCTAAAAAGCTTCGCCTCCAATATTATAATTGAGCTTTAACCATAAAAGATTAAAACTCAATCATTTAATTAATTATTTTTTAAACCTGCTGCTTCCTTTAATGCATCAAGAGAACTATAAGTCTTTGAATATAATGTAAGAGGTGCAATTAAGGTATCAGCAAGAGATTCAATTTTATAATTCTTAGCAGATACTTCACTATTTAAATAAGCCTTGTGTTGGAATGAATTTAAATCAACCTCTTTTGAGTTTAAAGCTGAATTAGGTAAATTAAAGGCAGAGAAAATCTTTAATTCAATTTTAATATCTGCATTTTGCTCATCGAGTACATATTGAACAGCCTTCCAATAATCATTTCTTGCGCCACAAACACCAATTGTAACCTTCTTTGAATATGTTTTATTCTTTGTAGATGATGCGTAATCATCAACAGTTTTTACAGTTTGACTATAAGCATCAGCTGTTTTTGCCTCATATGTAAATGCTGGAAAAAATGATTCTTCATATTTTCCAATTAAATACTCAGCTACAATTTGAGTATGATATGCATCTGCAATTTTCTTATAATCAGCATTATCCTTATCTTCTGTTCTTACCGCGATAATATTAACATATGGATTTTCACCTGAGCCATCTTGTTTTTCAATTATAATACCATCCTTTGAAGGTACAAGGCCTGCAGTTGAAGCATAAGTTCCATTTATACATGATGCACCATAATCACTTAAAGTATTTGCTAGTGTGTCAGCTGCCTGTGGTACAACTTTTATATTATAAACATACTTTGTAATATCCTTAAGTTCTGGTGAATAACCAGCAGCTGGATCAAGTTCAATAAGTCCTGCTGCTTCTAATAGCTTAAGAGCACGACATTGATTTGTTCCATCAGATGGAATAGAAATTTGAATTTCCTTTGTATTTTTTCCACATGATGCTAATGCTACTGCTCCTACTCCTGCTAAAGCTGCTACTGATAATATTTTTTTAATTTTCATTTTAAATTTCTCCTTGTTTTTTTATATTTTATTTATTATTTTTATTTTTTTCTTATAAACAAAGCTCTATTTGTTGTTTTTTTAGCTAATAGTGTACCAATACCTTGAATAATACAAATAATAATAACTAAAACAATTAAGCATCCATATACAATATCCATATGATTTTGTTGTTGTCCAAACGTGATGGCAAAATCACCTAAACCACCAGCACCAACGGCACCAGCCATAGCTGTTAAACCAATTAAGGAAATTGCCGTTATCGTTGTAACCTTAATTAATTCAGGTAAGGCTTCTTTTAAATAAACTCTAAAAATAAGCCCCAAAGCTCCGCTTCCCATTGATCTTGCTGCTTCTATCTTACCAGGGGATACATTATCAAGGGCAGTTTCAACCTGTCTTGAATAAAACGGAACCGTTCCAAATACAAGTGGTATAATTGCTCCTCTTACGCCAATTGCAGTACCAACAATTGCTCTTGTAAACGGAATTAAGAAGATAATTAAGATAATAAAAGGAATTGACCTAAATAAATTAATTATAACGCTTAAAATTGTATAAACAATTCTATTTTGCTTTATTCCATCCTTCTTAAAAATAGTAAGAAGAACACCTATAAATAACCCTAATACTAAAGAGATAATTCCTGATTGGAAAAATATGGCTAAAGTATTTCCGATTTGCTCCCAAAACATATCATTATAAGCTGATAAATTTGGAAATAGCTTACTATATAATCCTAAAATCATTATTAATTATCTCCTTTCTTTAATATATTAACCTTTACATTTGCTTGTTCTAAATAACTAATTGCATTTAAAATAGATTTATTATCACCACTAATAATTGCAATAATACGACCAAATTGACTATCATGAAGGGTTTCAACATTTGCTAAAACAATTGAAACATCAACACTAAAATCTCTTGACACCTTACTGATTAGTGCATCACCAACAGCATCTTTACCAAATTGTAATTCAACTAAGGTTTGCCCTTCTTTAACCTCAACTATATTAGAATGCTTCTCTTCAAGCTTTTCAAGCTTGCCAAGAGATGAGGTTGAAGACATGAATTTTTTAGTAATAGGCTGCTTAGGATTTGCAAACACATCGTAAACGTCTCCTTCTTCAACAATCTTACCATTTTCCATTACTGCTACACGATCACAAATTTCTTTTATAACTGCCATTTCATGCGTAATAATTACGATTGTAAGATTTCTTTCCTTATTAAGTTTCTTTAATAATGCCAAAATTGATTCTGTTGCATCAGGGTCTAGAGCTGATGTTGCTTCATCAGAAAGTAAAACCTTAGGATCATTTGCAAGTGCTCTTGCAATCGCAACTCTTTGCTTTTGTCCACCAGAAAGCTGTGTAGGATAGACATTTCTTTTTTCTTCAAGATCAACAAACTTAAGTAAATCATTAACCTTTTCTTCAATTTGAATTTTTGTAAGACCAATATGCTTAAGAGGATAAGCAATATTTTCAAAAACAGTTAAACGGTCAAGTAAATTGAAATGTTGAAATATCATTCCGATATTTTTTCTTGCTTCTCTTAGCTCTTTACTCTTAATCTTACACATTCGTACACCCTCTTTTTCATCAGGTACATTATAAGTAAGCTTAACACCATCGACAGTAATTTCACCAGCATCTGGAACCTCAAGTAAATTAATGCATCTTACAAGAGATGATTTACCTGCACCAGAATAACCAATAATACCATAAACCTCACCATCGTTTATTGATAAAGAGACATTATCAATTGCATGAACATCTGTATTCTTTAAATGATATGTCTTATCTAGGTTCTTAATTTCTATCATATAATCATTCCTTTCGCTACCATAAAAAAAGCCCTTTATGTTTATAACACAAAGGACGAATATATCGTGGTACCAACCTTTTTTCACTAATTAAAAATTAGCCTATTTAAGCTCTATCAAGCCGCAACGCTATAAAGGGCGTATCCCTCACCTCTTACTTACTTAAGGTGAAACTCCAAGACCATCTTCATTATACCTTCGTAGCTTTTTTCACCAACCAAAGCTTCTCTTAAAGTTCAGTATAATTACTCTTCTTTTCAACGTTCATTTTTTTATTTATGCCTTATTTTTAAGACGATTAAATTATAGCATTAGTC
>ERZ779992.1613-NODE-1613-length-11453-cov-3.631339_pt1 | contig 11453 bp, 8 predicted proteins | sample MGYA00511934_ERZ779992 | MGnify/ENA primary metagenome ERZ779992 (study PRJEB29588, sample SAMEA2163248) | human gut metagenome | biome: human gut; feature: human-associated habitat; material: faeces | place: Denmark | collected 2008/2010 ...
TGTCAAGTTCTTTTAGATAGTGAAAAGTTTAGTAGAGAATATTCTAGTATAGATAAAGATAATATATTTGTCTATAAAACAAATGATGAAATAATAAATATATTAAAACATGGAAAAGGACTTGTTTATCTTGGATTTAAAGAATGTCCGTGGTGTATGGCCTATGTACCTATGTTAAATGATATAGCAAAAGAAAATAATATTGAAAAAATATATTATTTAAATATTCTTAATGAAAGAAAAGAAAATACAAAGGAATATTTAGAAATAGTTGATATTTTAAAAGAACATTTAAGATATGATGATGAAGGTAAAAAAAGAATATATGTACCTGCTATTATAGCAATAAATAATGGTAATATAGTTGGGTTTGATGATGAAACTTCATATGATACGCTTGGATATGATGATCCGAAGGATTATTGGACGGAAGAGAGAAAGCAAAATCTAAAAGAAAAACTAGTGTCTATGATATCAAAAATAGAAATAAATGATTGTACAGAATGTAATAAACCTGAATAAAGATTGATAGAAATACTATCAATTTTTTTAGTAAATTTATTATTTGTAAGTGAAATTCATGGTATTATTTAATATATGATAATTTATTTCAAGTTACTAATATAAAATTAAGTAATGGTGTAATTTCAGTATTAAATTTACTATATTTAACTTTGATTTTTTTTAAATAAGAAGTGAGGTTTTTGTATGTCAAAATTAATTTATAAAGATAAAAGAGAGTCTTTATAAATAAAAATATATTTTATATAATATTTGTTAATAAATAGTTAGGAATAATCAAATAATTATGATACAATGAGAGTGCAGTACAAAAAACATTTAAATAGGTGGGTTATATATGAAAAAAGAAAAAATAATTGCATTAACATTAGCTGTAAGTAGTATAACTGGAGCACTATCTTTTAAAGCTAAAGCTAAAACAACAGAAACACCATATATTTATGAAGAATACGTATATGGACAAAGTGAATTAGGACGTGATTTAACATGCTTTCATATTGAAAATGAAAAACAATTTACTGAAAGCAAAAAAATATTATTGAATTTCGCCATACATGGTTTTGAAGATGCCTTTGATTATGATGGCAAGGTACTTGTTGATATAGCAAATAGAATTATAGAATATTATAAAGAACATTATGATGAACTTGGAACCTATGAACTTTATATTGTAAATTGTTCTAATCCAGATGGAACTTACGAAGGAAAAACTAATAATGGTTATGGAAGATGTCAAAGTAATGGCATAGATTTAAATAGAGATTTTGACTATTATCATGTTAATTATTACAATGATAGGAATTATACAACTTCGTCATTTAGTGCAGTAGAATCAAGAGCACTTAGAGATTTAACAAAGAAAATTAAACCAACCTATGTAGTAGATTGTCATGGCTGGTTAAATGGATATTATGGAAGTACAGATTTATATTATAAGTTTAGTAAAATATTACCTATGCCATATTGCGGTGGTAATGGAAGTGGATATTATGCTGGATGGGTTACAAAAGAAGGAGCAGAAGGAATGTTACTAGAGTTTCCATGGCCAACAGGTGACATGAATGAGTACGCAGAAAAATATAGTGAAAAGATGATAGAAGTAATTTCATCAATAGCTCAACCAACATTAGTCGAACAAGCCAAACTAGAAAATGAAGAACCTAGCATTGTCATAGATAACAAAGAAATAGAATTAAAAAGAAGTTCCATTAAATTAAATGGAGTAAACAATTATATGATTAAAGACATATGTGAAATATTATCTTTAGACTTAGAATATCAAAATAGAAGAATAACAATAACAGATGGCTCTAACAAATTAGAATTAGTTTTAGATAGCGACATAGCAGTAATAAATGGAGAACCAGTAAAACTTAAAAATGAAGTATTCGTAAATAATAACAATGCATTTATGCCGATACGAGATTTATGTGATTTGCTTGGCTATACTATTACATGGGAAGCTGAAACAAATACAATAATCATAGATACAAATAATTTATCTAAAAAAATGAAGCAAAATTAAATGATATATATAAGAATTAAGCATTTATGATGAATATTTATATCCACTTATCATAGAAGTAAGCGGTCATGGAATGATAGATGATATAAGTAGTTATGAATTACAAGAAATAATTGAAGATATAGATAAAAAAGGATATCCAGTTCATTCAGTAACACCAGGATACGGAAAAGACGAAGTATATGATTATAGAGATTTTGATATAGACGCAAATAATGAAAAGTTAAAAGGAAAAATTCTTCAAATAAAAAATGATTATGAAGTTGAAGACTAATAAAAATATTAAACATGTATTAGCAATTTACATGTTTTTTCATACAATAAATTAGGTGATTTTATGGCTTTAAAAGGCGTTGTTATTGATCCTGGGCATGGAGGAACTGATCCAGGAGCAGTGGCTAATAATTTAAAAGAAAAAGACTATACTTTGCTTATTAGCAAATATATGTATGATAGGTTCAAAGAACTTGGTATACCAGTTAAAATGACTAGAGATACAGATGTTACATTGTCCCCAAGAGAAAGGGTAAATAAGGTTAAAAGTTTTTATGGAGATGGAAAGGATGTTGTGGTTATTTCTAATCACTTAAACGCAGGTGGTGCGAATGGTAAGAATGTAGGCAAAGTAAGTAGCGTCTTGTTTGCTATGAAATATGAAACAAAAAAGAAGGATTTGCTCCTTCTTTAGCACTAATTCGGTGTTGATCTTCTGTGCTCTGGAACTTTTGTTCCATCTTGTTTTTTATAGCCTTTTACGACTACAATCTTTTTCTCCTGGACACCGCGAGTACTGGTTTTTGTTTTTGCCAATTCTCTTTCCTCCAATCTGCCCCTGTTGATTTTTAGAAAAGAATATGATATACTATTCAATGAATTGTTGGTTCAGTTAAATAGCTTCATTTAGGGGCTATTTTTCTTTTCTGTAATTATTTTATCATAAATAAAATATCAAGTCAATATTAAATGTGATAAAATTCACATATGTGCAATAAATGAATAAAAACAATAGCGCAAAAAAGTACTAAATGTGAAAAATATTGACATTTGGGAAGAAAAAAGATATAATTTTGATATGAGGTGACATAGCAAATGATTTTAAAATTAAGATTGTGTAATGTTGCAGGTATTAAAAATGAAATGGAATTGAATTTTTTAGCATCTAAGAATGATAAAAAAAATATGAATTCAGTTTATATAAATAAAGATAATTTGTGGATTAATAGAATGATAGGTATCATTGCGGGAAATGCACATGGCAAAACAACAATACTAGATGCTCTTGCAAGTGTTGGGTCTTTTATTGAGCTACCTTTAAAAAAGAAAAATTTCCCCTCTTTAAACGATTTTGAAATGAAAGAATACAAGGATGAATACAAGGAAATAATTTTTCAACAAATGGTTAATGAATTTACATCTTTGGAGTTGCCTGATGGCAATAGATTAAATAATAATGAAAATACTAAGATCGAAATAGAAATGTATATCGAAACACTTGACGATGATACCGATGGATATTATAAATATATGTTAGAATATAATGAAAAATATAGAGTAGATGGAATTAAATCTGAATCTTTATACTATAAGCATAAGTATAATAAAACATACAATAAAATTTTTGAAATTAAAGATAGTTTTGAAAGTGAAATAGGATACAAAATTGCTTATGAAAAGAATTATATTAATGAGTTGATCTCTAATAATATCAATGCAGCTGATTTTGAAAAAAAAATTAAATATTATAAAACTTTTAGGAAACACTACAATAAAGATTCTAGCATAATATGTGCAAATAATTATGTTTTTCCTGAGTTTTATCTTATTGATAAATTGGATAATTACGAAGATATGCAATCATTATTGCAATTTGTTAAATTGGCTGATGATAACATAAAAGAAATTTTCATTATGAAAAATGAAAAAAATGATCCAAAATTAATGTTTAAATATGATGGTTTTAATTTACATTATAGTAAGATTTCTACAGCAACTCAAAAATTGGTTGCAATGGCCTATTCAATACTGAACTCAAATAAAAATAATAGTTTTTTGTTGATAGATGAATTTGATAATTCCTTAAATTTGGAAATTTCTAAATTTTTAATAGAGTTATTTTCAAAAAAGGAGAGAAGTTGGTCTCAACTTATTTTCACAACAAATAACCCAGAAATTTTAGACAGTTTGAGAAGAGATCAAATATTTTTAATTTTAAAGGAAGGATATAACTTATCTGCTATTAATTTTTATAATTTTATAGATCCGGTAACTAATCGTCGTGTAAGAAAAGATTTTAGTTTTATAAAAGCATACAAAAAAAATGTAATTGAAAATTTTCCTAGCGAAAAATTAAAAAAACAAATTAATTTTAATTTTTTGAAAAATGATTAATTATTAAGTATTCTAATGATTTGCGATTTCTGCAATTTGCAGAAGTCTTTTTATTAACATTTTATTTAATGTATTATAAAAAGATTTATCGTAATAAGTTTATAAAATATCAAAAAAATTACTCTATATCGTAATAAATTGACAAAAATTAAATATAGTATTATAATGTATATATAAGAAAGGAAGATGGATTATGGTTATTCGTGAAAGATATTTAAAATTAATTAGACCATTTTATGATCAAGAGTTAATTAAAGTGTTAATTGGTATTAGACGTTCTGGAAAATCAGTTATTTTAAAACAAATAATAGATGAGCTAAAAGAAAATAATGTTGATGATAATCATATTATCTATATTAACTTTGAAGATTACGATTATGAGGAATATACTGATCCTAAAAAGTTAAACAATTATGTTAAAGAAAGAATAATTGATGATAAAAAATATTATATATTCTTTGATGAAATTCAAAATGTTGATAAATGGGAAAAAGTTGTTAATTCATTAAGAGCAACAAAGAACACATCTATTTTTATAACTGGTTCTAATAGTGATTTATTATCCAGTGATTTAGCAACTCACATAGCTGGAAGATATGTAAGTTTTAAAATTACTCCATTTACATTTGACGAAGTTTGCAAATTATTAAATATTACAGATAATAGAGATATTGAAGATGCATTTAATGATTATATTAAATGGGGTGGAATGCCACAAAGATTTATGCAAAAAGATGATATTTCAAGAAAAACTTATTTAAATGATATTTATGATTCAATAATAATAAAAGATATCGTAAAAAGATTTAATATTAAAGATATAGATTTATTAAATAGAATAGTTACTTATATTTTAACTACTCCATCTCAAGTATTTTCACCTGATAGTTTAAAAAAATATATGCAAAGTGATTCTAGAAATGTATCATTAGAAACATTATATAATTATCTTGATTACATAACTCGTGCAAATCTTATTTCAAAAGCAGAAAGATATGATGTTAGAGGTAAAAGAATTCTTACAGGTAAATATAAATATTATTTAACTGATTTAGGTTTTACTAATATTTTAAGTGAAGGTAAGAAAGAGCAAATTGGTACTTATTTAGAAAATATTGTTTATAATGAACTAATTGCTAGAGGATATAGTGTTAATATTGGTACATTAGAAAATGGTGAAATAGATTTTATAGCAACAAGGTTTAATGAAAAAATATACATTCAAGTTACTTATATTTTAAGTGATGAAACAGTAATTGATAGAGAATTTAATGCTTATAAAAAGATTGAAGATAACTATCCAAAATATGTTCTTTCAATGGATAAATTTGATTTATCACAAAATGGCATAATTCATAAAAATATAATTGATTGGTTGCTTAAAAGATAGTAAGTGGTTTAAAGAGGTGATTTAAGAATGGCTAATTATGAAAGTGAAGCAAAATTAGAAGATAGAATGATAGATCAACTTAGAAGGCAAGGTTATAACTACATTGAAATAAATGATGTTAAAGAATTAGAGCAAAATTTTAGAAATCAAGTTAATTTGCATAATAAAGTAGAATTAAAAGGAAAAGATTTATCGGATAAAGAGTTTGAAAAGTTAATGATAAAAATATCTGGTAAAAGTATTTTTCAATCTGCTAAAGAATTAAGACAAAAGCATGACATAATTCGTGATGATGGTACTATTGCATATATTGAATTATTTAATACTAAAGAATGGTGCAAAAATTTATTTCAAGTTACTCATCAAACTACAGTTGAGGGAAAATATGTTAATAGATATGATGTGACAATTCTTATCAATGGTCTTCCATTAGTTCAAATTGAATTAAAGCGAAGAGGAATTGATATGAAAGAAGCTTTTGATCAGATCAAGAGATATAAAAACCATTCTTATAATGGACTATATAGATTTATTCAAATATTTGTAATTAGTAATGGTGTTGATACAAAATATTTTGCAAATGGAGACCAAGAATTAAATTACGGCTTTACTTTTTATTGGACTGATATAAATAATGATAGAATTACTAATCTAGAACAATTTTGTACTTTCTTTTTAGATAGATGTCATATTGCTAAAATGATAGCAAGATATATGATAATAAATGAAACAGAAAAAATGCTTATGGTAATGAGACCTTATCAAGTATATGCAGTTGAAAGTATTGTTGATAGGGCAATAAATACCAGTAATAATGGTTATGTTTGGCATACAACGGGTTCTGGAAAAACAATAACATCTTTTAAAACTAGTCAAATTTTATCCTTAGAGCCATCTATCAATCAAGTATTTTTCTTAGTTGATAGAAAAGATTTAGATAAACAAACATTGGATGAATTTAATAAATTTGATCCAGGTTGTGTTGATATGACTAATGAAACATTTAAATTAGTTCAACAGATTAAAGATAGTACAAAACCTTTAATAATTACAACTATTCAAAAAATGGCTAATGCATGTTCTAATCCGAGATATGCATCTGTAATGGAAAAATATAAAGACAAAAAAACAGTGTTCATAATAGATGAATGTCATAGAAGTCAGTTCGGTGATATGCATAAACAGATTGCAAAAACATTTACAAATGCTCAATATTTCGGATTTACAGGAACTCCAAGATTTGAAGAAAATAAGAGTCAAGATGGTAGAAGTACAGCAGATATTTTTGAAAAATGTTTACATACATACTTAATTAAAGATGCAATAAATGATGGAAATGTTTTAGGCTTTTCAGTTGATTATGTTAAGACAATAGAAAGTAATATTGATGATAGTAATGATGAGAGAGTGCAAGCTATAGATACAGATGAAGTATTTGTAGATGATACAAGAATTACAATAATAGCTCAGCATATTATAGATCACCATAATATTAAAACGAGAGATAGAAAATATAATTCTTTATTTGCTGTTTCATCTATTCCAATGCTTACAAAGTATTATGATACATTTAAAAAACTTGATCATAATTTGAAAATTGGCGCAATATTTACTTTTGGTGCAAACGAAAATTTAGATAATAAAGAAGAACATTCAAGAGATACACTTGAAAGAATAATAAAAGACTATAATAAGATGTATAATACGAATTTTACTACAAATAACTTTGATGCTTATTTTAGAGATGTTTGTAAAAAGATTAAAAATACGGATATTGATATTGTAATTGTAGTAGATATGTTATTAACAGGATTTGATGCAAAACGATTAAATACTTTATATATTGATAAACCATTAAAGTTTCATAGTTTAATTCAAGCATTTTCAAGAACAAATAGAGTTGAATCAGATACAAAACCATTTGGTAATATAGTATGTTATGATTTACCTTCTAAATTTAGAGTTGATGAGGCTGTAAAATTGTTTTCACAAACTGATAAAACAGATACAATTATTGCACCTTATTCAGATTATTTGAAAAAATATATAAAAGCTGTTAATTATCTTTTAACTATTGCTCCGAATGTTGATAGTATTCAAGAGTTAGAACAAGATGGTAACGAAGAAAATTTAAAAAAGTTTATAATAGCATTTAGGGAAGTAGCAAAACTATTAGTAAGTTTAAAAACATTTAATGAATTTGATATGAATGCTGAAGAAATACCTATGACATCACAAATGTTTGAGGATTATAAAAGCAAATATTATGAAATTTATAGAAAATTAGTAACAGCAAAAGAAAAAAGTTCAATTTTAAGTGATATAAGTTTTTCGTTAGAGTTAATTCAAACAGATAAAATAAATGTTTCTTATATTTTAAACTTAATTAGAAATGTTGATTTAACTAATGAAGAACAAAAACAAAAAGATATAGAAGATATTGAGGCAAAATTAGTTAATGTAACTGATGATGAATTGTTCCTAAAACTAGATTTAATCAAAAGGTTCTTATCTAATGTATTGCCTACTTTAAAACCTGAAGATTCAATTGATGATGCACTTAATAATCATATGAATAAAGAAAGGCAGAAAGAAATAGAAAATTTTGCTAAAGAAAATGATATTGATTTAGAAGTATTACAAGCAGTAATTGATGAATTTGAATATAGTGGAATATTCCCTAATGAAATGATAGGTAAATCAATTCATGCTCCATTCTTAAAAAAGATATCGTTAATTGATAATGTAAAGGTATTTATAAAGAGCCTTTTAAGAAAGTATTTATAGGAGGATATAATGTCAAGAGAAGAAAAACAACAAACTCAACAGGCAGAGTTACAAAAACAATTATGGAGCATTGCTAATACCTTAAGAGGTAATATGGATGCTAATGATTTTAAAAATTATATATTAGGATTAATATTTTACAGATATTTATCTGAAAATCTTGTTAACTACGTTGAAAGAACATTATTAAAAGATGATGGAATAAGTTATGCAGAGGCATGGAAAAAGGATGAATATAGAGATGAGTTAAAAAGATATTTAATAGAAGATTCTAATATGGGATATTTTATTGAAGCAGATAACTTATGGAGTGAATTAATTTATAAAATTCAAACAGGTAAGTTTGATATTTCAATGTTATCAAAAGCAATTAATTCCATATCAGACTCAACATTAGGTAATGAATCTGAAGATGATTTTGAAAACTTATTTGAAGATATGGATTTGAATAACTCTAAATTAGGTAGAGGAGAAGCAGAAAGAACTAAGCTAATTTCAACAATAATGTTAAAAATAAATGATATTGATTTTCATCATGAAGATGCTGAAATTGATGTTTTAGGTGATGCTTATGAGTATCTAATATCAAATTTTGCAGCATCAGCAGGTAAAAAAGCAGGAGAGTTTTATACACCACAACAAGTATCAAGAATATTAGCAAAATTAGTTACTATAAACAAGAGCAAATTACAAAGTGTTTATGATCCAACTTGCGGTTCTGGTTCTTTATTATTGAGAGTAGGTAAAGAAACAAAAGTTAGTTCATACTACGGACAAGAATTTAATTCTACAACTTACAACTTAGCAAGAATGAATATGTTATTACATGGAATATCATTTAAACATTTTGATATAAAAAATGCTGATACATTAGAAAATCCAAAACATAAAGATATGAAATTTGATGCAATCGTAGCTAATCCTCCATATTCAGCACAGTGGAGTGCAGATCCTAAGTTTATGGAAGATGAAAGATTTAGTGCCTATGGAAAATTAGCACCAAAGTCTAAAGCAGATTTTGCATTTATTCAACATATGATTTATCAATTATCTGATAATGGAACAATGGCAGTTGTTCTTCCACATGGGGTCTTATTTAGGGGAGCATCAGAAGGTACTATAAGAGAATATTTGATAAAAGAAAAAAATTATTTAGATGCTGTTATAGGCTTACCTGCAAATATATTTTTTGGAACTAGTATTCCAACTTGTATATTAGTATTTAAAAAATGTAGAGAACATGAAGATAATATTTTATTTATTGATGCTTCTAAAGATTTTGAACCTGGAAAAAATCAAAATAGATTAAGAGATGAAGATGTAGATAAAATAATTGAAACATATAAAAATAGAGTGGAAATAGAAAAATATTGTCATGTTGCTCCATTAAGTGAAGTAGCAGAAAATGAATATAATTTAAATATTCCTAGATATGTAGATACATTTGAAGAGGAAGAGGAAATAGATATTAAAGCAGTACAACAAGAATTAAAACAAATAGATAAAGAAATAGCAGAAGTTGATAAAGAGCTTAATGTTTATTTAAAAGAGCTTGGATTAGAAGAAATATAATGAAAAGTGAAATAATTCCATCTACAAAATTTTATGATCTAAGTTCTAATGAATATGAAACAAATTTTCATGAAAAATTATATCATTATACTAGTGCAAAAAATATGATGGAAATAAAAAACTCTAGTAAATTTAAGGCTAATTGTATTACACATTATAAAAGTAAATATAAAGAATGTTTGCAATATAATAATGAGCAAGAGAGTTTAGTATTTATTATTAGCTGTACATATAAAAAGTATAATAAAAATCAAGTAAAAAAATTCAATAAATCTGCTTCTTTTATAACCCTTAATTTTTTAGATGATATGTATTCTATTTTTGACTATACTAAGCCAGTAATAACTAATACTGGTGATAAATTAATGTGGTTAAATAAAGAGTATAGTGATTATCTTTTGGACGATAATTTAAAGAAAAATATTGGTGTTGATGTAAAATGTATTGATCCAGAATATTGTTCAACAAAAAAATTAAATGAAAGTTCTGGTGAAAAAACTAATATAATAAATTATAGAACAAAACTTAGATTAAATGAAAAGTGGCAAAATGAAACAAGATATGTTTTTTATATACTTTCAACTGAAAATGTGAAAATTCCTAAATATGAATATTTATCGATACCAATAAAAGTCAAAAATTTAGATTTTAATAATTAAAATAAAAAGGATTTATACAAACATATTTTGCATAAGCCCTTTTTTTAATTCTTGTAATTTTTGCAATTTATTTTCTTCTAATAATATTTTTTTCTGATGATAATTAATAATATTTGAAATATTTTTTTGGTTTTCTTTACTCGGAACTTTGATTATCATATCTGACAAGGTTGATAGCACAATATATGGTGTATTTCCTTCCTTTTTCTCAGATTTAATTCTTCTAGATAAATTTTCATCCAAATAACATTTTATAAATTGTATGTTTTGAGAAAACTGATCAAGCACATAAGTTCTTTGGTATGCATTAAACTTTCCATTATAATAATGTATATATCCAACATAAGCACCATTTCCAGAAATTAAAAGAGCTTCTGTATCAAATGAATATTCATCAATAAAACTATATTCTTTTGCACAAGTGTAGAATCTATATTTACCATTTTCTACCATTGCATTTGCATCTAACTTACCAGTAGTAATATTACATAAATCACCTAATTTATATTCTTCAAAGTCTTTCAAATTATTGAAAATATTATTGGAAAGCCCTTTTTTAAATAACTTAAGGTCTTCAATTTTCTTAGTTTGTAACTCTATTTTTTTATCT
>ERZ779992.1619-NODE-1619-length-11416-cov-2.294164_pt1 | contig 11416 bp, 10 predicted proteins | sample MGYA00511934_ERZ779992 | MGnify/ENA primary metagenome ERZ779992 (study PRJEB29588, sample SAMEA2163248) | human gut metagenome | biome: human gut; feature: human-associated habitat; material: faeces | place: Denmark | collected 2008/2010 ...
TTGCTTTCTAAGCTTACAGGATTTTCCTGTCAAATATCTATTATAAAACTCTTGCCTTTTTTATGCAATCTCTATTTATCGTCCAATTAACTCTAAGAAGTCCTCTTCACTCAGGATTGGAATATCTAATTCCATTGCTTTTTTATTCTTAGAAGACTGAGACATCTTGTCGTTGTTGATCAGGTAATCTGTTTTCTTGGATACAGATCCTGTGACTTTGCCTCCCATCTGCTCAATCTCTTCTTTTAACTGTTTTCTATTATCAAAATGATTAAGTGAACCTGTGACAACAAATGTCTTTCCTTCTAATATCTGTTCAGTTTCTACTTCTTCTTTCTTTTTTTCTTCTCTCCTCAAACATATTTCCCTTTGAATCAATTACCATTTTAAATCCCTCCTTATAATTTTTTCACTAGTTCTTTAAATTTATTTCCTCTTTCTTCAAAGTTTTTGAACATATCAAAACTTGCACTTGCTGGTGAAAATAGCACCACTTGATTTGGTTTTGACTTTTCTCTTGCTTTGTTTATAGCTTCTTCTAAGCTATTCACTTTATATATTTCTATTTCTTTGTTTCCTTTTTCCTTTTCTTGCTTTACAGCTCCAAATATTTTTTCTGCCGTTTGCCCCATTAAGATTAATGTTTTTACTTTATTTAAAATTGGCTTAGCAATTGGCTCATAGTCTAAGTGTTTATCATATCCACCTGTAATTAATACTATGTCTTCATCAAATGAATTGAGTCCTGCAATTGTTCTTGTTGGGCTTGATGCAATTGAATCATTATACCATTTTGCTCCATTTATTTCTCTTACAAATTCTAGTCTATGGTTCACACCTTTAAATTCTTTTATTGCTTTTTCTTGTGTTTCAACATCAACTAAATCCATTGTTGCTGCAATTGCTGCGCAAATGTTTTCTGCGTTATGTACTCCTCTTAAGTTAGTATCTTTTAGTTTTACAATATGTCTTCTTAATCCATTTTCAGCAATTTTTATTATTCCTTCATCATAAATCACGCCATTTTCAAGCTTTTCTTTACTACTGAAAAATTCAACTTTTGATTTTGCTTTTTTTGCAAAATTTCTAGTAATTTCATTATCGTAATTTAATACTAGTTTGTTGCTTTCAGTTTGATTTTTAAATATGTTAGCCTTTGCCTCAATGTATTCTTCATAAGATTTATGTATATCTAAATGATTTGGAGTAACATTTGTTACAACTGCTATATCTGGACTTTTCTTCATTGTCATTAATTGAAAACTACTAAGTTCAAGAACTACTATATCTTCTGGTTTCATTTCTCCTATTTTTGTAAAAAGTGGATATCCTATGTTCCCACCTAGATAACAGTTGTACTTATTTTTTAATATTTCATATATTAATGATGTTGTAGTTGTTTTTCCATCACTACCTGTTACTGCAATTGTTTTGCATGGTGCAAATTCTAGCACTAATTCTATTTCAGATGTAAGATATGCACCTCTTTTTACTTCTGCCTCTATTTCTGGCAAATCTGCTCTACATGATGGAGACTTAAAGATTATATCAAAATCTTTTAAGTTTGACAAGTAATCTTCACCAAAATGTTTTTCTATTTTATATTTTTCTATTTTGTTTAGAATTTTTTGCTCTATTTTTTCTTGATTTCTTTTATCAAAAACTGCTAATTTAGCTTTTCTTTCTTGCATATAATCAATAAGTGGTTCATTGCTTACTCCAAGACCAATTATAGCAATTTTTTTTCCTACAATACTGTTATTAAATTCTTCTAATTTTGTGTTGGTAAAACTCAATTTAGATTCCTCCTAATATCTTTTAAAACACTTGTTGCAACTTCTTTTTTCATGCTTTTTCTATCTTTACTAGTTGGTGTTACAACTTTATTTATACATCTATCTAATTCTTTTATATATATTGAATAATATACTTTTGGTTCTTTATTCATTGTATTTCCAAGTTCTCCAGTTATGCCTACACCTATATTACTGTTTGCAAACTCTGAAACTTTTTTTGCCATTTGGGCAGAAGTTTCTGTGCTATATACAGTATACTTTTCAATAGTATTTTTGTCAACACCAAATTTTATTTTATATTCATTTGAGTATGTTACTAAACTTACCTTTAGCACATCTGATGCTCCTGATATATTTGTTATGCTGTTTGCTAAATATCCTCCTGTGCATGATTCCATAAATGCTATTGTTCTATTTTGTTCTTTTAATTTTTTTACTATTATTTCACATGTTTCATCCATAATTATTCAAAAACTTCTCCTGTTTGAATTAAATTTCCTCTTAAGAAATCTTGTACAGGCATTCTTTTTGCATTTTCTGCTTGTACTTCTTGTATAATAACAATTCCTGTCTTTGCTTTTACATATAGGCCTTGCTTAATATCTGAGTATATTACTGCTCCACCTTCCATGTTGTTCAAACTAATTTTATAATCTGCAAATTCTGGGTGATTTTCTATAAATTCATCTAGCTCTATACTTCCAGCTCTCCATATTTTTATTTTTTTGTCATTATATGTTGTATATGCTCCCATTATTGGGTTTAAACCTCTTACTAAGTTCTTGATTTCTCTTGAATTTTTGTTTATCCAATCTATTCTTGCCATTTCTTTATTTAACATTGGTGCCATTGTAAATTTGCCGCTTTGAGGTGTTCTTGGTGCGGTTCCTTTTTCTATTTTAGCTACAGTTTCTACTAATAATTTTGCACCTATTTTAGATAACCTATCCCATAGCTCTCCTGTTGTTTCATCTTCTCCAATTTGAACTTCTTCTTGCAAAATCATATCCCCTGTATCCATTCCTGCATTCATATACATTGTTGTTATTCCTGTTTTTTTATCTCCATTTAAAACTGCCCATTGTATTGGGGCTGCTCCTCTATATTGTGGTAACAATGAACCATGTACATTTATTGAGCCTTTTTTAGGAATATCTAAAATGTCCTGTGGTAAAATTTTTCCATAAGCTACAACACAGAATAAATCTGGATTTATTTGTTCTAATGTATCTTTAATTTCTCTTATTTTTTCTGGTTGAAGTACTGGTATACTTTTTTCTATTGCAAATTCTTTTACTGGAGAGGCTATCATTTTCATTCCTCTTCCCTTTGGTCTATCAGGGTTTGTTACTACTGCAATTATGTTATGCCCTGCATTATATATTGCCTCCAAAGATTCTTTTGCAAAATCTGGAGTTCCCATAAAAACTATATCTAGCATTTTTTATCTCCTCTTATTTCTCTGGTTTTATTATTTCCAATGTTCCTGGTATTATTTTATCTATAAAAACTTCTCCATTTAAATGGTCTATTTCATGGCTTAAAGCCTGTGCCAAAAGGCCTTTTCCTGTTATTTCTATTTTTTTTCCTTTTTCGTTTAATGCTCTTACTTTTATTTTTTCAGGTCTTTCAATTTTAGCAAATTTATTTGGGAAGCTTAGGCAACCTTCTTCAACAACTTGTGTTCCACTTTGTGAAATTATTTCTGGGTTGATTATTACAAGTATTGGTGCATCTTCTGCTTCTTGTATTATTAATATTTGCTTTAATATTCCAACTTGCACAGCTGCTAGTCCAACTCCATCATATTTATGAAGAGTTTCTATCATATCTTGAATTAGTTCTGTTATTTTTTCATCAATTACTTCAACTTTTTTAGATTTCTTTCTTAATATTTCGTCTCCTTCTGTTCTAATTGTTCTAATTGCCATTGTTTTCTCCCTTCTTTTAAGACATATTATTTGGATTTACATCTACAATAACTCTTGTTTTTTTGAATTTCTGCTTATAGTATTCCTCCATTGCTAGGTTTATACTATTAATTATCTTACTGCTTAATTTGCATTTTGCAATTATTCTCCACCTATACCTATATTTTATTCTATCTATTGGTGCTGGTAGTGGTGGCATTACTTGCATTTGATCTCCTGTATATTTTTTTAGAATTCTATATAGCTTCTCTGATGCTTTTTGAATTTCTATTTTATCTGTTGAATTTATTCCAAACATTATTATATCGCAAAATGGTGGATATTTCAATTGTTTTCTTAGTTCTATTTCAGTTTTATAAAATTTATCATAATCTTGCTCTTTAGCACACTCAATACAGAAGTTTTCTGGTGAGTATGTTTGTATAATTACTTTGCCTGGTAGTTTTTCTCTGCCCGCTCTTCCGTGCTACTTGTACCAGTATATCAAAGGTTCTTTCATTTGCTCTATAATCTCCTGTATTCAAACTGCTGTCTGCCGCAATAACTCCAACTAGTGTTACATTTGGAAAATGATGTCCTTTTACTACCATTTGTGTTCCAATTAAAATATCTATGTTCTCATTTTTAAATTTGTTTAGAATTTCTTCATGTGAATTCTTTTTACTAACAGTATCTATATCCATTCTAATTGTAGTTGCTTGTGGATAAATGTTGTGGATAAGTTCCTCTAATTTTTGGGTTCCGCTTCCAAAATGTTTAATATTTTTACTTTTACATTTTGGGCAAATTTTAATATTATTCATTTCATAACCACAGTAATGGCATTTTAGTTTATCCTCTTTCATGTGGTAAGTCAAACTAATATTACATCTTTTGCATTTTACAGTATATCCGCAATCTCTACACATTACAAAAGTTGAAAAGCCTCTCCTATTCAAAAATAGAATTGTTTGTTTCTTTTCTTTTAAGTTGTTTTCTATTTCTTCCTTTAACCTTTCACTTAAAATTGTACGGTTTCCTATTGCAAGTTCTTGCCTTAAATCTATAACCTCTACATCTGGCAAGTTTGAACTATTTGCTCTTCTTGTAAGTCTTATTACATTTTTTGAATTGTGGTATGTTGAAATATCTGGTGTTGCACTACCTAGAACAACTGGTATATCATGTTTTTTAGCTAAATACTTTGCAATATCGTGTGCCTTGAACCTTGGTGCCATGTCTGATTTATATGAACTATCATGCTCCTCATCAATTATTATTATTCCCAAATTATCTATTGGTGCAAATATTGCAGACCTTGCACCTATTACTATCTTGCATTTTCCGTTCCTTAATATTCTTCCATTGGTCATTTCTTTCACCTGTAGATAACTTGCTATGAAGTACACATATGCAATCTCCAAATCTTGCAGAAAATCTATCTACCATCTGTGGTGTAAGTGATATTTCAGGCACAAGGACAATTGCTTTTTTTCCTTTATCTATAACGCTTTGAATAAGCTGTAAATACACTTCTGTTTTACCTGAGCCAGTAACTCCATAAAGCAAGAACTCATTAAATCCACTATTGTTAATTTTATCAAAAGCTTGTTTTTGTTCCTCTGTTAAAGGTAAAGGCTTGTCCCTTTTTATTTCTCTGTTTTTAAAAGGATTTCTTTCAATCTTTTGTTCAATTATCTCAACATATCCGTTCTTCTCTAATGTTTTAATTACTGCACTTGAAACCTCCATAATACCTTCTAAATCTGCCTTATATATGCCATCATTTTCTTCTAAGAAACGTAAAACTTTAATATGCTTTGCATTTTTTAGCTTACCTAGTTCAATATCTAGCTCAATCTCATCTTCGTCTTTTTTCAAATATACAAAATTGGCAGTTTTATCTTTAATTCTATTTTCTAAATTCGTTGTTTTTTCGCCTGGTGGAAGCATTAATTTTATACACTCTGAAATATTGCAAAAATATCTTCTAGCCATAATACGAGCAAGCTCAACGTTTTCCTCTGTTAAAGGAAAATCTTCAATTTTTATAATCTCTTTATTTGCAAACTCTGAAGTCTTTTTAAAACCAATAACAAATCCCTCAATTTGTGAATTTCTCGGTCCAAAAGGTACAAAAACTCTTGCCCCAATTTTTATGGAACTTTCCATATGCTCTGGAACAAGATAATCAAATATTCTATTTAAATCTTTAGCTAATCTATTTACTATAATCTCTGCTACCATAAATAAAACTCCACTTCTTATGATATATTTTATCATAAAAGATGGAGTTTGTATATAAATATTTTTCAATTTTATTATTGACTTTTTGTAAATCTTATATTATAATACCCGCATAGGAAATGAGAATAAGCAGATGTGGTTTGCCTCCCAATAAAGGAGGTGAGGCGTATGATAGAATTTTCTTTAATTACAATCATTTACATACTTTTTTCTGCATTGATTTTAGAAACTGTCATCGCAATTACCTTAATTATTGTACTTACAGTAGTTTTGTGTAAGAGCGAAAACCAATAAAACAAACGCATCTGTAACCCGCCAGTTTTAGATGCGTTTAAAAATTCTTACTGGCAAACCACCTTTGTGGTTTCTCCATTTCCTATGTTTATTATATATCATTTTTAGCTCTTTTGTCAATATGTTATTTAACATTTTTATTACATCTTTATCTCTTTTCCCAAATATGTTGAATATATATAAATACTGTCTACTTTTTTATTTAGTGCTTGTTCTAGAGCTCTTTTGTAAATTTCAAGTTGCGAAGTATATTTGTCTTTTAAAGAAGTTTCGTCATTTTCTGGTACATAGTCTGTTTTATAATCTACCAGTACTAATTCATCATTTTTATTTATATAATACAAGTCTATTATACCTTGTACTAATATATTTTCTTCTGATTTAATTTCATATAGTTCTTTTACTGGTATATTAATGTAAAATGGCTGTTCTCTGTATACTTCTTTTGCTTCTGCTAGTTCTGCAAAAATTTTGCTTCTAGTAAATTCATATATTTTCTCTTTTGGAACTGCTTCTTTTTGTTTTGTTGTTATTATCTGTTTTTGTTCAAGTAGCTCTAGCAGTTTTTGTATTTTTTCCATTGTATAACTTTGTTTAAAGTCTAGTTTTTGTAATACTAAGTGCACTGTTGTTCCTATTTCTGCTTTTGTAAGAGGAAGCTCTCCTTCTAAGAATTTTGGCTTTTTAAGTTTTAGCTCGCCCTCATCTTCTTGTACCTTTTTTGCAATTTTAGTAACAGAACTTTTTCCTTCAATTTGTGTAAGTTCGGCTTGAGGGTATTCCCATGTTAGTATTTCATTTAATTTTTCATTTATTGGTCTATCCTCAATTACTAATTCTTCTGTTTTGTTTTCTTCATCTTTGGTTCCACTATTTTCATTTTTTGGATGTTCAAATAATTGCACAAGTGACTTCATTCTATCATCACTTAAAAATACTGTTTCTAGCCAATCTAAGTACGTCTTTGCCTTTTCTGCTATTCCTTTTGTTATTACATTATCTGAACTTTCTAGCATTTCTTGTTTATCTTCTATTGATTTTTTTAGGTTTTTATCAACCCCTGTAATTATTAGCTTTTCTCTTGCTCTAGTTAATGCAACATACAAAAGCCTCATTTCTTCTTCTTTAAGTTCTTTTTTTATTATATGTCTTACCGCTTCTTTGGCAAGAGTATTGTATGCTATTTTTCTTTCATAATTTATATATTTAGGTCCAAAACCTAGTTCTGAATGCATTAGTATGTTTGCATTTAAGTCCATCATGTTAAATTGACTACCTGTTCCACAAAGGAATACTATTGGAAATTCTAGTCCCTTGCTTTTGTGTATGCTCATAATTCTTATAACATCTTCATTTTCTCCAATTAGCTTTGGTGCACCCATATCACTATTATGCTTTGTAACTCTATCAATAAAGTTTATGAAATTATATAGTCCTTTAAAGCTTCCCTGTTCATAGTCTTTGGCTTTTTCAAATAACATCTTTAAGTTTGCTGTTTTAATGTTACCATTTGTCATTAAACTTACATAATTATAATATCCAGTTTTCTCGTATATGTACCATATTAGTTCATCTAATTTCAAATATTCTTCTTTAGATCTAAAGTCTTCTATTAATTCAAAGAATTCATTTATTTTTGCTTTATGTTTTTCGTTTACAAGCATTGCATTATAAAAGCTTTCTTTTGGGCATTCTATTCGTATTTCTATTAGCTCATTATCTGTAAATTTTCCTATTGGACTTCTTAATACAGAAACTAGTGCTATGTCGTTATCTGGGTTGCTTATTATTTTAAGTAAATTCATTATTGTTTGTATTTCTATTGTTTCAAAATAGTTTGTACCAATATCGCTAAATACTGGGTAACCTAGGTCTGTTAGCTCTTTTTCATATATTGGTGCTATTCCTGTTGTTTTTCTAAGAAGAATTACAATGTCTTTGAACTCAAGGCTTCTATATCCTCTCTTTTTATCAAACACATAATAGTTACTGTTTATTAATTCTTTTATTCTTTTGGCAACTAATCTAGCTTCTATTTCTGCCTTTTCTAATACTTCTTCATCATCTTCTTCGTTTTCATTTTCAATGGTTTCTGCTTCATCAATAATATGAAGCTCTGATCCATCTAGAATTTTCTTATCTGTTTCTAAATAATCTTGCCCAACATTTAAAAATTCATTTTCGTTATATTCTATGCTTCCAAAGTCTTTACTCATAATGTTTTCAAAAATCACATTACTTAGGTCTAGAACGTTTTTTCTACTTCTAAAGTTTGCAAATAATTGTATTTTGTTGTCTTTATAGGTATTATATTTTTCTAGGAAAAGTTCTGGCTTTGCTTGTCTAAATTTATATATACTTTGCTTAACATCTCCAACCATGAAAATGTTATTTCCTTTTGAAACTTGTTTTAAAATCTCTTCTTGAATATCATTGCTATCTTGGTATTCATCTATTGCAATTTCTTCAAAAATATCTTGGTAGTGTTTTGCTACTTCTGTTGCTACATAGTTTCCATTTTCATCTTTTTCAACTAGTATTTCTAGTGCTAGATGTTCAATATCGTTAAAGTCTATAATGTTTTTCTCAAGTTTTGCTTCTCTATATGCTGTGCTAAATTTTATGGTTATATCTTTTATTGCCTTCAAAATTGGATACATTGCATAAATATCTTCGTTTGCCTTTTGTGAATTATAAATAAACACTCTTTTTCTTAGGCTACTAGGTTTACCACCTACAACTGCATCTTTGATTTTATCTCTTATGCCTTTTGCTTTATCTTTTAAATCTGATACAAAGTTTCTTTTTGATGGCCATGTTTCAAATGATAATTCGATTAAGTAGTTATATATTTCGTCCCACTTTTGTAGTTTTTTTATTTTTTCAAGTTTATTAATATCATCTAATATGCATAAATACCACTTTTCTAGCTCGTCGTCTCTTTTTAGTTTTTTGTTTATGTTTTTTAATGTATTAATATATCCTTCTATCTCATCTTTAGCATTTTTTATTATTATATTTCCCCATATAGTTTCTGAGAAATCTTGTTCTAAATTCAAATTAAACTTTTCTGTTTGCTCATCTAGCCATTCTTCTGGGTATGGAATACTTTGAATAAATTTATATATTTTTAATATTAGTTCTTTTAATTTATCATCATCTCTATATGATGAACAATAGGTATTTACCAAATTGATAATATCTGCATCTTTGCTCTCATATAGTTCATCAAATACATCTTCTATAACTTCCATTTTTAGAAGTTCTATTTCTGGAGTATTTGCTAATCTAAAGTTTGGTGATATATTTGTTTTGTAGAAGTTGTTTCTAATAACCTCTAAACAAAACGCGTGTATTGTAGATATATGAGATTTATTTAGCAATACTATTTGTTTTTGTAGCCTTAAGTTATTTGGATCGCTTTCTAGCTTTTTATAAATTGCATCTAAAACACGCTCTCTCATTTCTGTTGCTGCTGCATTTGTAAATGTTACAACTAGCAATTTATCTACATCTATGTTTTCATTTGTAATTTTATTTATTATTCTTTCAACTAGCACTGCTGTTTTACCACTACCTGCAGCTGCTGCAACTAGTATGTTATCGCCTTTTTGGTATATTGCTTGTTCTTGATTTTTAGTCCACGCCATTGTTTTCCTCCATTTTCTTATACATTTTATCACATAAGAAAAAATTAGTAAACCACATTGTTTACTAATTTTAACTTTGTTCCCAACGAACTACTTTTATATCTTTATATTTATCAAGTACATCCATATATTTTTGATATTCCTCTTCCCAAAGAATATCTGGAACTTTATCAAAAGCACTAAAAACTTTTTCAGCTTCCATTAAAAATATTAATTGATCTTGACTACTTAATTTTTCGTATTTTTTTGAAAATCTATATAGCTTATCTAGCATTTGGTTTGCTTGTATAAAGCTGTAAAAGTCTTTAACTTTCATGCCTGCTATTTTAATTTGCACATATGCAAACATGGCTAAAATAAATGCTAATATTATTAATATGTATATTATTCCCAACAATACCATTTGCTTGGCACCCTCTCTTTTTCATTTGCTATTTTTACATATTATAACATAATTGTCCATAATTAGCAATAATTTTTAGGTTAAATCATGCACATGTAACTAAATTTTCTTTTTTGAAAATCAATTAAATTAATTTTTTTAATTTTTTGTTCCTTTCCATACACAAGAAAAAAACTGTGCATATTCAAATTTTTCGAATTTACACAGTTATATTTTAACACTCAATACTTCAAAGTAGCTTCCCTAAAACTACTTTGAGATATTTAATTAATATATCGCATACAAGCTTACAGCTTTACATAAAGTGCTGGACGAAAGCCTATGCTGTAGAAGCTGTAGGCCGGAATGTTGCTGCTGCGGTGACTCGCTGGAAGGTCAGAACCATAGCCGTTGAAACTACCGTACCCTGTAAACTCGACTGCTTGAAGAATTAGACTCTGTTGTCCATTCAAATACATTGCCTGCTACATCATATATATTTTTGGAGCTATTTCTTTCTGTTGCTCCTGTTGTTAGTAAAACAGATGTATTTTTTGCTTTTGAATATTCATTGTTTACATTTTGAAAATTCCCTAGTGTACCATTTGAAGTATTCAATACTGCATATTTTCCCCTATTTATTGTGTAAGTTTCTGAATTCTTATAATTTCCCCAAGTTGTGCTATCTGTTACGCTATGGCTTGAATCTTTTATGAAATCCAGCATACTATCCCAGCTAGCTCCTGTACATAGCATACTTGTTGCTCCATAATTTGCATTCGTTTTGCTATACAAATTATTACACAAGTAAACTGCTCCCTCACTCACATCAGACATGCTTTTTCCCCATTTCACATAGTTATATGGGTATTTATCCTGCTGTACTACGAATTCTGCTGTTTGGGATGAATTTTGTTGTCTTTCTGTTGTACTTCCTGCTTCATATCTTCCTATATAAAATCCTCCATATTTATATATACTTTTTGTTAGTTCTGTTATTTGGTCTGCTATTCCTGTTTTATCTGCTGTATCATTAGTTGAATCTGGTTCTGTGTAATCTGTACTTAGTCCTGTTCTTTCTCCTCCAGTTGCTGTATTTTCGGTCCACGCTGACCTATAGAAGCTTGCTATACTGTT